>Ga0315545_1002171_pt1 | contig 18050 bp, 14 predicted proteins | sample SalMarSW160210MG_FD_203096 | JGI IMG/M metagenome (GOLD analysis project Ga0315545, IMG submission 203096) | Salt marsh sediment microbial communities from the Plum Island Ecosystem LTER, Massachusetts, United States - Salt Marsh Sediment SW1602-10 ...
GTCGGCGGGACTTATCGGCGGCGCTCGAATCGGAGCTATGTTTGGCAATGTTGACGATAAAGTCAAAAAATATATAGGTCTGGGGATTCTATCACAAGCAGGCATAGCAATTGGCCTTTCGCTTGTTGTCAAGCATGAGTTTGGTCTTTTGGATGCCAAATACAATCTTCCACACGCTGCAATAATAGGGTCTGTCGTACTCACAACGGTCACTGCAACCTGCATTTTCTTTGAAATTGTCGGCCCAATTCTCACGAAAGTCGCTCTGTCAAAGGCAGGAGAGATACCTTCCCAAGAATCGACAGACTGATACCAATAATTGATTTCCATGCTCAATTTCCACATGTGAGAAAACGTTAGGTCAAATTCCTGCCATTTTGGCTCCTCAGGGCTTCACAAAATCTTGTCGAGCTTTTATTATTCCTCTCTTGGTCAATTTTGCAGTGTGTTTTTTAACTTGACGATTAGGCCAAAAATCAATAGTTTTAGCTTATAGCTTCCGGGTAAAGCGGCTGGTCAGCGAACTTTTGTGTCTTTTGAAGCGTGAAAAAATATGTTTGATTTGTGCAACGGCATTCTGGCGGAAAACCTTGAAAATCTTAACGTCATTTTGTTGATAGGTATCGCCATCTTCGGGGGGACAATAGGAGCGAGAATATTCCATCGACTCAATATCCCCAGCATAGTGGGTTATGTTGCGATAGGAATAATATTAGGACCCTGTCTGGGGATTATTTCCAAGCAGGTGGTCAACGACCTTGAGCCGTTCAACATGTTTGCCCTGGGTATTATTGGTTTTTTAATTGGGGGCGAGCTTAAACGTGAAATTTTTGCGAGGTTCGGCAGGCAGGTTGTCAATATTTTGCTCTTCGAAGGTCTGACGGCGTTTACATTGGTGGCAACGCTTAGTTTTACAGTAACCTGGTATTTCTTCGACTGGAAGACTGGGGTGGCTGTCGGTGCGGTATTCGGCGCTATTTGTGCTGCAACGGACCCTGCTTCGACAATGAGTGTATTGTGGGAGTGTAAAAGCCGCGGACCACTGACGTCGATGTTGATGGCGATTGTCGCACTGGACGACGCCCTTGCCCTGATTTTGTATGCTGTTTGCGTAAGTGTTGCGGGAGTGGTTATAGGTCATCAGGAGGTGGGTTTTCTGGGGGCATTATTTTCATCTTTTCATGAAATCTTCGGCTCATTGGCGGTAGGCATATTAGCAGGTTTATTGCTGAACTGGATTTTAAAACGGACTGACGAGCCGGAAAGAACGCTGATTTTCAGTATAAGTTCGGCATTGCTAATCATCGGTGTGGCGATAACCCGGGAGCTGGACGTCATTATTTCGTCTATGGCTTTGGGAGTAACACTCACAAATATCGGCTCGAAAAAGGTCCTGTCAAGTTTCGGGCTTGTTCACAGGTTTTCGGCGCCGATTTACGTTTTGTTCTTCGTACTTGTTGGTGCCAGATTGAGAATTGTCAATGGAGGCGCACAGGTTCTATTTCTTACTGTCGCTTACATTATTGGAACTGCCGCCGGCAAGACTATCGGGGCATGGTGGGGCGCCGTTCACTCCAAAGCCGCACCATCTATTCGGAAATATCTCGGATTCTGTTTATATCAACAGGGCACAATTGCTATAGCGCTATTGCTTGTGGCGAGCAGCCGGTTTGAAGGCCAAATCAGAGACACAATGCTGTCGGTAATAATAGCCGGTGTGTTTGTGTTTCAGCTTGTCGGCCCCGTATTCGTAAAAATAGGGTCTAAAAAAGCCGGTGAAGCAGGGCTTAATATTACCGAGGATGACCTGATAAAAACCTATGACGTTGGTGACGTGATGAACAGGCAAATCCCGACTATTGCCGCTGATACAACTCTTACAGAAATAATAAGGACCTTTGGCAATACCGACAGCTTCTACTACCCGGTGGTCGACAGGGACAAACACCTTATCGGTGCCGTTACTGTGGACGGAATCCGAAACACCCTTAATACTATGGAGGTGCAGCAATGGCTGATAGCGCTCGACATCATCGAGCCGGTCGTAGCCAAGACAACGCCGAAGGTCCCACTTGCCGACGCCCTCGAGCAGTGTAAAAGTCAGGATTTAGAGTACCTGCCGGTAGTGGTGTCGCAGGATAACGAGACGCTTGCAGGGATTCTGGATACTCAAAGTTTACACCGAATGCTAAGCGCCGAGGTATTAGCCCGTCAGCACAAAGCCGACGCGATGCAAAGCGGCACTGATGCCTGAAAATTGTCCAAGACTTGTTCGGCCTGTTTCAAACAACAGAACCAATACCCCGTCAACCTAAATAGCAAGTTTGAATGAATAATTATTAACTTGACAATTATGTCTCGAGAGACGATATTGTTGTGTTCTTATTCTAAATTAGCCAACCAGTTTTTTAACTTTACGAAAGGACGAAAATGAAGGCTTTTTTTGACATTTTTGCACTGTTACTGTTGGTTTGTACCGGTGTGGCAGCTGCCACCGAGGCTGACAAGACCAAGGTTCCTGAAACCGTCGCAGCCGTCGTCAACGGCGCTGAAATTACCGAAAGCCAGGTACAAGCCATTGTCCAAAAGGCCCTTCAAAGCCTGAAAGGTCGCGTTGCACCACAGCTTCTAATGCAATACCAGGATAAAATGAGACAAGATGCGCTGGACCGTCTTATCGCTGAGCAGCTGCTGGAAGAAAAGATTAAGGAAAAGAATATAACAGTAAGCGACAAAGAGGTGGACGAAAAGATCAGTCAACTGGCGGCACAACAGAAACTAACGGTGGATGATTTAAAAGCACTTCTCGAGGCTTACGGCAAGAGCATAGATGACTTGAAAGAGCAGACCAGGCAAGGCACAGCTTATGAGAAACTAATCGATATTGAGTCGGCCGGCAAAATTAACGCCACAGAACAGGAAGCTCAAAAATATTACGAGAAAAATCCTGAGCAGTATAAGATTCCCGAGCAGGTAAAAGCCAGTCATATTCTGATAAGTACCCGGCCAACCGAACCCAACAGTAATCCGACCGAAGTTAATACCGAGGCCAAAGCAAAAGCCGAGACGCTGCTTAAACAAATAAAAGATGGGGCCGATTTTGCCGAACTGGCCAGGACGCACTCAACCTGTCCGTCCGGAAAAAACGGTGGAGATTTAGGCTACTTTACGAGAGGCAAAATGGTACCTGAATTCGAAAAGGCAGCTTTTGCACTGGATGTGGGAAAGTTAAGCGGAATAGTAGAGACGCCGTTTGGCTACCATATCATAAAGGTAACCGACCGGAAAAAAGCAACAGTGGTAAGTTTCGAAGAGGCCAAAGACAGTATAATCCAACTCCTCAAGCAACAAAAGCAAGGAGAGTTTATAAACGATTATATCGAGGTACTGAAGGCACAGGCCACGATAGTCTACGGAGCCGAATCAAAGCCGACTGAATCAAATCAGGCACCCAAACCATCGGAGAAGCCGGACGTAACGCAAAAATAAATTCCATTGAGTCTTTTGACTTAGCAGCTTTTTCCGCAGTACCCGGTTTTCAGCATGGTCAGGGGCTTATCGGTCCCGGACAAGCTCAATGTGCTTTGCGAAGTTTACATCATCAGTCCCGGGAAAATCACTTCTGTAATGCACACCTCTGCTTTCCATGCGCCTTTCAGCAGCCTGGGCCATCAATAGAGCAACAGTAAGCATATTCTGGCATTGCCAGCCTTCCGGAGAATCGAAGACCTTGTCCATTACATACCGCTGCCAGAACCGGATAATCTCCTGCGCTTCTTTCAACGGCTGGGCTTTGCGAATAATGCCGACGTTGCGCCACATCAGCGCGCGCAGAGAGTTTCGAACGTCAATGGTATCTAACCTGCTCCGGTCGGAATGAGGTATTTTATATTTAATCCGCGGATGTTTTAGACGGGCCTGCAGGTTTCCGGCCGATTCAGCCGCTGAGGCACCGGTAATCCTGCCAAAAACCAGCCCTTCCAGCAGCGAGTTACTGCCAAGACGATTGGCACCGTGCAGGCCGCTGGCGGACACTTCCCCGCAGGCATAAAGACCTTTGATGCTGCTGGCGGCCCCGATGTCGGTTTTGACGCCGCCTATCATATAATGAGCACTGGGCCTGACGGGTATCAAGTCCCTGCTTACATCAATGTCAAAGCTGTCGCACAATTCGCTAATCAGCGGAAATCTCTTTGTGAAATGCGTCTTATCAAAATTCCGCACATCCAGGTAAACATGCGTTGAATTGGTTGCCAGCATTTGCTCCAGTATCGCCCTGCTGACTATATCACGCGGTGCAAGCTCACCGTCCGGATGGTAATCTTTCATAAAACGATTCCCGTTACAGTCCAGCAAGACCGCGCCCTCTCCGCGAAGAGTCTCTGTAATCAGCGCCCGTGAGGCTCCGGCGACGTACAACGTTGTCGGGTGAAACTGCATAAACTCCATATCGCGCAGGATTGCACCTGCCCTGTAAGCCATCGCTATGCCGTCGCTGGTTGCTCCTTTTGGATTGGTTGTCTCCCTGTAAAGCTGCCCGGCGCCTCCACTTGCCAAAATAGTACTTCCGGCCCAGATTATCTGCTCACCTGTTCGCGAATTACGCCCGACGAGACCTATGCATTCGTTCTCGTCATCGGTGATAAGGTCTATGACGTAGAAATTCTCAATGATTCTCACACTCTGCATTTGTCGGACTTTTTCTATCAGGCTTTCAGAAATAATCCGTCCGGTCGAGTCACCATGAGCGTGGGCAATTCGAGCATGGCTGTGGCCGCCTTCGATGGTCACATCGATGTGACCATCGACTACATCAAATTCGGTTCCCCATTCGAGCAGTTGCCGAAGCAATTCAGGCCCCTGCCTGATAACCAGTTCGACCACTTCAGTATCATTCAGTCCACAGCCGGTGTTGAGCGTATCGGATATATGAGACTGGAATGTATCGTCCGGTCCAAGGACCGAGCAAATACCCCCCTGAGCGTTCCAGGTATTGCTTTCCTGAAGCGAATCTTTGCAAACCAGGATAACGTTGCAGCGAGCCCCCGCCTCGATAACCGCCCGCAGGCCGGCAATGCCGCCGCCGATTACCAGAACGTCCGTGAAAAGCTGCTGGGTCGAGGTGGTATCGATATTCGCCAGGTATCGTCTAAATTCCGACTGAGTGTTCATAAAAATTACGTCTACTTGTTGTTTGTCCGTGGATTAATTGGGTCCGGTATTGTCAGGTTCGATATCATCAAGGTTCATTAGGTTATTTAGTCTTTCGGCAAAACAACGTATTTTCATCAGGGAATAGTCTGTTGTCGTCGGCATATTTGCGAACAAATGCCTGAAGTTTTTGGGTCGAGGCTGTTAAAAAAGGTTTATTATCAACAAACGTATGTTCCACAGCATTGGGATATTCCGCAAGCAGCTTCTTCAGCTCATCGTCATCAGTAAGTTGTAGTTTCAAGACAGGTCCAACAAAATCAACTTTGATAAATGTATGAGCGGGTACAAAAAACAAAGTGTTATACGCCCAGTCCACTTTGTTCGGGTCTTCTTCGTCCCATGGTTCTTTGCTTGGGTAAAGGTCAAGGAAAAGGCTGTCTTTCAACCTTGACAAATGTACTTCATACGAGCCTTTGCTTCCCACATTATCAGTAAAAATTAATTTATATACTTTTGTTTGTTCGTTGAATTCCTTAAATTCCCAGAGGTTCTCAGGACTGTTGGAGTCTTCCACCCAGGTACCGAGTAATCTTCCGTCGAAAACCAGGTCTTTTTCCGTGTAAAGCGGGTGCAGTGACATAACAGGCACACAGCCGCCTAAAATAGCTGCTAACAAATAGAAAAGAAGCTTTTTAATCTTCATTTTCAGCCTCCTTAAGAGATATGCAGTTTCAGTTTCAATTACTATAGTACCGCAACACCTTGTTTTTGCAAGATAACAATTCCTGCCAAAATGCGCAGCTTCCGCTCGGAAAAGGGACCCGCCCGGCATAAGACTTTGGGCGGCCGGGCAGAATAAGCCTGAAAAAAATTATTTTTTGAGTTGACAGCATACCTCGCAGTGTATAGTATAGATGTATATTATTAAAAGTCGGTGTTTTATACAGAATCGAAATCGGCACGATTAAGGAGTTAAAATCGTGAGTCGGCTGCGCAAACAAACGCTCGACGGTAAGGTCGAAACCATGCTTTTGTCGGTTTTGGAAGACGGCCCAAGCTACGGTTACGCCATTATCCAAGAGCTGGGGCAGCGGGCGGAGGGTATCGTTCAGCTGGGCGAAGGGACCGTTTACCCCGTGCTTCACCGGCTGGAAGAAAAGAACCTGTTAACCTCAAGCTGGCGAAAGGCAGGAAACCAGCGGCAAAGAAAATATTACCGGCTTACGCGAAAAGGACGAAAGGTACTTGCAGAAAACCGCCTGCAGTGGGAACTGCTGAGCCGCGTAATGGAAAAGATGTTAGGGCCGGGCACGGCCGTCCTGCCACAGCCCAAACCACAAGGAGCCAGAATATGAACCAGGCATTACAAAAATATCTTGATAGAGTAATGGTCTATGCAAAACGAGATGAGAAAGACGCGACCAATATAAGGACCGAGCTGGAAGACCATTTGCTTCAAAAAATATCCGACCTCGAAGCCAAAGGCTGCTCGCATACTGATGCCGTATTTCAGGCCATTGAGGACCACGGCCATCCGCGAACGGTGGGCCATGGTTTGCGGAAACGTTTTCCGTGGGTGGACGTGCGCACTCACGGTACTGCACGAGGTTTTATCGCGATAGGACCAAAGGCGATTGGTGTCTTCGCTATAGGAGGTGCGGCACTTGGCTTGTTCGCTTTCGGAGGATGCGCTGTTGGGGTGTTTACTTTGGGAGGATTCGCTTTAGCACTATTACTTTCGTTCGGCGGTTTTTCGGCGGCACTTTTTGGAATTGCCTACGGCGGCTTTGCTCTCGGTCTGGTAGCAATAGGTGGATTTACGTGCGGAATAGTGGCAATCGGCGGCTTTGCGATAGGTCTCTGGGTTCCGCATGGCAGCAAGGCAATCAGCTATTTTACATCTGAAACGGTGCCGGTTTATTTGCGTTATTTTGGTGGTTTATTAGCCAACAAACATTCGTTAATGGTATTTTGGGGCGTCTTTATAGCTATGCTTGCTATAGTATTGCCCATTCAGGGGCTATTGACGAATAAGGAATATCAGCGAATTAAAAGGGCCGACCCAAAACTGGTTGAGTAAATTACGCACGGGCTAATCTCGCCCAGTCGCAATCGGCCAAAGACTCGATTACCATCTCATCCAAGCGGCCCTGTTCAACATCAACCATCTCATCAAAAGGAACAACAGCAAGGATATCCACATTGCCGCAGTGGGCGATTACCTGGGCAGCGGTCGTCTCGGCAAGTTCGGCCTTTGATATGTCATAGCCGTTGATAACGACGCCGGCAATACTAAGATTCTTCGAGCGTACGGCGTCAATTGTCAAAAGTGTGTGATTTATTGTGCCTAAATCGGGCCGAGAAACAATTACCACCGGCAGCCCAAATCCGGCCGCCAAATCGAGCACATCGATATCTTCGGTAATCGGCACGCGAATACCACCGAGGCCTTCGACAATAACCAATTGACAGGTCTGGCAAATATAATTGTACGCTGAGTTAATCTCCTCGAAGTTTATTTCCCTGCGCTCGCAATCGGCGCTCACTATAGGAGCGGCCGGCGTGGTATAGCCAACAGGATTTACCACCGTAAGAGGATAGTCACAATCGGCGCAGTAGGCCAGAAACTCTGCGTCGCTGCTGACAAGACCTTCACGGCTGTGCCGGCAGCCTGTGGCAATGGGCTTGAATACGCCGACCTTCAGGCCCTGTTCAACCAGTATTCTTGCGAGCGCACCGGCAATTAGCGTCTTACCCACGCCGGTATCGGTGCCGGTTATGAAAAGGCCCGGTTTTTCGGGAAAACTCATTTGCAGAGACATTCGCTATTCTCCCAAAATTCGCGGCAGCTCGTTCTTAATTGAATCATAAACCACGGTAAGCAGTTTTTCCAGCAGCGGTAAATCAATCGCAATCGGCGGCATCAGCACAATCACATCGCTGAGCGCCCGCATCATAACACCTTCTTTTCGCATCGCCCGGCAAAGTCCGGCCCCGATGGTTCTGTGGCGAGGAAAAGACTTTTTGGTATTTTTATCCTGCACAATTTCAATACCGCCCATCATGCCACACTGCCGAACATCACCTACGAAAGGCAGCTCAGCGACTTTGGCAAGATAGCTCTTTATGAGCTGAATCTTTGGCGGCAGAGATTCTATGGTTTTATTTTCTTCGAGCAATTCCAGCGATGCGGCCGCTGCCGCGCAGCCTAAGGCGTTGCCGGTGTAAGTATGACCGTGGTAAAAGGTCTTCTCTTCAGCGACGGGACCCAGAAACGCTTCGAATACCTGTTGCGTAGTTAGCGTGGCGGCCAGAGGCAGGTATCCGCCGCTAATTCCTTTTGCCAGGCACATAATATCCGGCTCAACCTGCTCGTGCTCGCAGGCAAACATCCGGCCGGTCCTGCCAAAACCCGTGGCTACTTCATCTGCTATTAAAAGCACATTGAATTTTTTTGTCAGGTTGCGCAAGTCTTTTAGGAATCCCTGCGGATGGACAATTATTCCACCGGCACCCTGAACAAGAGGCTCAAGCACTACAGCGGCTACTTCCTCAATTTTGTTTTTCAATATGTTCTCAATCTCCTGCAGAGTGTACTTAGCACAGTCGCTGCTGTCCCCATCGAAGCGATAAGGATGCGGAGCAGGCACAAAGAAAACATCAAACAACAACGGCCGGAATATGGAATGAAACGTCTCGATTCCGCCGACGCTTACCGAACCTAAAGTATCGCCGTGATAGCTTGCTCGCAGCGCGATGAATTTTCTGCGGGTCTTTCGGCCGAGATTTTGATAATACTGAAATGCCATTTTAAGAGCAATCTCGACTGCCGTTGCCCCGCTGTCCGAGTAAAAAACTTTCTTCAGACCACCCGGTGCAATCCAGATGAGTTTCTCTGCAAGCTCGATTGATTTGGTTTGTCCCAGGCCCAGGAGGGTGCTGTGGGCGACCTTTCCGAGCTGGGCCTTTATGGCGTCATCGATTTTTTTGACCCGGTGGCCGTGCAGGTTACACCAAAGCGAGCTTACGCCGTCGATATAGCGCCTGCCCTCGGTATCGATAAGGAAAAAGCCCTCGGCCGAATCGATGACCACCGGCTTGGTCGCCAGCCAATCGGCCATCTGCGTAAACGGGTGCCACAGATATTTTTTATCAATATCAATAAGATTTCTTGTACGAGCGTTCATAATGGCATCTATGCGGTCCGGCGGCATTATACTGCACAGACCGGATAATGTCACAGAGACTATGGTTATGAAAAATGTTGTGTAAAAAACCGGCTCATAAGCGATATAATACCAAACTATGTACTCCTGGGACGAGAAAGACAGGTTCGCGATGGCCCGGGCCGAAATGGTAAGAATGCAGCTCCAGAGCCGGGACATAACCGACCCGGGAGTATTGAAGACTATGGGCGAGATTGCCCGTGAGGAATTCATACCGAAAACTTACCACTCTCAGGCTTACGCCGACTGTCCCGTACCTATCGGAATGGGCCAGACTATAAGCCAGCCATATATCGTAGCACTGATGACGCAGGCCCTGTGTCTCGGGCCCGATTCCGAGGTGCTTGAAATAGGTACAGGCAGCGGATACCAGACCGCCATACTGGCCAAACTGGCCCGGAAAGTTTACACCATCGAGAAATACAACCAGCTTTCCGAATCCGCCCAGGCCATACTGGCCCGTTTGGGCATAAGCAATGTAGAGTTCTTCATCGGAGATGGAAGCTGCGGCTGGCCGGAGGAAATGACGTTTCACAAAATTATGATTACCGCCGCTGTGCCCAGGCCGCCGGAACCGCTGGGAAAGCAGCTTGCCGAAGGCGGCCTTTTGGTCGCTCCGGTCGGCGGAGAGTATCTCCAGCAGTTGATACTGTACAAAAAGGAAGAAAGCCTGCTCAAAAAAAGGAAAATCTGCGATTGCCGGTTTGTCAAACTTGTGGGCAGGTACGGCTTCGAGGGAAGTGATAGTGAATAGTGCTCGGCGACAAACTTTTCGACCTGCCACAAGCACAAAGCCGCTTAGAAAAATGCAGGAAAAACAAACGCCAAAGATAACCGAGCTTTCTTCAGGAAAACCATCTAAGAAGCTCGATTTGTCTATGCCTGTTCAGTACGTAAAAGGCGTCGGGCCGGCCAGGGCCAAAGTCTTCGCTCGATTGGGCGTCCATACACTCGGCGACCTTCTGGAATATTTTCCCCGCGAGTGGAATTTCGTGCCCGAGCCGACAAAAATAAGTCAGATACGACCAGACGAGAACGTTACCATTATCGGCATTATCGAATCAGTCGAATACCAAACTTACCGCACGCCGCCTATTTTCGAGGCATCGGTCGCCGACGATACGGGTGTTTGCAGGATAATATGGTTCCATGGCGGATTCCTGCGCGACCTTTTGTCGGCCGGCCAGGCCATAAAAGTAAGTGGAAAAGTAAGCACGTATAAAGGCCAACTTCAATTAACCAATCCGAAATATAAACTCATTGAGGAAGACTATCTGGAAAGCTCGCGGCGATTCGAGCCGGCGGTGTATCCGGCTTCCGGGACACTCTCCTCGGGACAAATTAAAAAAATAATAGAACCTATCCTGAGTGAGCTGACCGGGCTTGTTGAAGAGTTATATCCGCCGGAGGCGGACCGGAAGGTAAATCTCATCGGGCGAAGACAGGCCTTCGAGTGGATACATTCGCCACCCGATGAAGAGAACCTGGCCCGTGCAAAACGGCGATTGAAATATGACGAGCTTTTCCTGATGCAATTAGGACTGGCGGTGCGAAAATACAAAATGCATAACCTCTCTTTGGCAGTTCCGATGCAGTGTGATGAACGGATTGACAAGAAAATTCGAAAACGCTTTCCGTTTCTACTTACCGAAGACCAGGACAATGTAATTGCCGAGATTGTGCAGGATATGGCGAACAGCAAGCCGATGAACCGGCTGCTGCAGGGAGACGTCGGCTCGGGTAAAACCGTTGTGGCCTTGTATGCAGCCCTGCTTGCAATTGCTAAAAAAACACAGGTCGCAATAATGGCACCAACGGAAATTTTGGCTGAGCAGCATTTTATTAGCATAGAACGGTATCTTAGAAATAGTGAGGTCAAGCGGCTCCTTCTAACGGGGGGAATCACCGGCAGGAAACGAGACGCTCTTATGAAACAGATAAGAACCAGCCGGGTTGACATTGTGGTTGGAACCATCGCAATATTGCATCACGATGTGCGATTTAGCAAGCTCGGGCTGGTAGTTATCGACGAACAGCATAAATTCGGCGTACATCAGCGGGCAAAACTCCGCAAGGATACGACACCGCACTGTCTGGTGATGACAGCTACGCCTATACCGCGGACACTGGCGATGACGGCCTTCGGCGACCTCGACGTCTCAATCATCAAACATCCTCCGCCGGGACGCGGCAAGGTTGTAACGCGGCTGGTCGAGCCGTACAACCGAGCAAAAGCTTACGAATTTATTCGTGAGCATCTAAAGGCAGGCAAACAGGCTTATTTTGTTTTCCCCCGTATATCGGGCGACGAAGATGAAAAGGCCCACCTGAAAGCTGCTATTGATGGTTACAAATTTTTACAAAGCTCAGTTTTTCCTGAATTCTCTGTGGAGCTTTTGCACGGGCAGATGTCTTCGCAAAAAAAACAGGCTATTATGGCCGATTTCAGGCGCAACAAAATAAAGGTGCTGGTCTCGACCATAGTTGTAGAGGTCGGCCTTGACGTGCCCAATGCGACGATAATGGTTATCGAGGCTGCCGAAAATTTCGGCCTGGCCCAGTTGCACCAGTTGCGGGGGCGTATTAGTAGAGGCCAGGACAAGGCCTACTGCTTTCTGTTTGGCCACGCCACAGGTGTTGAAGGTCGAAATCAAACGGCCAAGAAACGACTCGAAATAATGACGAGGAGTAATGACGGATTCGAAATTGCGGAGCATGACCTTAGAATGCGCGGGCCGGGCGAACTGTTCAGCACACGTCAACACGGCCTGCCAGACCTGAAAATCGCAAATATTGTGGACGACTTCGAGCTATTGGTGATGGCAAGAAAAAACGCCTTCGAGCTGGTAAATCAGGACCCGACGCTCTCGGCAGCAAATCACAAGAACATTCGCTCAGCCCTGCTGCAGAAGTTCGGCAGAACACTTGGCCTGGCTGATATCGCCTGAAAGCGGCCGTAAGAAAGGCAGCCGAATAGGGGCTGTATGCAGCAGAAATTGGTTTGACTTATGCTGCCTGCTTAATTATATTTTGCGGTTTAACATATCTGCAGACGAATCCTTTACCGGATGAGGTGAAAATGAACAAGAACAAGATTTTCGGCCAGGCTATCACATTTGACGATGTCCTCCTTAGACCAGCAAGGAGTGATTTTGTCCCCCGAGAGGTGGAAACCATCACACAGCTTACCAAAAATATTCGGATAAACATCCCTATCATCTCTGCTGCGATGGATACTGTTACCGAATCGGCGCTGGCCATTGCCCTGGCTCAGGAAGGTGGAATCGGGATAATCCACAAGAATCTGTCCATCGAGGCGCAAAAACGTGAGGTAGCAAAGGTAAAACGCTCCGAGAATGGCGTGATTCAGGACCCGGTTACACTTGCTCCCAACGAGACGGTCCGCCGGGCCAGGGAACTAATGGACGAACAAAACGTCTCAGGAATTCCAATTATCGACGGCAGAAAACTGGTCGGCATCCTGACCCGCAGAGATTTGAAATTTCTCAAGGATGACACCGTAAAAATCCAGACCGTGATGACAAAAGACAAGCTGGTTACCGGGCCTGCCGGGACGACCTTAGAGCAGGCCAAAGAAATTCTGCAAACCCACAAGGTTGAGAAGCTGCTGCTAACTAACGGTAACGACGAGCTGGCCGGGCTTATTACGATGAGAGATATTGACAGGATGGAGCAGTTTCCCACAGCGGCAAGGGATGAAAGAGGCCGGCTGCGGGTTGGAGCTGCTATCAGCGTCAACGATTATGAGAGATTGCAAGCCCTCCTTGATGCCGAAGTTGACGTTATTGTGGTCGATACCGCTCACGGTCACAGTAAAAATGTCATTAATACGGTAAATGAAATCAAGAAAAACTACGAGATTGACGTTATAGCCGGAAATATAGCAACCACTGAGGCAGCCAAGGATTTGATACAAGCCGGCGCCGATGCGATAAAGGTGGGTATAGGGCCGGGGGCAATCTGCACAACAAGGGTTATTTCCGGCGTGGGCATCCCTCAGGTCTCGGCGATTATGGAATGTGCTGAGATTGCGGAAAAACACGACGTGCCGGTTATCGCCGATGGTGGGATAAGATTGTCGGGTGATATAACCAAGGCAATCGCGGCCGGTGCCTCAAGCGTGATGATAGGCTCACTCTTTGCCGGCCTGTATGAAAGCCCCGGACAGTTGGTAATCTACAAGGGCAGACAGTTCAAGGAATACCGCGGAATGGGTTCTTTGGGCGCGATGGTTTCCGGCTCAGCCGAGCGATACGGCCAGAAAGGTGCTGAAAAAGATAAGCTGGTTCCCGAGGGCGTCGAAGGCCGGGTCCCTTACCGGGGGACGCTGAGCGATTTCCTGTATCAGCTTGTAGGCGGTCTGCGGGCCGGGATGGGTTACTGCGGCACGGCAAGCATCGAAGATTTAAAGAAAAATGGACAGTTCGTTCGCATCAGCCCCGCTTCCGTTAGCGAAAGCCACCCGCACGACATCCAGATTACCAAAGAATCGCCGAATTATTCCGCAATGGAGCCCTTCGAAGGGTAATTATGTCGCACGAAACGGTTGCGATTCTTGATTTCGGCAGTCAATATGGGCAATTGATAGCGCGCCGTGTCCGCGAGCATAACGTCTACTCGGAAATTTTCCCGCCTGATACACGAGCCGGTGAATTATCATTCCCGCATATAAAAGGCATCATTCTCTCCGGCGGACCGGCAAGTGTTTATGCCAAAGGTGCGCCCAAGTGCGATGAGAAAATATTCGAGCTCGGCGTGCCGATTCTCGGTATCTGTTACGGAATGCAAATCGGCTGCAAAATGCTCGGCGCAGATATTGAGCCGGCAGCAACCAGAGAATACGGCCGGACGAACCTTACTATAATCGACAAGACCGACTTGTTCGCAAATATGCTTGACGAAACAAACGTCTGGATGAGTCACGGCGACCAGATTACCGCCCTGAATAAAGACTTTGTTCCGCTGGCCACAACAGCTAATTGTCCCTTCGCCGCCGTAAAACATAAAGACCGCAAATTCTTCGGCCTGCAATTTCACCCGGAGGTCACTCATACACCCCGCGGCCAGGATATACTCAAGAATTTTCTGTACGACATTTGCCGCTGCAACGGCGATTGGCAGATAAGCAATTTCGCCGAAGAGACTATTCGGAACGTTCGTGAAAAAGTGGGCGATGCCGGGGTGATATGCGGACTGAGTGGCGGCGTGGATTCGGCCGTGACCGCCTCTTTGATTTACAAGGCTATTGGCGGGCAGTTAGTGTGCATCTTCGTGGACAACGGCTTGCTGCGAAAAAATGAACGAGCCAATGTCGTTTCCACTTTCAAAGACCATTTTCACATCGACCTGCGTGTTGTCGATTGGTCGCAGCAGTTCCTCAGCAAATTAGCGGGCGTGACCGACCCACAGCAGAAGCGCAGGATAATCGGTGCCGAATTTATCGAGGCGTTCAAGTCCGAGGCGGCCAAAATCCCGGAGGCGAAATTTCTGGCCCAGGGTACGCTTTACCCCGACGTAATTGAATCGGGAAAAAAGGACGGCAATCTCGCAGCAAACATAAAGCTCCACCACAACGTCGGCGGGCTCCCGAAGGAACTGGGCTTCGAACTGATTGAGCCGCTGCGTGAACTCTTTAAAGATGAGGTCCGTCGGGTGGGCGAATACCTTGGCCTGCCTGAGGAGATTGTCTGGCGACATCCGTTTCCCGGCCCCGGCCTGGCGGTCCGAATTGTCGGCGAAGTAACACCCGAAAGACTCGATATTTTACGCCAGGCTGACGATATACTAATTGATGAGATAAAAACTGCAGGCCTTTATCGGAAAATCTCACAGGCCCTGGCCGTGCTGGTGCCGGTCAGAACCGTGGGCGTGATGGGCGATGAGAGAAGCTACGAAAACCTCATTGCTGTTCGGGCCGTGGAAACCAGCGATTTTATGACGGCTGATTTTTCTCGCATCCCGCACGAGGTCCTGAGTACAATCGCCAACAGAATCATAAATAGTGTTCGAGGCGTCAACCGGGTCGTTTACGATATATCAAGTAAACCACCCGCCACGATCGAATGGGAATAAAAGGATTGCAGTATGAAAATCTTTCGCCGCAACGGACGCCGGCTCAGTATTTTCTGCATCACCCTAATATCGCTCTCCGGATGTCCCGCAAGTGCAGAACAGAGCGAAGCTCCCGACTCATCAGGCCAATCAAGCCCGCCGGGGCAGTCCGAGCAGGTCTACCCGGCTAATTTTCTGAGTTCCTTCGCAAACGATTTTCTGAATTGGCCGAGAAGGATTATTCTCGATTCCAACGATGTTCTTTTTCGGTCTGACAATTTTTCTGCTCTTATGATGGCCGGCGGAGCGAGCATCGCAATGCATCAGAGTAACGCTGATAAGCGGTTGGCTCGGCACTTCATTAAGCACCGGGTCTTCAAGGATAGTTTCGTGGATGAAAGCTTTAACGCTCTCGGCTGTCCCGGAACCCACTTTGCCGCCGCCAGTCTTTGGTACGCACTCAGCGTCGAGTCCGGCGACCAATTCAACAAGGAGCGTGCCTGGACGATGATGACCGCGCTCGCCATAACCGGCCTTACGACGGTGGGCCTGAAGGCCATAAGGGACAATGAAACTCCCAATGAGAAAGCCTGGGCCTGGCCGAGCGGCCATACTTCCAGCTCCTTTACAGCCGCCGCCGTCCTCGACGAGTTTTATGGCCCGCGTGTTGGAATACCCGCATATATTCTCTCGGGTCTGGTTGCTTTTCGGATGATGGATGCCGGCGACCACTGGGCAAGCGACGTGGTGTTCGGGGCGACTTTAGGCTGGGTAGTCGGGCACACCGTCGCCGGCAAGCACAAAAAGCTCGAACTGGCCGGCTTCGAGGTCCTGCCCTATACAACCGGGACAGCGGACGGCCCTTCTGCGGGCATCCAGCTCGTCAAAAGATTCTGACCGGCGAGAACAAGTATAATCCATCGCAAATAAGGCTGAGAAAAACACCAAAAAAAATCTTAGACAGCAACGCGGAGGTCCGAAAATCCGCTGCAAAGCAGAATAAAAACGCCCGCCGGTGGTTTATTTATGAGTTTTCTTAGCACATCCTTGATAAATTCTTGATTCTTCAGGGCCATTCTGGTATACTGTTATTTAACACTCAAGAACTATGGGGCGGAAAAGAAAAATGGCCTTTACAATACAGACAAGCCAAATGGTTATCGAAGTCGAGGGCGCCCGTGGACCGCCGGCTGGGAACCGGAGTCAAACCACACATCCCCATCTGTACACAAATCCGGACATTTGCAGCACACTTTCAGAACACTATCGCGGCGTAGCCAACGCTTTCTTCACTTGACTGGTGGAATTTGCGCTCCATTACCTCGCTGCTGTTGGTATGTGCAAGCAACAGGCCCCGTTTTTTTCCAAGCCTCTTTGCCACCGCTACCGTCGCAGCAGCCGCACCGGCGCCGCAGGCGTTATGCTTTTTAACTGCAATTAAGGGGATTTTTTCAGGGATAAGCTGCACCGCCAAATCAATGAACTGCTGGTCGTTGACCTCCTTTGCCCAGCGAATGGCGTCGATGCCCGTGCCGAGGGGCGAGAAACCATACCTCGGGCCGTAGTGTGTCAAATCCGTAGAGCCAATACAGACGATTTTCTTATTCTCGGCCGAGGAGATAACATCAGCCACGTCGCTGCCCAACTGCACCGCCAAAGGCGTAGGGGGGACTATAATCGGCAGAATCTTTGCGCCGCCGAAGAGATGCTGGATGAATGGAACCTGTACTTCTATGCTGTGCTCAGAGCGATGAGCTTTGAGATTGCTTTCAACAAGCTCACTAAGCCTGAGAATCTCAGTGGCAAGGTCCTGGTCAATAGCAATTTCCCCCAGCGGCGTCTGCCAGCTACCCTCACTGTAAACCGCGGCGGAGGAGCCGCCGTAACCGTGGATAGCCCCGAAAATCACGAAGGTATCAACCGTCTGGTGGACCTGTTTCACGGCCGAGAAGACCATAGCAGCCAAATCACCGCTGAAAATCCAGCCGGCGTGAGGGACAATCCCGGCGACAATGGTATCGGGTAATTCCTCGAACTGAGGACTTTCCGCAAGACATTGCTGAATCTCGGTAAGGCAAGACCGACGCTGAGCAGGATAAAACTGGTCCGCCACCACTGGTCTTCTTGGTTCCATTCTCACCTCCGGCTTGCTTTAGTGCTCGTCGGCGGTTATTATAATTACCGATTCAACGAGTAAAAATATTATAACATCTTTTACGGGAAAATCAATGGCACCACTCAAAAAAACGACGCCGGTAGCGGTGGTTATGGGCTCAGAAAGTGACCGAGAGGTTATGGGTCATTGTGTCACACAGCTAAGGGATTTTGGCATAGAACCGGAGGTTAAGGTAATCTCTGCCCACCGCACACCTGAGGCGGCGGCGGAGTTCGCCCAGACCGCCGCCGATAGAGGGATAAAAGTGATTATCGCCGCTGCCGGTATGGCTGCGCATCTGGCGGGGTCGCTTGCCGCACGAACGAGTCTGCCGGTCATCGGCGTGCCGCTTATCTCAGGCAAATCCCTCGAAGGTATAGACGCCCTGCTGAGCACTCTTCAGATGCCGCCGGGTGTACCGGTTGCGTGCATGGCTGTCGGAA
>Ga0315545_1002172_pt1 | contig 18049 bp, 13 predicted proteins | sample SalMarSW160210MG_FD_203096 | JGI IMG/M metagenome (GOLD analysis project Ga0315545, IMG submission 203096) | Salt marsh sediment microbial communities from the Plum Island Ecosystem LTER, Massachusetts, United States - Salt Marsh Sediment SW1602-10 ...
AAAAGCAGTCAGTAATCAGCAGTCAGCGGTTAGCTAATGGCTGAAGGCTGATAGCTACTAGTTTGATTTTTGAGTTTTCGGCATTGTTTAGTATTTCCAATTTAGGATTTACAGTTTTGCTGTACGGTGCTTACGGGGCTCCAATGGTCAACCTCTGCTGATAGAGCCACTGACGAAGGCTGAGGGTGGTCTGGATATCGAGTACCCGGTACTTCTTGGCGGAGATCCCGCAGCGGGTATCGGTTATAGTGATGACGTCGTAGAGCTCCTGGCCGCAATTAACGGGTACGGTTATTTGACCCCCCTGGGTTCGCAATGACTCCTTCCTGAGGATAGCGTCGGCTCTCTCCTGGGCCCTGGCGGCTGATTGAAGGTTGGGGTCATAGGATTGTTCTAAGTTATCAATACCGAGTTCTAAGTTAGGCCAATCGAAAGCGTCTTGAACGATGCGGTTGTCTTCATCATCCCTTCCGATGGCTCTTGCCCTGGTTAATGAGACGGCTTCGCTATACTCCCCCTGGAGAATGACGTGGGCTGCTCCATAGGAGTACGAGCTCGCCTCGTCGTCCCGGAGGTCTTTGACATAGGCTTCATTGCCATCGAATATGAGGCTATCGGGGATAAACGAAAGGATGCGTCTCAGCGCTGCGTCTCCCGTGGTCCCTGGCTGGATGGTGAAGTCGGGATAGAGGTTATCAACCGCTGAGCTCTTAGGGACTCCCCCTGGGCTGGTGAGGTTGATTCCCCACCTGCAGATAATCTCCTGGATGATCTCCCACACCCTCTTATCGGCTGGCCAGCGCATCTGAAAACGGGCGGTCCACTTATCGGCCAGTCCCCAACCGTCCAGGCAGACCAGAGTGAGGGTTGACATGTTGGGGGTGGAGGAATACTCCCAGGAATCGATCCAGTACCTTCCGACCTCCACCGCCTCATCACCGCTAGGGGTCTTGTATCCTAGCTTCAAGACTACTTCGCTTCGCTTCGCGGGGGGGGTGGAGTATTGGGCGGAGCTGTTATCTAATTCAATAACGAGATTGCCACGCTCCGCTCGCAATGACAAAATGTCCTGGGTTAGATCTAGCGGGGTTCCTGCTGCTCGAGGGGCTCTCCACACTCCGTCGGGTCGTTCCAGCCACCAATAATCGGATGTTGAGGATGTTCTAAGTCCAAAGTTCGAGGTTATGTTCAAGAACGGCTTGGGCTCGGTGAAGGCCATGGAGCTGAAGGCTGAGCCTGTGACAGAATGACAGATTAACGGCATGGTATAGGCGGTTGTTCCGGAATACTTTTCCACCGCGGTGAGCTGAGTATTCTCATAGTCCTGGACTGATGCAGGGTTGTGGCAATCGGGGTACTCATAGGTGATATCCTCACCTGCAGGTGAAGTGATGAACGGTTCTACATCTGAGAATGTGTAGGTGTTATCGAACTGCTGCCGGTAGAGGCCATAAAGGTTATAAGGATCTCCCGCCTCCAGGGCGGCGATGACGATATCGACATGGTCCGGGGTATAGCTGGCTCCGATGCCTAGGGTAGTAGAGAAGGGATGATTAACGCTGCCCAGCCAGGTATGCTCGGTAGTGGACTGGTCTGAGGAATCTAAAACGATGCCGTTCTGCTGTCCTGCCTTTACTGCAAAGCAAACGACGATGTTTCCCGTTCCCCACCACGCGGCGGCCATAGACAGGACATCGGCATAGTCCACGAGCTGGGCATTGTTCCAGCTCTGGCCATAATCATGGCTGTAGTACTTCCACAGGACGTTTCCCGTGGTCCGGTAGAAGATGTAGACCCTGGCGCCATAAGCTGCGATGGCACACGGTCCCTGGCAATCCGCAGCTAGCTGCGTCCACTGGGAATAGTCTGAGTTCTCATCGGGGCTGGTGACCTTCTGCCGGTACAGTTTATTGTCGGCAGCTGCCCTGATGCGGTGCATGCTGCCCTGGCCGTCGAAGGCGATGCCGTGGTGGTTGTCGGGCTCTGAGCCTTCATAAAGTCTTTCCCAGGACAACCTCTTGATGCCCTGGTCGAAGTCGTAGACCTTGGCCTCGACATAGGGACGGCGGTCGGGTTTCTTCTGAGCTGCTGTTAAGGTCCCTGACAAATCCTTCATTCTACATCTTGTGGGTCAGCTCCCAGGATCTGTAAAATTCCTTTCAACATATAGTGTCACCAAAATATCACCTGGATTAGCCTGGCGATGGCGAGCCAGGCAATGACGGCTGCCGCTCTGCCGCCCAGGTAATAGTGATGCTCGTTCTCAATACGGAAGAAGTAATCCTCTTTCATCGGGTGTCGTGCTGGCCAGGGACACAGGACCTCGAAGAATCCGACGAGGAAGGCATGCCACTCCTCGCTGGTGCTGAACAGCTCTTTCAAGCTAATCCCTGCGAAAAACGTGCGAGGGCGGGCCTTCGAGTTCTCTTCCGTAGTATTCATCATCTTTAGCCTTCAGCGTCTCCCTTCTTTGCTATGTGCCTTACCGTCCTTTCGCCGAACCACCACAGGATGACCGTTCCCGCCAGGGCTAAGAACCAGTCCGGAGCATTGATCCTCTCGACGACGACCTGGGCGATTACGGCAGCGAAGATAACGGTGACAATGGGGCGTGTGGCCTTCCTGAAGGCATCCCCTAACTCTGAGCTAAAGTTGCCCTTAGAAGTTGATGCTGGCGGGGTCTTTGGGTCCTGTTCCGTAATATTCATCATCTCTAGTCCTTCTCAGGCCTGATAAATCAGGCAACTACAATGTCGTTTATATCAGGACTCCCAGGGTATCGGGGACTGGCTTATCGGCCTTCTGGTAATGTCGGGCTAAATGACGGGCTGCCGAGATGATATCCTCAGGGTCGGCCTGCACCCTCTCCCCCCGGTAACCGCCTCTTGATAGGGCTGCTACCGCTGCCGGCATGCGATCCCAGTCCACGGTCTTCTCGATATCGAGCCTGCCCCTCAGGGCTCTGAAGATCTCCCTGGTATGATGAGGAAGCTTCCAGGTCTCGGGGTCGTCGGGGTCTCCGACGATGGCGAAGGCTTCTTTGGGTAGGCCTTCTTTGGTGATGTCTTTGCTCATTGGTTCCTCCTTTTGAGATTGCTTCGTCGCTTTGCTCCTCGCAATGACACGGGTGAGTGCTTGTTTGACTTTGCTCATTTAGTCCTCCTTATCCCAGTTTGTAGACTGCCATATTGGTATGTGCTTCTGTGCCCCTAAGCGATAGGGGGCTGGTATACATATGTCCCGCTCGCAAATCAAGGTAGTCGTTCTCATCGAGAGATACGATGGTAGCGAGAGGCATTGTGAGGGTGTCATAGTTTGATGCGTGATAGTTGTTAAGGCAATTGAGGTCGTTGTTCTTGTATAAAGCAATTTTGAACCTGTAGCCAGTTACGCAGCTTATCCACCTGGCTCGGGCAATAACGAGATATCTCCCTGGTGTGCTGGCTACATATCTGTAATTTGTGGTGTCCCATTCGTTCTGTATGTCGTAGCTTATACCAGAAAGCTGTATCAAATAATTGTCACCGCCCCCGTCGATTGACTGATTGGAGGGAAGGTAACCCCGAGCTGCTGACTGTTTCGGTAGGTTCCGTATGCCATTATTGTCCAGGTCGAACGCCTCGACGCCGGCCACGCCCATCCTGACGTGGTCTTCGTCTGCGTTTTTCTCAACATCAATCCAAGTATCGCCGTCGGCGTCCTGGATCTTGCTTCCGCCTCCCCCTCCTGAGCTCCCTGCTGGCCAGGAAGCTACGATGCAAGCATCCCTGGGATTTCCTCCGGGTATGGCTACCAGGACATAGTTGCCGACTACCATGGCAGAGGATGGGATAGAGACGGAGACAGAGATATTATCCAGGTAAGTTGTCAGGGAGCCGGCGAGCTGCACACCCGCCGTGTGGGTCTCGCTGTCGAAGGTCTTCAGGAGGCCGAGCTCTAACATAGTTATCAGCCTTCGCTAAAACAAATTCCCCTGGGAGTCAACCATGCCTTCGTAACCGCACCATTTGCATTTGGCATGGATGTTACAACCATCCCAAGACTGAAAGTCATAGCCTACAAAGTATGAGTGCCATCCTAACTTGCAACATAACCTTTTAAAAAGAGCTTTCATTCGGTGTAGAACTCCTTTGAGATGACACGGCTCTTGAGGGCTTTCAGCTTCTTCTCATAGCGGTCAAGCCTCTCTTTCCCCCACTTCAGGAAGTTGATGGTGGCCCACTTGCCGGCGATGGTGGCTTTGTCAACGGTATAGACTGATGCCGATGTCGCCAGATATCCGGTAGCTCCCAGGACGATGATCTCCTCGAACTGGCTCGGGATGGTGGATGATTCGGCATCGAGGGTGTGCTCCTTGTACCACCTTACCCGGGCATCGCTACCGTCGCCTTCGTCGCTCATCTGGATGGTATCCTGCCAGAGCCAGAACGTCTGGTAGTAACTGGGGTTCTGTCCGATAGGGAACTCAACGGACTCCACACTGATAAGTCCCTCGAGGCTGGAGATATCGATATCTCTTGAGCTCTCCACGGTAGCGATATCGTCCTGCTGCTGTATGGGCTTTACCAGGGAAAACTCCATGACCACCCTCTCGATGGCTCCGTCCACCTGGTCGTTGGTCCAACGATAGTTAGCCTCGTCTTCGTTCTGGAGGTCCTCACGGACTCTGGCTCTCATTTCAGTTAGGTTCATAGTTTCACCCTCTCCCTAACCCTCTCCCGTCAAGGGAGAGGGGATAAGAGGGAGGGGGAGGTACTGGTCCCCCTCCCCCAGCGCAGGAGGTTAAAATGTGGCTTGCTGGCCGGTGCGATCCTTCTCGTTCCGGACCAAGAGGACTTGTGTGGCTGGTTCATCAATAACCAGCGTTTCAGTGGTGCAAACGTTGCCTGCTGTATCAACACTGTGTGCACAAACCGGGATACAGAACAAATGGGCCGTATCCTCTCCTGAAGCCCGCGGGCCCGCGCCAGCAAGTTCATTTAACCTCGCACCCCCGTCATCATGGCCGCTTTTACGTTGGAAAAGAGGGCAAGCGACACATACCACTTCACCCTGGTCCTGGTGGCGTCCTTGGTCTCCAGTGAGCCAAGCCGTTCCACCTGGAGCATTTCGGGGCTCGATAACCCACACACGCCACCCTCGCCCATCTGGAAGGCGAAGATAGCCGAACAATCGGTCGACGTGCCGACGGTGTAGTCGTCCTTCACCCAGTCATTGACGGCTATCGGGATGCCGTTATACATCTGGACCTGCTCCATGAACCGCCCTGGCCGGGTCTCAAGGATGTTTCCCGACGCTCTGATAAGGGATTGGAGCTTCCTGCGGCTCCTCTTGCTCATCAAGAGCAAGTCTGGCTTACCGCCCCTGACCAGGTCGATGAGCTTATCCAGGTTGTCTAGGCTGAGGGTCGCACCGTTGGCTCCCGTTCCCAGCCAGTGACCGTATTTGCAGGTCCACGTCACCTGGTCGTCAACAACGGTGGCTCCCTCCTGGGTGGGCCAGGTAGGCTCGGTAGTGGCATGAGTCTTTTTATCGCCGGCTGACGCCGTGCACTCATACCGGAAGCCGTTCTCGAGGCCTTCGGTGGGGACAACGATATCTCCCACCGCTGTAACGGTGTCGGCTACCCAGGCTGTGTCCGAAAGCAGGACGTACAACCCTGAGGGCTGGTTCGAGGATCCTGATCCGTTCAAGAAGGCGTTCTCAAACTCATGCTGGACCGCCTTGGCCTTCTGCTCGATGACGGCAACCTCAAGGTCCTGGATGTTACTCCTGGTTGACTTGAGAAAGTTGTCGACGTCGGCGTCTCCGCCAAGGATCTGAAGGGTAGCGGTTACCTGCTCGAACTCGGGCTCTGACTGAGTCCATGTACCGGTAACAGGCGCGTACCACCCCACGCTAGGCAGCGTCTTTTCACGGTTGTACTTGAGACTGTTGCCCACGATCTGGATGAAGGGCAGCTCCTGCAGTATAGGGCTGTCCTTGATTATGGTCTCTATGATTCCTTTAAGAAGGATATCAGTCGAGAGTTTACTTGCTTCGTCTAAAGATATGCTCATAGTTCCTCCTTGTTAAGCCTGATAAATCAGGCAACTACTCCTCCTTTTTGTCGAAGTCCAGCGGCGATCATCTCCTTATTGGACATCCCCTCGGTCGATTCGCTCCTGGTTGGAGCTCCAGCGGGGACTTTGGCTGCGGCAGCTTCGGACTCCAGGGTCTTCTTGACCGCAGCAACCAGGACTTTGCCTTTCTCGACTGAAGAGTCGATCTCAGCGATGGTCTCGCCTGAGATCATGTCCTGGGGGACCTGGGGATTGGAGGCTTTGGCCATGCCGAGGTACTTGGAAACGGCCTCGTCCCTGGCTTCCTTCACCGATGCGAGCTTGGCGAGCTTGGCGTCCTTCTCGGCCATGGCTTCCTCCAGGGCGTACTTAGCCTTCTGCTCCTCGTCGAGCTGAGCTTTGATAGCGGCGATGTCCTCGTTCTGAGTTTCTGGAGTTCCTTGAGTTTGTTGAGTTCCGGTTTGTGGGTCCTCTTGGGTCTGGTTACCTTCCATTAATTCCTCCTTGTCTTAGGGGTTAGTGGCTAGGGGCTAGGGACTAGTCCCCAGTCTCCAATCCCTAGATTTGAGTTATCATTCAAGCACTTCCATCTCCGCGGCAACCGCTCTCTCTCTCGCTCCGCCACGTGTGGACGCTGCCCTAAACTCCTGATTCATTTTCAGGATCTTCTCCCTCTCCTCAAGCCACCTGGTGAACTCCTCGTCGGGGTCGATAATCCCCATCTCGTCCATGGCCGTCCTCCTGGAATGGACTCCCGCCTGGACGAGGAGCTGCTCGTTCTGAGCCTGACGTTGGGTGTCGGTCGGAAGGATCTCCCCCCACACAACACGGTGGGTAATGCCGTCAAAGTTCTCGTTCATATACCTGGCTGCCAGGCAAAGGACCATGTCGGTTCTCTGGTGGTAGGCGTTTGTCCTGATGGTCCTTTTCCTGGTCACCTTCTGAATTAAACTCCCGAGCTCAACCTGCATCGCTGCACCTGATAAGTCCCTCTCGGTGCCGCCGTATGCTGCTCGGGGTGTCTCGGAGATATCGTGAAGGCAGCGATAGATCATGTCGATGTAGTCGATATGCAGCCTGATGCCGCCCCCCTGGAGCAGGTCTAACAGGTAAGCCTTGGCATCCTCGGGTATGGTCCACACCGCTCCCGGCTGGACCTGGATATCCTCTGATGAGCCGATGTTCTCCAGGACTGCGATGGGATTGCCTGACAGCTCCAGGATCCGGGACAACTGGCTGACCGCCCGGTTTAACTCCCGCTGCGGCTGTTTAAGTGAGGGGATATCCGAAGTCCCCCAAAACTGCTTAGGCTCCCTGAGGTTGGGGAAGATGATGAATGGGATGAAGCCGTAGGGGTTGGGCTTTGATTGAATGCGGTCGCTATCCAGGAAGAGCTCAAAGTCCTTAGCGGTCCACAGCTCTGTGACGGTGGCCGCTTTGGTGGCGCCATAAAGCAGGTCGGCCTCGGCCTTGCTGAGCTTATACCTGGAAGCCACCCGCCACACGTTGGACAGGTCGTCGCCAAGCCACCAGGCGTAGATGCCCCGGATATCGGGGGCGGTGATCTTGATACGCTTCTCGTCCGGGTCCCAGATAACCTTATAGCATCCGTCGCCCAGGATAGCGGTGTCTATCTCGGTCTCCCAGTCGAGCTGCTGGAGGTTGTTGCTTTCATAGACGTCCCGGAGCAGGTGCTCTGCGTGGATAACCTTTGCTTTGAGCTCGTCGGTGTTCTCGGCAGGATAGCAGGCAAAGGTCAATCCCTGCATTAGATAGCTGGTGACCTTATCGATGGCCACCTTGGCATAGTTAAATACGAGCTGGCGATGTCTGCCGGTCTTCTCCCACTGGCTGCCGTTGTAGAAATTGAGGTTGTTGGTGTAGTCCACCAGCCTGGTGGTATCCATGCGGGCTAGCTGTGAAGGGTTGAAGCTTGTGCTTGAACGTAGTGAAGTATCATTCATCTCTCAAAACCCCCACTTGCCTCACCGCGAGATTGCTTCGGCACTGACATGCCTCGCAATGACAGAGGGGGGTATGCCTCGCAATGACAGAGGTGGGCATGCCTCGCAATGACGTCCGCAAATACTAAACAATATGGAATGACTAAAGTCCCAATGACTAAAAGTGTTTTGAATCCAGCTATTGGGGTTTGTTCAGGATTTAGCTTAGAGATTGCTTCGGCACGTTGTGCCTGGCAATGATAGAGGGGGGATGCCTCGCAATGACAGCAGGGGGTGTTATTGTGGCCTTCTCTAATTGTCCTTGCGGCTTTTTGTATTGTCATTGCGAGCCGAAGGCGTGGCAATCTCATTTCTTGACCGCCTTGAGCCACCGCTGCACCGTCCTCACGCTAACTCGGAAGATTCGGGCGATCTCATCATTATTTTTCCCTTCCTTCTTCAGCGTCATCATTCTCCTTGCCCTGTCGGTCTTGAGGAATTTCTCCTTTCCCCAAGGCTCTTCCTTTATGCAATGGGGGAAAGGACAGTTGAGGCAGGAGGGGAATAGCTCACAGCCCTGGTCTTCGTAGGGGAAGTCCTCGGGCAATAAGTCCCAGATGCTCTCACTTGTCACTATTGCAAGCCCCGTTTCATTTTCAGATGTCATTACGGCTCCTTTCTATGGTCATTGCGGCTTCTTTATTGTCATTGCGAGCGAAGCGTGGCAATCCCAGAAAAGCAAACTCTAAATACTAAATCCGAAATACTAAACAATATCAAATGACCAAAATCCCAATGACCAAAACGGTTTTGAACCTTGAATTTAGGGTTTCCCTGCGATAGCAGGAGGGGGGTGCACCTCGCAATGACAAGAGGGGCGTCCGTTATCATGTCGCAACATTAGCACTACAGTTCTAGAAAGGCAAGGGAATTTTGTCACCCTGTATGCATCGTATTAAGAGGTATATTGACATCGAGAGGCAGGCTAGTATAATGGTGTATAATGCACGTTAAATATGGGGACTTGACAAGAGTTCAAGTTATATCTACAGTTTGCCCATATAGATTAAAGGAGGTGATGCCTATGGAGCAGTCCCAAAGGAATCTGCGAAGGATTCACGGAGGGAAAAGTGGGAATTGTGTATGAGGTACATCAAGGTTTACTGGAAATACACGATAACCAAACCACGGCTGAGGGGGTCGACTTTCGGCTGAGGTTGAGATAATGGTTGCCCGGAAATTCGTGGAATTTCTGGGCAAAGTAAAAAGGAGGATTTTTTAATGGATAAAACAATGGATGTCTGGCCCAGAAGGCTAATTTACCTCGGCATTGCCGTGTTAATGACTCTGGGCCTGCTTCTGGCACCAGCAATGACTCCACAGGCTAGCGCCGCTGAGGTGAATGCCGAGTGGGACAAGGTTGGTACGCCGTACACCGATGATTGGACGGTTGCCCCGCAGTCCGACATCGTGGTGGCTGCGTCGATTCTCGGCGGTGAGGTCATCTACGTTGTCGGGAGTGGTCGCGAGGACAACAACCTGAATGAGAGCTGGGGTCCCAAGCTGTGGAAGTCTGATGACAGCGGCATGACCTGGGATGACCTGACTGACAACGTCGGGGATGCCGACAGTCTGCCGTCTAACTTCGATCCAGGCAATGCTAACGTGTCGTTTAACTACGTTGCCTGCGCTCCGGATAACTCTGACTTCATGGCCGTGGCGCTGGTTGATGATAATGGCACTGCTTCCGATTACAGTGATGACGAGCAGGCAGTGGTCATCTCGGATGATGGCGGCGATGAGTTCGCGTGGACCGGCGATATAGACGACAGCAGTGCTGGTTCTGTTCTCACTCGCGCTTTCGACATGAAGATCTCAGATGAGGATGACGACAAGTACAACATCATCCTCGGTGGTACTGGAAATGCGACGAGCTACCCAGACGGTCTGGTGTTCCGCTATCAGACAGGTGGTCTGACTGGCGGTAACTGGGTAGATGCCTCAGCCTATGATGGCTGGGACAACATTAACGATACCGCTCCCGCCATTGACAGCGAGGCGGTCACCACGGTGCAGTTCGCCAAAAGCTGGATTGCCGATAACACGGTACTGGTGGTAAGCCACACTTCTGATGGCACCTACCTTCAGTCAGGAACGTGGGGAAACAGCAAAGTCTGGAACGAGCCTGCTGGCTTTGAACCTGCTGTGGAGATAGTGGCTGATGAGAGCAACTGGCAAATGGGCAAAGGCACGGCGTCAGGAATTGCCCAGCCCATGGACTACGAGGGCAGGCATGCCAGCAGTCGCTACGCCTTGGTGTATGTAAACGAAAATGCTAGTCCTTATAACGGTATCATCTACAGAGTGACGAACGGTGCCGTTATCGACGTTAACATGCAGATCGCCGGCACGCCCTGGCTGGGGAGCATCTCCTACCTGGGAAGCATTGACGAAGGAAAAGCGCTAGTCGGGTCGTTCGGTGATGGTGACTATAATGGGACTTGGCCCGGTGACATGGAAGAAGATTGCTGTGAGGGCGTTCAGGTTTACTTCAACGATGGCTTCGCCGATATGGACATCTGCTGTGAGCGGTGGAGCGATTCCTGCAAGCCGCCCACGGGGACGATGCAGGCTATGATTGGCTATGTGTCTCCCAACAAGGCTTATGCCTTTGTCGCTGGCATACCCCACCCGAGCCTGGGGTTCGATGAGAGCGCCGTCTCGTTCAGTCTGGATGACGGCGATACTTGGAACCAGATCGGGCTGGTGGACACCTATATCGATTACCTGTCCGATGTTGCCAAGTCTCCGAACTGCAACAAGACCTGGGTGTTTAGCGTTAACTTTGGCGGTCGGAATTGCGCTTGCGACAGCGTATGGCTGAACGCCGACCCGCTGCCCGAGGCTTCGGAATACAGCGGTGCCTGGATAAGGGAGTGGTGCGGAGAACTCGAGGGCTATACTATAGGCTCTTCTTATTACGAGACGGGTCTCATCAGGCTGGCTCCCGAGGAAACCGAGGAAGCGTTAACCGTTTACCTGGTTGACCGCGGCAACGACAACGTTTACTACGATGGCAACGAAGGTCTGGGCTGCTGGGAGCAGGGAAGCTCGACAGTTGACCACATAGCCGACCTGGCTGTCCTGGACGAAGCTACCATCTATGCCGTGGGCCTGTATAACGACGATGTAGCGGTGTCCGATGACCACGGCGCTGCCGCTTCGTGGAGTTCCACGATGGACAGCAAGGTTGATGATGGGAGCACCATCGCCGTGCTTGGCGAGGGGAATGTCCTCGTCGGCGGTACTGACGGCAAGGTGAGTTACTCCGACGATGACCTGGACACCTTCCTTGATGGCGATGCCAGCTTCACCGAGATGGATGACATTGGCGAAGGCAACGTGCATGTTGCCTTTGACAGCTACTTCGACAGCAACAGCGTCGTTTATGCCGCAGTGGCCGTCACAGTGGACCCCTTTAGCTACGTTGGTGTTGGTCACGATGACAACGGCATTTACCGCTGGGTCATTGACGAAAGCACCAGCTGGACAGACCTCGGTGAATGTACCGGTACTGCAACGCCAACCAGGGCTCAAATCGGCTACATGGATGATGACGGCGATCTTGATCCTTCGTGCACGCGGGTTGAGGTTGCCTACACTGGCATACTCCTTAGTTACGCTGAGGGCAATCCGGAGACCGATGCCACCACGGGAGGCGTTCTTTATGCCACCTACGGGTGGTTCGACAATGCCACCGAGACAGTCTACACCGGTGTAGCTCGCTGTCTCAATCCCGCTGAGGAGGTAGCCTGCGGCGAGGCAATGTGGGATTACCTCATTCAAGGTCTGAGCGCTGAGAACCCTGAGTTCTTCGCTTCGAGCTTCAAGCTATGCGGCTGCCTTACCCCGGATACCCACACCAAGCTGTATGCCATTGATTGGTTGTCGTGGTACTACGGCGACGTCAGGGAACTCTACTGGTGTTGCGATCAAGACTTTGCCACCGATGATGAGGAGTCGGGTCTTGGCCGCCTGTGGACCTATGAGGACTGCTATGCCAAGGCAGGTCCGACGATCAACAGCCCGGAAAATAATGCTGTGGTAGATGCCGACCCGTGCTACTGCTGGAACGATGCGTTCACCTTGAAGTGGGACAGGCAGTGTGATGCCTGCTCGTACAACCTGCAGATATCACTGGATGAGGACTTCACCGAGGTGGTAGTCGACTGGAGTGGCAAGAACGATGATTGCACCGAGAATGACTACGACCCACCCAAGGGCTCCGCACCCAGCTATGTAGTTGCGAACGGGGCACTGGGAACTGGCAGCTGCGGCACCACCTTCTACTGGAGGGTGAGGTCTGCCGATGCTGAGACTGATGAGATAATCCACAGTCCGTGGTCAGAGGTACGCAGCTTCACCGTTGCTATTGGTCCTATGGCCGAGATAACGCTGACCAATCCCAGCAATGGCGCCATTGGTGTGGCGGTGAGCAATATTCCGTTCACCTGGGATGCCGTTGCCGATTCCACAGGCTATGAGTTCAGCCTGATGAACGCTGCGACCGATGCTGCGGTGGTATCAGCGACTTCAGTATCAGGGACAACTTACACCTATACCGGCACGCTTGACTACGACACTTCTTACTACTGGACGGTAAAGGCGATGAAGGACGGCGTGGTATTTAGTCATGCTACAGCGACCTTCACCACAGGTGCTGAGGGAGTTGTACCGCCTGAGCCGACTACTCCGGCGTGGGTGTGGGTGATTATCGCCATTGGTGCAATATTGGTGATTGTTACCCTGGTGCTTATCTTCCGAACACGAAGGGTGTAACAACCCTTGGTTAGCAGGCAAAGGGGGGCGTTGAGCCCCCCTTTCCTTTTCCCCGCCGAGATTAACACAAAATCCTAAATTCGAAGCACTAAATCCTAAACAAATACTAATATCTAAATTCAAAGCTCAATTTAGTAGCTATCAGCTTTCAGCCGTTAGCTAATCCCTGACTACTGATTACTGACCGCTGACTGCTGATTACTGACTGCTCTTTTACATTGTTTAGTATTTCGGATTTAGGATTTAGAATTTGGTTTTTCTGAAATTGCCATGCCTTCGTCTGCATCGTAGTAAGAGGTATATTGACATCGAGAGGCAGGCTAGTATAATGATGCATCGTGCACGTTAATAATTGGATAATTGGAATAGATTAAAGGAGGTGATGTCTATGGAGCAGTCCCGAAGGAATCTTGCGAAGGAGATTGCGGAGCGTGGCAATGCCATGAGATTGCTTCGTCGCAACCGCTCCTCGCAATGACGAAGAGGGCTGGTTGCGAGCGATAGCGAAGCAATCTCAGAAGGATTCACGGAGGGAAAGTAGAAAGTGTGTATAAGGTACATCAAGGTTTACTGGAAATACACGATAACCAAACCACGGCTGAAGGGGTCGACTTTCGGCCGAGGTGGAGATAATGGTTGCCCGGAAAATCGTGAAATTTTTGGGCAAAGTAGAGAGGAGGATTTTTAATGGATAAAACAATGGATGCCTGGCCCAGAAGGTTAATTTACCTCGGCATTGCCGTGCTAATGACTCTGGGTCTGCTTCTGGCACCAGCAATGACTCCACAGGCTAGCGCCGCTGAGGTGAATGCCGAGTGGGACAAGGTTGGCACGCCGTATACCGATGATTGGACGGTTGCCCCGCAGTCCGAGATTGTGGTGCCTGCCACGATTCCCGGCGGTGAGGTCATCTACGTGGTTGGGAGGGGTTACGAGGACAACAACATGGATGAGAACCTGGGTCAAAGGCTGTGGAAGTCCGAGGACAGCGGCGTTACCTGGGATGACCTGACTGACAATGTCTGGGATGCCGACAGTCTGCCGTCTAACTTCAATTCGGGCAATTCTAATGTCGAGTTTAACTACGTTGCCTGTGCCAAGGATGACTCCGACTTCGTGGCTGTAGCGATTGTTGATGATAACGGCACTATCCTTGACACGTCCGACCCGTTCAACGCTTCATTCTACTGCGATGACGAGCAGGTAGTGGTCATCTCGGATGATGGCGGCGACAACTTCGCATGGACCGGCGATATAGACGACAGCAGTGCTGGTTCTGTTCTCACTCGCGCTTTCTCCATGACGATATCCGAGGAGGATGACGACAAGCGCAACATCGCCCTCGGTGGTGTTGGAGATGCGGGGAGCTGCCCAGACGGTCTGGTGTTCCGCTATCAGACAGGTGGTCTGACCGGCGGTAACTGGGTAGATGCCTCAGCCTATGATGGCTGGGACAACATTAACGATACCGCTGCCCCCATTGACTCCGTGGCGGTCACCAGGGTGGTATTCGCCCCAAGCTGGCTTGCCGATAACACGGTACTGGTGGTAAGCCACACCAATACTAGCACCTACCTTCAGTCAGGAACGTGGGGAAACAGCAAATGCTGGAACGAGCCCGCTGGCTTTGAACCCGCTGTTCTGATAGTGGATGACCCGAGCATCTGGCCTGCGGTCAGAGGCGCGGCGGTAGGACTTACCCTGCCCATGGACTACGAGGGCAGGCATGCCAGCAATCGCTACGCCTGGGTCTATGTGGACGAACGTGCTAGTGCTGAGGGCACCATCTACAGAGTAACGAACGGTGCCGTTATTGACATTAACATGCAAATCAGCGGCAAGCCCTACCTGGCAAGCATCGCCTACATGGGAAGCATTGACGAAGGTAAAGCGCTAGCCGGGTCGCTCGGTGATGGTATTGTTAATATGTCTTCAAGCCAGCCTTTCCCCTACAGCCTGTTAGAAGATTGCTGTGAAGGCGTTCAGGTTTACTTCAACGATGGCATCGCCGATATGGACATCTGCTGTGAGCGGTGGAGCGATTCCTGCAAGCCGCCCACGGGGAGGATGTCGGCTGCTGTTTTCTATGTGGCTCCCAACAAGGCTTATGCCTTTGTCACCGGCGTAACCGGGTGGGATGAGAGCGCCGTCTCCTTCAGTCTGGATGACGGTGATACCTGGAACCAGATTGGGCTGGTGGATACCTATATTGATTACCTGTCCGATGTTGCCAAGTCTCCGAACTGCAACAAGACCTGGGTGGTTAGCGTCAACGTGGGCGGGTATATTGATATTGATAATATGGTTACCAGCCCCTCCACAGGATCGGAGGATGGCTGTTGTTGGGCTGGCGTCTGTAGCTGCCTTGACGACGAAGGCTCCTACACCGGCTCCAAAACCTGCGACAGCGTATGGCTGAACGCTGACCCACTGCCCGAGGCTTCGGAATACAGCGGTGCCTGGATAAGGGAGTGGTGCGGAGAGCTTTACTATGATGAAGGTCTGCTGAGACTGGCTCCCGAGGAGACCGAGGAAGCGTTAACCGTTTACCTGGTTGACCGCTGGACGGACACCGTTTACTACGATGGCACCGAAGGTCTGGGCTGCTGGGAGCAGGGAAGCTCAACAGTTGCTGAGATATCCGACCTGGCCGTCCAGGACGAGGCTACCATCTATGCCGTGGGCTGGGAAGCTAGGGTAGCAGTAAGCGATGACCACGGCTCTGCTGCTTCGTGGAGCAGCTCGATGGACAGCAAGGTTGATGAAGGTCACACCATCGCCGTGCTCGACGGGAATGTCCTCGTCGGTGGTGGTGCCGGCAAGGTGGCCTACTCCGACGATGACCTGGAGACCTTCCTTGATGGCGATGCCAGCTTCACCGAGCTGGACGACATCGGCTATGGCAGGGTGCATGTTGCCTTTGACAGCTACTTTGACAGCAACAGCGTCATCTACGCCGCGGTGGGCGACGATATGGATGACAATGGCATTTACCGCTGGGTCATTGACGAGAGCACTTCGTTTACCGACCTTGGTGAATGTACCGGTACTGCAACGCCATCGGAGACTCAGATTGGCCTGGGTCCTTCGTGCGATCGGGTCGAGGTTGGCTACTACGGCATAGTTCTCAGCAATGCTGAGGGCAATCCGGAGACCGATGCTACCACGGGAGGCGTTCTTTATGCTGCCTTCGCCCACTATGACAGTGACACCGATGCATACTATACCGGCGTGGCTCGTTGTCTGAATCCCGCTGAGGAGGTAGCCTGCGGCGAGGCAATGTGGGATTACCTGATTCAGGGTGTGGCTGAGAATGCGACATTCACACTGGAGCCTTCGGGCTTGAAGCTCTGCGGCTGCCTTACTCCGGACACCAACAGCAAGCTGTGGGCCATTGATGAATACTGGTACTACGGCAACTGGATCTCAGGTTGCCCTGCCTTTGCCACCGATGACGAGGACTCGGGTCTCGGTCGCCTGTGGACCTACGAGGACTGCTATGCCAAGGCAGGTCCGACGCTCACGTCACCGGCAACCGGTGCTGTGGTAGATGCCGACCCGTGCTACTGCTGGAACGATGCGTTCACCCTGAAGTGGGACAGGCAGTGTGATGCCTGCTCGTACAACCTGCAGATATCGCTGGATGAGGACTTCACCGAGGTGGTAGTCGACTGGAGTGGCAAGGATGATGATGATTGCACCGAGATAGACTACGAGCCACCCAAGGGCTCCGCACCCAGCTATGTAGTTGAGAACGGGGCACTGGGCACAGGCAGCTGCGGCACCACCTTCTACTGGAGGGTTAGGTCTGCCGATGCTGAGACTGATGAGATAATTCACAGTCCGTGGTCAGAGGTACGCAGCTTCACCGTTGCTATTGGCCCTATGGCCGAGCTAACGCTGACCAATCCGGCCAACGGTGCAATTGGTGTGGCGGTGAGCAATATTCCGTTCACCTGGGATGCCGTTGCCGATGCCACAGGCTATGAGTTCAGCCTGATGAACGCTGCGACCGATGCTGAGGTGGTATCAGCGACTTCAGTATCAGGGACGACTTACACCTATACCGGCACGCTTTCCTACGATACCTCTTACTACTGGACGGTAAAGGCGATGAAGGACGGCGTGGTGTTTAGTGAGGCTACAGCAACCTTCACCACAGGTGCTGAGGGAGTTGTACCGCCTGAGCCGACTACTCCGGCGTGGGTGTGGGTGATTATCGCCATTGGTGCAATATTGGTGATTGTGACCCTGGTGCTTATCTTCCGAACACGAAGGGTGTAATAACCCTTGGTTAGCAGGCAAAGGGGGGCGTTGAGCCCCCCTTTCCTTTTCCCCCGCCGGGATTGCCGCGTCGTCCCTCACTTGGGTTCGGGACTCCTCGCAATGACATGTAAAAGAGGGTCGCAATGGCCCCCCGCTGTCATTGCGAGGCACTTGGTGCCGAAGCAATCCCATGCCCCACCGAGATTGCCGCGCTACGCTCGCAATGACATGTAAAAGAGGGTCGCAATGGCCCCCCGCTGTCATTACGAGGCACTTGGTGCCGGAGCAATCCCATACCCCGCCGAGATTGCCACGCTTCGCTCGCAATGACATGTAAAAGAGGGTCGCAATGGCCCCTCGCTGTCATTGCGAGGCACTTGGTGCCGAAGCAATCCCATGCCCCACCGAGATTGCCGCGCTACGCTCGCAATGACAATAAAAAGGGTTGGCAATGACAGGTAAAGAATGGTGGCGATGACCGCCAGGATAGCAATAAGCGGAGGAAGTTGTTATAATTCCATTTTTACTGTGATTATATTCAGCGTGACCTGGCAATCTGGTAAAGTGGGAAGAACTACGGAATGAAGTTACTATGCCGCCTGATCATCGCCCTTGCCATCTGCCTGGTGGCTATCCCGGCTCTGGTTATCCCTGTCCAGGCGTGGGATGTAGAAATCCGGCTTTCACCGGACGAGGGCTGTGTGGGGGACAGGGTAACCGTTCATGGTCAGAAGTTCCATTCCAATGAAATAGTTGACGTTTATTACGATGACGTGCTGCAGGATAGCGCAAAAGCATACTATGGAGACCATTGCCCTCACGGATTCTTTGATGTATCTTTTACCGTGCCTGCGGGCTGCCAGGGATACCACGAGGTCTATGCCGAAGATACCAAGGGCAGCAGTGCCATTGCACATTTTGTGGTTAATCCCGGAATAA
>Ga0315545_1002173_pt1 | contig 18047 bp, 17 predicted proteins | sample SalMarSW160210MG_FD_203096 | JGI IMG/M metagenome (GOLD analysis project Ga0315545, IMG submission 203096) | Salt marsh sediment microbial communities from the Plum Island Ecosystem LTER, Massachusetts, United States - Salt Marsh Sediment SW1602-10 ...
TTCTGTTACGGAATAGATGATGAAGCTTCCGTCAGGAGACCAGACATGCATGTTCATATTTTCTATCTCTTCTATGAGGGGAATAGATGTTCCTTTCTCAAGGTCTACGATCCAGATGGTTCCCTTGGATTTCTTGCGGGTTACATATGAGAATCTTTTGCCGCTCGGTGCCCAATTTACGTCGGAGATGGACATTCCTCCCCTGTATGTCTGCATAAGACTGCCATCAGTGGTGTTGTATATTTCTACCCACGATTCAGATTCGTCGCCCGGAGGCAGCGTTTTTCGTATGGTGATGGCGGTTAAGGTCCCGTCAGGTGAGATAGAAGTTCCCCCCACCTTCGGTCCATCCAGAAGATGGGTGATAGTCATCTTTTCGAGAGGATAGAGAGCGAGGCGGGGAGGAGGGCTGGAGACGAAATTTTCCTCGAAAGATAGCCTGCTTTTCAGAGTCCAGTCTGAATTTGAGCTTGGATCATAGACGGTTTTCAAGAGGATGAGATGAAGTCCGGTTTCCAATTTAAGCGCAGTCGATGTTTTTCTTCCCTCCACTGATGGTTTACCTTCTTCTGTGGAGTCGATCTTCGCCTTGGTGGCCACCACTTCTCCATCCACAAAGACACGAAGGGTTTGAGGGGTGTGGATGATGATTTCGGATTTTGTCCACCTTCCCACTTCAAGGTAAACACCCAGATAAGCCGTTGCAGGGTTCTTGTTATCTGTGGGAAGTGTGATGATGTCTTCTTCTGTATGAAGTTCTTTCCATTGGGCCGTGTGGCCGTCATGCCATTTAAGAGAATCCTCTGGTTTAGGTTTCAGCTTGGCTATTTCAATTTCGTCGTAGTTCAGCACATCTTCCACAACGTAGCCTCTCTTTTTGGATTCATGAAAGGCAGGGAGAGGACTGGTGAATGGGCCAAGCAGAAGCCAGGATTTGATGGCTAGCTCTTTATTTTTCTCCTGAGCTTCCTGTTCTTGAGCAATACTTGGTGCGGTTGTAATGCACAGCAGAAAAATAATAAGAATCGTACATATTTTGACTTTCATCATGCCTCCTGGATGAGTGATTTTCCCGAGTGGCTAAATATAGTCTATTCGTCAGCTATTTGCAATTTTTTGTTCGGATGGAGAGGAACCGCCTCTTTTCAGATAATTTCAAGTTCGTCTTTGCTGGGGAGCTTCGGGAACTTGGCGTGAGGTTCTTTCTGGTACCAGAACGCGACAGAAGAGATATCGTCCTTGAGGGGCAGATACCGCCCTCCAGACCGCCATCCCAGAGCCTGGATCGTTACCCTAAGGTCCTGCTTAAAGCGCACGGGATCCATGATGTGCCAGCGGTAGAGAGCGAGTCTTGTCTGTGACTGCCACTGGCCATCAGGAAGAATGACCTGAGGCATACCGGCATGTGGAGTTGTGTAGGGCTTGTATTTTCCGTTGACCGTGAAACCCGTACGAGCCGCAGAAATAATCTTCCGTACCCGTACCGCAGATGGTCGGGAATTCCTTGTCCCCGTCCATGTAGAATTTGATCTCTCCTTCTCCCCACCATCCAGTGTTGTTGGCCTGCCAGCACATGTAGGTTCCTACGTATTGGCCCCAACCCTTGATGCCGTCAACAATCGTGTACACGGATTTGTGGGGCAGGGGATTGGTCCGCCGGAACTGGGCATGGAAATAGGCTGCATCTTCAGGAACATCCGTGAGCGTATAGTTAACCTGGTAGTAAAGCGTCATTTCTTTCTCATCCAGGTTTTCCATAGTGATCCTGCAAGATTTCCGGAACGGCATCACCCAGTAGCTGTTCAGTCCGCTTCCGGGATTAACACAGACAGGGAGCGAGGAGACCTGTGCAAATTTTCCCCAGCCGCAGGCAAAGAAATCACCCACCGGAACTTCCACAGAAGGCTCCTTTTCTCCGTCCCAATAAAACCGAAGGATAGAAAAGCGCCAGTTACCGGCCGGCGTCATCCATATCTGCTGGATAGCTCCAGGGCCGCTGATCTCCGCCATGACGAATGTTTCATCGGGCTTGATGATGACATAAGGGGAGACCTTCCAGCCCTGTCCGAGGTCACGGGCAGCCTTGGCCGCCGGACCGTCAACGGACATGCTGCCCTTGCCTTTTTCACCTGTGAAGTTTTCCGGGCTGATGGACCGGGTCTTGGCATGTGAGAGCCGGCAGAGATTCCCGAGGTTAAGATAAAGCCCGTTAAACGCCTTTTCCTCCTCCGCATACAAGAACAGGGCTGCCAACAAAAGAACCAACAAAAAATTGAACACACTCTTTCTCATAACCTCCTCCAGATTTTAAAGATATTGGATAGAATGGTTTCTTCCATGCGTTAAGGGAGATATCTAAACAGGATCGAAATCCATTGTCTTGTTTTATATGTCCCCCTGTCCGGATTGTCAAGTAGGATGGATATGTGGGATGGATAGGTGCTTTTTTATTACAATTCAACAGGTTTGCTTGTTGAGAAAGAGGGAGAGGTGATGAGAAAATAAGTTTTTTTTTAGTGCAGATATTTTTCTGGGATGGGATTATCGCTCGTCTCGTCTTGCCATAAGATGCTACTGATCCACCAGCGTTTCCCATCATTAAACAATTGAATGCTGTTGATGCCTCGCCCGGAAGATACCGGATCTTCTGTATTTATGCCTTTTTTGTAGGTGCTCCAGACCTGGGCGATGCTCCCGTATGAGTGCGTTTTGCGTGAGATCTCAGTTTCAGAAAAGCTTTTCATGGCACCTGTATTGATTCTGTTTGAGAAAGAAGAAATAAAACCATCAAGATCCATTTTATTCACGCCATCTGGATTGATGCGAATAAATGAGGCGTTCGCAATGAATAAAGACCGGAACCGATCCAGATCTGGCTCCTCTCCTTCACGGAAGGTAATCGATTCATAAACGGTTTTAATAATGGCATCGATCGAAGAAACATCAGATTGGTCTGTTTGCTGAGTGAGCTGACCGAGGTCTATTCCTTTCCATGGATTATGGGCTGGGATTTCGCTGTCGTCATTTCCTGATAAGCTGGAGGAAAAGAGAACTATGGCTGTTAAAAGGTAAGTAAAGAAAATGAGTTTTCTGAGTTGAGTTAATTTTATTGATCCGTTGATATCAAGACTTTTCTTCATTTTAATCTCCTTTTTTAATTTTAATTCCCTCATTTTTCGGTCTTATGTTTCGGTCCTTACCAGTTGCCGCTGCCAATATGAAATTTTTCCTTTGAGCCAATAATCTCTTTAAATATTTTTGAGGAATTGATGGGAGCAATCATTCCATTTGTCTGGCCTTCAGGAGTCTTCTCTCTTTCTGTGTAGAAATTTTCAATGGTGAACTGCTCGACTCTCCTGGCAAGACCTTCTGATATCCCAGTCAGGATTTTTATTTCCATAAAACGATTCTATCAAAATATGAGTCTTTTTCCTTGATAACCTAGATCAACTCCTCTTCTTTATCGTGAGAATAGGATACAGAAAGGAGATTCATAAAAGCTTTTTCTTCAGGCCTTTCTACTTCTAATCATTAATCCAAGTTCATTCTCTTGAGCAAGGCTTTGAAGCGCGGGTCAGAACGAAGGGAGTCAAACTGTGGATCAACCTTGAGGTATTGCAATCTATTATCTCTCTCTGAATAGGCCTTCTCAAGTAAAGAAAAAGCCCGGTCGCAGTCACCCAAGGCTCCATAAATATGTGCTATCATCGCTGGAGATATATAGGTTTTCTCTGATTCTTCGATTATTTTTTTGAGGCACTCCTCGGCTTCTTTTCTCTTTCCCCATTTAGCATATAAATGAGCTAAGGTGATCATTGGCTCTACCGCTGTTGAAATTTCTTCCAGTCGCTGACAAGAAACGAGGGCTTCTTCATATCGGCACAGAGCCGTATAAACAAGAGCTGCGTAATTATAGTTAGCTCCGTGCTCGGGATAAAGCTCTATTGCTTTTCTCAGTTCTTCAAGTGCCTGATCATAATTTCGGGCCTTATAAAGTAAATTACCAACATTAGCTGTTATTCTCGGGGCTAAGGGGTCTAAATCTCTCGCTGTTTTGATCTCTTTAATTGCCTCCTCATGGCGGCCCAGATCTGACAAAAGAAAGGCATATCCCTGATGGGCAAAGCCATAGCCAGGATTAAGTTTCAGGGCAATCTTATATTCTTTTTCAGAGCCAGTCCAATCCCAGTCGTAATCTCTTTTAATAGAGGCTAAGGAAGAATGTGCTTCAGCAAGCCTGCTGTCCATCTCGAGCGCCTTTAGCGTAAATTCCCTGGATTTGGGATAAGTCTCCCCTGGCGGGATAAAACCATTATTCCCCAAGATACGGTGAGAACCTGCCAGGCTTGCGTAGGCAAGGGCATAATGCGGGTCTTTCTCAAGGGCCTTCTTGAAGTATTCGATGGATTTATACAAATTCTCTTTGTCCCTCTTGTTCCAGAGATAGCGGCCCTGAAGATAAAGGTTGTAAGCTTCTAAATTTTCAGTGTACTTCTTTGCTAACTGGGTTTCTTCTTCCCCCCTGATCATGGTCTTAAGGTCTTCGCCGGGCACGTATTCCATGATGATGAAGTAAGCTCCCTTCGCTTCACTCAAAAGGATAAAAAAACAATTAACTTCGCAAAGAGAGATATGCGTTCTGCTTGACAATACACAAAATATGTGTAAAATATGTGTATATTTGAACCTTTAATGGAGGAACAAGATGCATGTGAGGCATAACATAACCTTAGATGAAGAAATTTCAGATGAGCTCGAGGCGGTAGCCAAGGAACTGGGGGAGAAGAAAAGCTATATTATAGAAAAAGCTCTTACGGTTTATTTCGATCTTCTTGATCTTAAGCTTGCCAAGAAAAGATTGAAGGATTTAGAGGAGGGTCGTGACAAATTGATCGATGCCAAGGAGGTTTGGAAAGAGCTGGATATTTAGAGATGTATAAGCTCAAGTTCCTTGGAAGAGCGCTTGACGATTTAAAAAAAATCGATAGACCTCATCAGAAGACGATCAAGGAAAAATTGCTCATTCTTGCCAAGAATCCATTGGTACTTAAAAACAACATCAGAAGAATAGGAGGAGTAAAGGATGGTTTATACAGATTGAGAGTTGGGAATTACAGGATCATATTCAAAAAGCAAGAAGATCAGCTTATCATTGTCATAGTGAGAATAGGGCATAGAAGAGAAATTTATTTCTCTCTGAAATAACTCTAACATTTTTATTTTTTCAGTCTGGCCAACCTCTTACTAGCACCCTCAACCTCAAGAATACTAAGGTCAGCATCATTCCAGACGTCGAGGAATTTCTTGTAATGCTCTGCGGCCATGAGATGTTCCTGGAAGGCAACCTGTGGCGGAGGAGCGTTGCGCTGCCCCTCCATCTGCCCATGTAATACTTGCTCTTTTGAGATACCCTCTTTCATATCCAACCTGGGCTGCGGGACGGACCGTTTTTTTTGAATAGGATACAGAAGGAAAAGTTTGTAGCCATCAACAAGAAGGGCGAATTCGGGTGTTCCCTGATGAGAGACAAAGAGCCTGCGAAAATGTCAGCGATGAATGAGGACGGATACAGAATACACCAGTGAACGATCGCCTTCCCAGCCACCACATAGCCATTCAATCAAGCCTCAGTTGAACTTGTTTTGGTGAATCCCTCCATGCACTCTTGCTTCATCCTCAGCGCATTCTGATTGGAATCCGTATTTTCATATTTTATCCCATCAATAAAAACTTACATCCTTATTGCAGGTGATTTTTGCATAAAAAGAGGATTGGATTTCCCTCTCTTATGGAAAAGGAAGCTGTGGGCCTGCCGATTCCTCGACCTAAAAGTCGTTAATCTTTCCTTATTCCTTGATGAAGTATTCTCCCTGCCATTCGATAACCATCTTGGTCTCGGAAACCATCTTGGCTGTAGCCGTATACCCTCCTTGGATGTTTTCGTACTTCCCCATACCCTTTACAAATTTGCAGGTCGTCTCAAATACAGTAACTGGATTGCCCTCGACAAGGGTGGTCTTGACTTCCCCTTTGTATTCAATAAATACGCAATCATCTCCTAATTTCGTTCTTGCGTATCCCATGGCAAGTCCATTGCCTTTGATACTGTCAGAAAACCCGTAGATAGTGACATCCGCACCATCCATGAACATGTTTTCCCCAGTGCTCTTGTTGATTCCAGCCAATTGGCTTAATGTCATCATATGCCCTTCGACATCCCCGATGTCCAACGCCTCTTGCTTGGTATACTCCGCTTCTACCTTACCTCCAATCTTCGTCTTTTCTTGAGCCGCTAAATTCGCCAAACACAGACCAAAGATAAAAACAAACCCAAAGAGCAACACCATCCATGGTCTTGGATTGAAGTTTTTCATTGATTCCTCTCCTTTCATAAAAGGCGGCTTGCCCACAGCTTTTTTGGCAACCAATTTTTTTATTGTTAAATTAGGTCGAATTAAACAGAGATCCCTACTCTTTTTCCTATGATTAGCCCTTCTAAGAGAATGATCATGGATCACAAGTAAGCTTTCAGAATGATAGCAGTTGTCATTCCTGAAGTCAACGAGATTGATATCAAATTTCTATTCTTGGGATCAATCTAAGATTATAGACTCATAGGCCCACAAAAGAGGAGAAATCAGGGACATGCAAGAGAAATCAGGGAAATGTACCGATTTAATGCTAATTCTGCTACAATATATCATATAATTATAATGAAATCAACAAGATATTGTGCTAAATTAGAATTTTTCAGCGGACCCTAATCTAGGTTAATGATGCTTAAAAGAAAAGTTCCAGAATTGATAATAAAGTCAGTGGGAAACAAACAAATAAGATGGTAGCGATGGTTTGATCAGACCACCTGTCTCATCTATGTATCAAGTCAAGCAAATCCTGGAACAGCTTATTTATATTTGTGAATATGGGCTAACTTTAAGAATATTTTTCTGTATTTAGTATACAAAACTTTTTCAAAACTAGGAAAAATGATTCTGAACTTAATCAGCAGATATAACTTAAAAACAAAATATTTATAAACCACTAAACCGAACTTTTTCTTTAATCCTCTCGTGTTCCAGGAAATACTTTCTATTCTTTTCTTTTTTAGTTCTGTGAACCAGGGTAAGTTTAATTTATGAAAATCCATCTTTACCCAATCCCCTAAAGATTGAGGATGTTTAAACCCTTTTTTCAAACATTCATCATATAAGCCTGTACCAGGATAAGGTGTGTATGAAGAAAGAATAATATTATCTACATATTTACCTTTGCTAGCTATTTCATATATTAGGCGCATTGTTTGCAGAATGTCTTCATCTGTCTCTTCAGGGAAGCCTATCATAAAAAAGTAATTCTGATGAATACCATTTTCTGTTAACTTTTTATGTGCTTCTGCAGATTGTTCCCTTGTTATTCCTTTATTTATATATTTCAGAATTCTATTTGAACCGCTTTCGGCCCCAAGGGTTACACTGTACCACCCACTTCTCTTTAATAAATCAATGAATTCCTGGCTAAAATTATGAATAAAATCAACCCTACATTCAGCTCCCCATTTTATATCTATTTTCTCTTTAACAATCCTTTCTGCAATTTCTCTAACCCTTCTTTTATTAAGGAAAAAATTATCTTCCAGCCACATAACCCCATCAACACTGTAGTCGTGAATAACCTTATTTAAGTTATTGAATATATTGTCGATGGATAAGCTCCTCCATTTCGATTTATTAAAACTCTGATTATAGCAGTACCTGCATCTAAATGAGCAGCCTCTGCTTGTAATTAATTCAACTACTCTTTTCCTGCTGAATCTTTCATTTATATAAAGGTTGATATCAATAAGGTTATAGGGGAGGTCTGGTATATTATCCAGGTTTAGAGGCGGGCGTTCATCATTAACAAATATCTCATCATCTTGTTTAAAGGCCAATCCTTTTACACTATTTAGACTTTGTTTTCCTTCCAGAGCTCTAACAAGTTCAATGGTCGTTTCTTCTCCCTCGCCCATTACGACAAAATCTATGTTCTCATTTTCTAGCGTTTGTTTGGGTAAAATAGTTGGATGAACACCTCCCCAGACAATAGGAATATCCGAATGCCTCTTGACAAACTGTGAAAAAATCAATCCGTATTTGATTTGGACGCCACTCATGGAAGATACGCCAAAAAGTATGGAATGACTTTTGATCTCATCCAAAATCATACGTTCCCAGTCGGGAGTAACAATTTCATCTATTATACTAACTGTATAACCTTCTTTCACCAAAAATGAGGAAACATAAAGCAATCCCCACGGAACAGAGTGCTGGGTTATATTCTCATCTGTGTATTTTGGTCTAAACAATACGATATCAGACATCTGGCATCTTCTCTTTAATTGTCACTTATTCCGAATCTATCTTTATTCATTTTAAAAAGCCGTTTGTTTCTACAGCTGTAATAAGATTTTTTTTCTTTTCTTCCTTTATTCTTCTGCTGACTGTTTAATTATTCACCCTGAGCAATTATAATATTTTATTCAAACAACTATAAAAGTCAATAGTCTAATATCAGTGGAGTTCCCCCAAAAATTTTAAGGGTCAAAAAGTTTTAGTTGGATATTCTCAGTTCTTAGCATTTTAATGAAGCTCTCTAAGCCCTTCTGATGGCTAAAAAGGAGTTCCCGAATACCATCAGCTAGGGCATAGAAACGGAAATCAGGTATTCCGAACAACCGCCGCGCTGCTTTCAGCACGTGACGGGCCAGGACTCTGAGCTTTGTCTTTATTCCCAGATAGACCATGGCAAAATAGGCTACAGCCAACACCAACGCCATCATATTCTGAAGTCTCCTGTAGGTCAGAAGCCTTATGTCTTCTAGATTATAACTCTGTTTGATGAATCGGATTGTCTCTTCAATACTCCATCGGGTGATATAGGATTCGATGATTTGCCACAACGACTTCCGGCTTTTTGTAATCCGCACATTGGTCAACAGCATCATTGGGTCCTGGCCAAATCCTTGAACGACAACCATTGAGAGCTGTTCTTCTCTCTCAGGAAGTCTCACTACCCGGTATCCAAATTGCAAATGATAGATCTTCTCTTTGCCTCTTTTCTCTCTGACAACCCTTTCCGAATAGAACATCGGACAGCTTAATGCTTGTTCTAAAGCCGAGCGCTTTTTGCCTCGATAAACCAGATGACGATCGACCTTTAATCGGATTATGAAGCGCAGTTGGTTCCTCAATAAATGATGGATGATCTTTCTGCGGTCTCCACCTCTATCCAGTACCCATATACCCCGCTTCTCTGTATGGCGAGAGACAAAAGAGATCGCTTTTCGGACCTCTGAGTTTTCGCTTGTAAAATCCGGCCCGGCCTGAGAATAAAGACGGCTATAAAGGGGTGTTAACAGCCTCTCTCCCGGCTCAGCCCCTATCACAGAACATGTCCAATACCCATTGGCAAGAGTCCCTTCGCTACCATCGTGAACCATGGCTAAATATTCCATCTTCCGTGCATACTTTTTTGCTATATCAGAGATATCCAATACTAAAAGTGTATCCTTTTTTACCCTCAAAGAAGCCATCCGGCATAAAACATTCGATATCTTTGCCCAAAGCCCCCAACGCCCTAACTGACGACACAGCCGGTAATGAGTCTTTCGTAGAGGAATCTTCTCCTCTAAAGCGCGAGCAATCTCCGTCAGGGGTACAGACTGACGAGCCTGGATGCCGTAGATAGTCTCAGCGATAAAACGACGTAAAACTTTGGGCCACTCCGAAGAAAGTTCCCCCGAAAATTTTAGAATTTGTTCTCGCAATTTAAAGACAGTTTTGGCATAATTCATATGGGGTCTCCTCAAGAGATAGTTCTTTATGCAAGCCTTCGGGCTTGGCATCTGGAGACCCCATTTTAGTTTATTATTCTTAAAAGTTCCCCCATTTTTCAGCGATTCCACTTGTGATTCTGTGTAATTATCTGTAATAGAGTAACTTAAGCTTTTTTTAGGCTATTTTTTGGGGGAAGTCCTGTAAATGTCGATGTCGATGTTGTCGATTTTGTTGATTGTTTTGATTCTATCTAATATTTTATCCTTGCAGGTATTTTTTATTTATTTGGTGAATAAACACATTGGATCTCAAGCTATGAATCGAGGAATAATTCTTGCTTAATTTTTTCCTCGTATTCTGGAAAATAATTCTTGATGATTCTTAGGTCAAACTTAGATAGTATAGATTCTTTGGATTCTCTCTTCAGCAAAAATTCAAAAGACTTTTTGACCAACTCTTCTTTGGGAATCTCACCGTTGCTTAAATCTTGGTAATACCCATCATCCAAAGTCACCAAGTGTTCTGTTTGGGTCTCCCTCTCTTTAATGATGACCACAAATTCCTGATCGGTTTTCTTATTGACTTGAATCATTTCGAATGACCTTAATGGAATTCGCCAATGCCCTTTGAGTCTTCCATTTTTATTACCATGTAAGATATTTAACCTTATCCCAGATATTTTTTATACTTTCAGTGATAGGGCCCTGAGTATACTCAACCACCGAAAGTTTGCTCATTTGAGCATCAGTTATTTTTTTATCATAGGGTATTATTCCTATAAATTCAGCATGGCAATGTTGACTTAAAAGCTTTATTTTCTCAGTTATCTCCATATTTAAATCATATTTGTTCACCACAATCCCTGACGGTATCCCAAAGTGCCTGGTGACCTTTAAAATACGATCCAGATCATGGATGCCCGATACAGTTGGTTCTGTAACCACTAAAGCATAAGTTGAACCAGTCAAAGAGGCTATAACGGGGCACCCGGTACCAGGGGAGCCATCTATTATTGCTTCATTGATCCCTGCCTGTTGAGCAAGTTGGGCTTCTTTGTTTCTTACCAGTGTCACCAGTCTTCCTGAGTTTTCTTCAGCAATCCCCAGTTTTGCATGGCTCATCGGACCAAATCTTGTCTCTGAGACAAACCATTCTCCGTTCACAGCATCCTCTATACTTACTGCTTTATCTTCGCATACAAGATAACAAACTCCACATCCCTCACAAGCAAACTGGTCAATAGAAAAGCAGGATTTATTATTGGCCACTTCCTCTCTGATGGCCAAAAATCGACATGCTTCTTTACATTTACCGCATCCCGTGCATTTATCTTGCTTTATTTCTGCAATCACTCCTCCGCTGAAGTCTCCCCTTGCTTTAATTTGAGGATCTAGAATGAGATGTAAATCCGCGGCATCAACGTCACAGTCAGAAATGACTGTCTTTTTAGCTAAAGCAGCAAAGGAGGCAGCTATAGAGGTTTTACCTGTTCCACCTTTCCCGCTTATGATGACAAGCTCTTTAGGTCTTCTTCCTCCAGGAGTCCCGTATTGTTTAGCCTTTTCTATTTTCTTTTTTTTTCTCCGCTGTTTTTTTCTCTCCGTTTTTCTAACAATTCTCTTCTCCTTGCTTGCCTTAATTATTTTATCAGCGATTTCTTCAAACAGCTTTTTATACTGGGGAAGTTTCTCTATGACCAGATCTCCTCTGGAATATGTTTCTGCTATTTTACGGTCATCTGGAATCTCTGCCACTACTTTGAGTTTTTCACGGCTCAAATACTCCTTTAAATTATTATCCCTGTAGTCAGCCCGATTCACTATAACCACAGGCTCCTGCCCGACTTCCCGTGACATATCCACGGCTAATTTTAAATCATTAATGCTAAAAGGGGTGGGATCAGTCACTAGAACACATAAATCTACATCTTTTACTGTCTCCACCACCGGGCAGGCTGTTCCGGGGGAAGAATCGAGGATGTTGATTCCTTCTCCTATATGGTTTTTTACTTTTTTAACTAACCTTGGTGACATGCCTCCTTCTGCGGTTTCAAGAAGAGCATAGTGAAAGTTTATCGGGCCACTTTTTCCGTGACTTAATGTGCCTATTTTTCTTTCTTCTTCCACCACTGCATCTGTAGGACAGACGACTTGACACGCTCCACAGGCATGGCACAGCTCTTTGAAAAACAGAACTTTCTCTTTTATCACGGCAATTGCATTGTAATGGCATGAGTTAGCGCATTCGCCGCAGTTTATACATTTTTCTTCGTCGACTCTGGTGGAAGATAGAAGCATAACATCCTCTTCCTTATCAATATGAGGCTTCAGGAAAAGGTGTCCATTTGGTTCTTCCACATCACAATCCAGATACTGAATCCTTCTCCCTTTTTTTGCTAGAGTAGCTGCTATGTTGGTAGCGATAAATGTTTTACCTGTACCGCCTTTGCCGCTTGAAAAGGCTATTTTTATGACCATTTGCCTCCTTCCTTTGCTTCTATTCTGATAGATCTTATAGCGTCAGTCTTTTGCTCATTTTTTGGCAAGAAGGTTTTCTATTCTTGAGATCATGTCGATAAATTCTAATACTTGTAAAATTTTTATTTTAAATGAATTTTAATTTTTTCCTCTAACGCATCTTGAGGTATGGCACCGATGATAGAGTCGACTTTCTGTCCCTTTTTAAATACGAGCAGGGTGGGAATAGACATGATGCTAAAACGGTCAGCGATTACTTTGTTTTGGTCTATGTTCAATTTGGCAAATGCTATTTTTCCTTTGTATTTTTTAGCCAGATTTTCAATTATTGGATGAACCATAAGACAAGGAGCGCACCATTCTGCCCAACAATCAATGACTATGAGCGGATATTTTTTAATGGCTTCATCAAAATTGGAAGTCGATAATATCACAGGATAATCTGGATTATCCACGAGTTTATCCTTTTTTCTTTCTTCTTCTTCCATTTTGGCCAGAATTTCGTCTTTATTTGACGAGCCATGAAGGATCAGTTGATAGATGAGCTTCTCTTCCGAAACAAAACCAGAAATTAAAGAGTCTTGATTTCCATTGATTAAAACAAATGGCAGGCCAGGAACGTTAGAAATTTTTGCCCTTTTTATAGCTTCTTCTACCTCTAAAGCCCGGCTTATAATTTTGCCAGGTCGTTCAATCGCTGTTCGATTACTCAAAAGGACAGCCTGACTGGCTACAGGAGAGTCCAAATTGAAATAAGTCTCGATAAGTATATTTTTGTCTATATTTTCTAATTTTTCCTTCACGGATTGATCTAGACCGCTTTTCCTTTGAGAAACAAGAGAGATTGTCTCAAAGAGTGCACTTGCTATATGACCGGCAGGAACTCCCCAAAACTGAATGGAATAACCGTTATTTTTGCCGATGACAATAGTTGGAGAAAAGGATAAATTCAATTCTTTTGCTGCTTCATCTCCAAGGCTTAAATATTCTGCTTTTATTTTTTTATTTATTTGAGAAAGCTCTTTTACCAGTTCTTTACTAAATCGAGCATACTCAGGATCTTCACCACTAATAATGATATCCCGAGTGAAAACTTTCACATCCACATCTTCTTTTAATTCCTGACTATACTTTCTTTCTAAAAATTCTCTTGTTTGAGAGTCAAATAACATCCTCAATTTTCTCCTTTCATGTTTTGTTAAAGGATTTCCGTTTTCTTTAAATCTTCCTTTTTATTCCCGCTTTAGCGAGCAGATTATTCGAAGAGACTGTGTTTAAATCCAGTCCAAGGTCGCTTTTCGGATCTCCACCCAAAGCCATACCTAGAAGCTGAGGATAAAGAAGTACTGGAATATTGTATTTTTTTTTAAACTGCTCATTTATCACTTTTTGTTGATCGCTATACATAAGATAACAAGTTTGGCAATGGACGACCATACAGTCTATTTCTTGGGCCATTAGATTATCAAGCTTTTTTTGTACTAGATAAAAAGCGACCTCCCTGGAAACAGGAAAACTCTTTCCCCCACAGCACAAATTGAGGGTCTCATACTGCACAGCAAAGGCTCCCGCCGCAGAAATAAGTTGATGAAGAGTCTTGGGATTGTCAGGATCATCAAATCCCGCATATGCCGATTCCGGCTTCAGATAATGACAGCCATAATGAGGAGCGACTCGTAGGTTAGATAAATCTACTTTTATCCTTTCTTTTATTCTATCAACACCTATGTCCTCGTATAAAACTTTTGAAATATGTTTCACTTTGGCGTTTCCCTTATACTTTAAGCCTATTTTTTTTAATTTATTATTGACTCTGTCTCTTGTCTCTTGATTTTTTAATCTCTCCACAGACTCTGCTAAATGTCCGGTACAGGCTGCACAAAGTGTGAGAATATCCAGTCCTTTTTCTTCAGCAAAAGCTAAATTCATGGCTGCTAACAATAATCCAGCTTCTTGGCTTAAATTGACCTGGTTGATTCCACAGCAGACAAAATCTTCATTGTCCACCAGCTCAATCCCCAACTGCCTACACACCCATCGAGAAGAAAGCTCATACTGAATGACTTGAGTTGGAGTCGTGCAACCTAAAAATAAAGCATATCTATTCATTCAACTATGTTTCTCTGCTTTAATTTTATCAAGGCCCGCTAATTGTATTAATTTTTTGGCTTTTGTCCCTTCACTTTTTAAAACCGGGAGAGAGAGGGACTCCCTCTTCTTTGCCAAAGCCTCATCTAAGGGGAATATTAAGCCTGTTTTTTTAACCTGTTGCGTTTGTTTGACCCACGAAGCAGGGGCATAGCCCTTTTTTGCGGCCATGTTTTTCAACACATTTAATATATTAAAAAACTTCACATTCTGGGGGCATCGCTGTTCACAATTATGACATGTTACACAATACCAAATATATGGGTTGCTCAAGACCTCTTTTCTCATTCCCAGTTTCACCATTTTAGCTAATTTTCTAGGGCTGTATTCAGGAAAAATTTCATGAACAGGGCACCCGGCGGTACAGGTTCCACAAGCAAAGCAAGCATTTAATCCTTGCGTTTCTTCATGTTTCAAAACTTCGAATTTAAAACTTGGATCAAGTTTTGCTACTCGAATTGTTCCTCTGTTGCTTTCAGCCTGTTTCATCTTATTTTCACCTCTCAAGCTCTTCTAAAATCGCTTTCTTTAATTCTTCTTTACCAGGAACCCCTATAAATTTAAGGATCCCGTTAACAACTACTGCAGGAACAGACATTATTTCATATTGGGCTGCTCTTGCTGTATCAACAGTAATATCAACTTCTTCAACCGTTAATTTATCTCCAAATTCGCCGGATAATTCTTTGAGCATTTCTTTGACCGCAGGACAGCCTACACATCCAGGAGACATAAATTCTTCTACATATACTTCTTCCATAGTCCATCAACCTCCTTGATTCAATTGACTTGCTCTTACTACAAATTCAGGAAGCTTTATTTTTGCTTTCCTTAGTTCACCATCCACACAGGAGGCTGCTGCCTTGGCCTGGACGATTGAGTCAGGAATATCTTTAGGGCCTTGGGCAGCGCCGCATATATAAATTCCACGGACATTTGTTTCCACAGGGCGAAGCTTAGGATGCATTTCTTTAAAAAAGCCATTCTCATCCAGTTCAATTCCAAGAACCTGCGAAAGCTGTCTGGTGCCTGAAGAGGGGATGGTGGCGCAGGAGAGAACAACTAGGTCTGCTTCTATTTCTAGGAGATGACATATATCAGGGTCTTCCACTTTCAAAAGAAGATTCTTTGTATCTGATTTTTCGATAACTTCGCTGGGTCTTCCGCGGATAAAATTGATTCCCAATTCCCTGGTTCTTCTGTAATATTCTTCAAAACCTTTACCCACAGTACGCATATCTATAAAACAAATATAGATCTCAGAATCAGGCAAGATCAATTCTTTAATCATCTGGGCATGCTTCAAAGCATACATACAGCAGATATTGGAACAATACTCATTTGCGTTTTTGTCCCGTGAGCCCACGCATTGAATCATAACAATACTTTTTGGCTCTTGTCCGTCGGTTGGTCTCACCAGCTTACCTCCTGTGGGACCATCGATGTCTAAAAGTCGAGCCAGTTGAAATTGGGTAATAACGTTACCATATCGTCCGTATCCATATTCACTCTTGGCTGTTGGATTATATTCATCAAAACCTGTAGCAACAATGATTGCACCTGCTTTTATGTCTATTGTTTGATTTTCCTGCTCAAAGTCTATAGCTTGAGTAGGGCATACCTTTTCGCATAAGCGGCAAACATCTTTTCTGAAATAAAGACAATTTTGGGCATCAACAACCGCTTTTTTAGGGATTGCCTGATCATAAGGAATGTATACAGCCTTTCTTTTTCCCATCCCCGCAGAGTATTCACTATCCACTACCTCTATAGGGCACTTCTCCACACACTCTCCACAACCGGTACATTTTTCTATATCAATATACCTGGGTCTCTGGACTACCTCGACATTAAAGTTCCCTATATAACCCTTCATACTCTTTAATTCTGAATTTGTTAACAAGGTTATATTGGGGTGGATATTGGCATATGCTGTTTTGGGAGCTAATATACAGGGAGCACAATCATTTGTTGGAAAAACCTTGTAGAGCAATGCCATCTTCCCCCCAATAGTAGGCAGCCTCTCCACAATAAAAACTTTATAGCCCTTATCTGCTAGATCCAATCCTGCTTCCAGACCAGCCACTCCTCCTCCTATGACTAAAACGGATTGTTCCGTTTTCACTTCAACCATAGGAATCAATCGTTTCAGCCTCATCCTTTTTACGGCTAACTCAACCAGATTCTTTGATTTTTCTAATGCAAGTTGGGAGTCGACCTTCTGAGGACTTCCATGCATAGTCCATTTTCTGGTGTCAATTAAATCCACAAACTGGGGTTTTATTCCTGCCTTTTCTCCACATCGCTGAAAAGTCAAAAGATGGAGAGAAGGAGCACAAGCAGCCACAACCACTCTATCCAATTTCTGGTCTTGAATAGCCTTTTGAATGTCAACCTGGCCATCTTCAGAACAGCTGAACTTATTATCCACAACATACGCCACTCCCTGTATGTGTTTTGAACTTTCTACTAAAGCTTCAATATTTAAGCCTCCAGCAATGTTTTTACCACAGTGACATATAAAGACACCGATTCGTTTTTCTTTTTTGGCGTTCATTTTTTTGGAAATATTAATGTGAAATAATCATGTTCGTGAATAATTCAGGTAATTCAGTTGCCTTATGTTCTAAGGGCCACTATTTAATATGTTCTAATACATTCAGAGCTGCAGTGGCAGCTTGTGCCACTGCTGCTACTACCAGCTTGGTAGGAGAAGCAGTTATGTCGCCAACAGCATATACGCGATCAATGTTTGTTCTCCCTCTTTCATCGACAAGAATATAGCCATCTTTGTCGACTTTTATCCCTGACTCTCGTGCTATCTGACTGTTTGGAATACCTTCTAGCTGAAAAAAGACTCCATCGGTATCTCTCTCTTTTTTTTCACCAGTTTTTTTATTAAATAAAACGACGCTCTTTACTTTAATATCTCCTTTGATTTCTTTGAGCTCCATACCGCCAAGAATTTCGACTTTCTGTTCTTCAAGATCTTCTAAGAGAATCTTCTCTGCGCATAATTCGTCTTTCCCACAAATGATTTTCACATGAGATGCTAATCGAGAAAGAAATATGGCAACTTCTGCTGCCCTTCTATCCTCTCCGACTACGACGGCTTTCTTTTCTTTGAAAAAGAATCCATCGCATACCGCACAATGACTGATGCCTTTACCGTGGAATTGTTTCTCGCCAGGCACTCCGAGCGCTCCAGGATATCTTCCTGAAGCAATAATAACCGCCTCAGCTGAGTAATCAGATTTTCCTGTCTTTACAATAGGCTTTTTGCCTTTAAAGTTTAACCCAACCACTCTCTCAAATTGATGAATTTTTGCCCCGGTTTTTTGACACTGCTTGACCATTTTATCGACAAGGTCTTTCCCGCTAATTCCCTCACTACAGCCAGGATAGTTCTCAAGGAAAGGAATTTCAGCCGCATATCCTCCTGCAATTTTTTCTTCAAAAATTATTGTATCAAAGCCGTAATGCGCCAGATAAAAGCCTGCAATGATGCCTCCTGGTCCTGCGCCAACCACGATTGCATCTCGATGTTGCATTTTAGCCTCCTTCTCTTTTATTTCTGAAGTTTATTCCTTACCATTCATCCACTAAA
>Ga0315545_1002174_pt1 | contig 18047 bp, 14 predicted proteins | sample SalMarSW160210MG_FD_203096 | JGI IMG/M metagenome (GOLD analysis project Ga0315545, IMG submission 203096) | Salt marsh sediment microbial communities from the Plum Island Ecosystem LTER, Massachusetts, United States - Salt Marsh Sediment SW1602-10 ...
TGAGCACCGAGCTCTCGTCCCCGCCGATGGCCGCGCCGAGATCGAGGCCGCCGGCGGCGAAAGCCAGCTCGGCGGAACGGTCTTCGCTCTTCGAGGTGGCCAGGACGCCCCAGCCGATGCCGCCGAACGCGGGACCGCCGATCACGCCACCGCGACCGCCGCCGCCCATGCCGATCAGTGCGTCGCCCATCGGGGGGAGCCCGTTCTCCGACATGAAGGTGTTGATCCCGGTCATGTCCGGGAAGAAGGCCATCGCCATCACGGCGCCGTATCCGAACTCGCGCGTCGCAGGCTCCGCCGCGACAAGGCCGGAGCCCATCGAACCGATGCAGACAAGGACCAGGAAGAAGCCCACCGTTCGTTTCATATACACTCACCTCTCCGGATGCCTCGACCATCGACCGTCGAGTGCGGACACGATCCTAATCGATTCGCCGCGAAGATACGAAACGAGCGCCACGGCCGCGAGCCCGAATCGAGGCTCGAGGAACGTTAAGAACGTACCGGCGGCGAAGGTCCAGGACGGGGTTCGCCTGCACGGCGGCCGCACGATCAAGGGCCTATCAGATCCCGGCCGCCCCTCCTACGGCCGAACCGGAATCCAGCGCGACTCCGTCCAGACCGGATAGCCGTCGAAGGCGGTGTGATCGGTCAGCCGCCTCGGGTCGGAGCCGTCGGCGTTCATCACGTAGATCTCCAGGTTGCCGTCCCGTTCGCTCTCGAACGCGATCTTCGTCCCGTCGGGCGACCAGGACGGCCCGGCATCGAAGACCGCGTTGGCCGTGAGGCGCGAGAGCCCGCTTCCGTCGGCGTTCATCACGTAGATCTCGCCGTTCCCGTCGCGGAAGCTCTGGAACGCGATCTTCGTCCCGTCGGGCGACCAGGACGGCCACCCGTCCGCGGCACCCGGGTCGTTCGTGACGTTGTCCTGTCCGCTCCCGTCCGCGTTCATCACGAAGATCTCGCCGGGACCCTCTCGATTAGAGATGAAGACGATCCTCGAACCATCCGGCGACCAGTTCGGCAGAAAATCCCGGCCCGGACCGTCCGTGAGCCGCGTCTCGCCGGTCCCGTCGGCGTTCACCACGTAGATGTCCGGATCGTCCGTCATCGAGTCCGAGTCCCCGACGATGTAGTTGCGATCGGCGTGGAAGACGATCCGACTCCCGTCGGCCGACCACGTCGGCCACGCGTCGATACCGAGCGCGTTCGTCACGTTCCTCTGGCCCGAGCCGTCACTGTCCATCACGTAGATCTCGCTCATCTCGCCGCGCTGGTACGCGATCGACCCACCGTCAGGAGACCACGCCGGGAACACCGCCACAAAGCCGTTCCCCTCCAGCTTGACGTTGCCCGAGCCGTCCGCGTTCATCACGCGGATCTCCGTCCCGCGGTTGTACAGGATCCGCGTTCCGTCGTGCGACCAGCAGGGCCACGATTCGGTCGCCGGGTCGTCCGTCAGCTGAATCGGATCCCCGCCCTCCGCGTCGATCACCCAGATGTCGCGATGGCCGAAGCGCTCGCTCTCGAACAGGATCCCGCGCGCCACCGTGAACTCGCCGCGCCCAATCGTCCCGCCCTCTGCCGCGACGAGGACCTCGACGAGGACGGAAGCGCCGCCCGGCGTCGCGATCACGGGAACCTCGACCGTAAGGATCGTGTCGCTCCACGAGAGGACGGTGGCGGGTACGTCGTCGAACGTCACCGCACCGGTCCCCTGCACCGCACCGAACCCCTCGCCGACGACGATCACCTCGGACCGCACGATGCCGCGGGCGGGGCTCAGCTGCAGCGCCACGGGCCCGCCGTCGTCGGGGAAGAGGAAATCGCAAGCGCTCAGAGAGACCGCAACAACCAGCAAGACGCCGAACAGACACCATCGATACCGATTCATGCTCCACCTCCCGTCTCGCCAAGATGCGGGGTCTCCAGCCTATCAGGAAGCCCGAAGCCTGTGAAGCGACTGAAGGCCCCAGACGTCATACCCGGCCGATTTCACAGAGCCCAGAGCGACCTGTGCTCTTGCTCCCGATGCGTCCCTGCTCTCCTCCGTCTCCCGGCTCCATCGCCCGGCGCGAGACGGAGATCCGTATAATCCCGGGACGATGCGATTTCGAGTGGACGACGCCCTGTTCGAGAGGTTCCCCGACTTGGCGATCGGCGTCGTGATCGCCGCCGGCATCGACAATCGCCGGCACGGCGAAGCGGCCGCCGCCTTCCTCCGCAAGCAGATCGCCGCGGTTCGCAACGCTTGGTCCCCCGATCGACTCGAGGCCGATCCCAGGATCGCTGCGTGGCGCGTGGCGTATCGATCGTTCGGAGCCAAGCCGAAAAAGCACCGCTGCTCGGTCGAGAACGCGATCCGAACGATCCTCGACGGTGGGGAGCTTCCCTCGATCAACACGGCCGTCGATATCTACAACGCGATCTCCCTCAAGCATTGCGTCCCCGCAGGCGGAGACGACCTGGATCGGGTGGTCGGCGACATCGCGCTCACCTTCGCCGAGGGCGGCGAGCGGTTCGTCCCCTTGAACGGCACCGACTCGATGCCGCCGAAGCCGGGGGAAGTGATCTACCGCGACGACGAGGACGTGCTGTGCCGGAGGTGGAACTGGCGGGAGTGCGACAAGTCGAAGATGACCGATGCGTCGAGGAACCTCTGCCTGGTCGTGGAAGGACTGCCGCCGGTCTCCGCGGAAGAGGCCGGGCGAATCTCGGCCGAACTGAGCGACGTCGTCGCGACGATCTGCGGCGGCTCAACGAGCGCGCACCTCGTCGATCGCAACGCGCCCGAGGTGGAGATCGAGACGGCTTGAGCCCCTGACACGGGAACGTCTTGTGGTGTGAAGCGGCGACCCCACATTGTTCATGTAACTCACTAAGTCGGCCGGTGTGGACGTCTACTCCCCGGGCAAAAACGGAGAAGCGTCGACGTCGGCGCCGAACTCCTCTTCGGCGATCTTCAACAGCAGCTTGCGGTGGCACGGCTTGTCCTCGCCTTCATAGCAGATGAGGAAGATGTCCCGCTCCCGGCTCTCCTCGGAGAGCCGCTTCAGACGTTCGAGGCTGGTGGGATTGCCCTCGATCAACGCTCGGAAGCGCCGTTCGTAGTCTACGGCCTCGTAGGCGCACCAGGCGGCTTCGGTTGAGTCCTTCCCCGATTTCGCGCACTCCGCTTCCTGGCGCTTGTACTCGTCCAGCAGCTCCTTGGTCGGCGCGAGCTCGTCGTTCCCGCGGCCGCGCATGACCAGCACATACTCAGCGTCTGCGGGAAGCTTCTTCTTCAGACTCAGATACGTCTGTCGCAAGGCCATGTCCGATCTCCTCTACCTCAGATTTCGTGGAGTATACCGCTCGGCACGGATTTTCCCCTACGGAACGAGCTTCGCGGGTTCCTCAAGCACGTCGAGAATCGCCCTTGCGCAGTAGGCTCGATCCCGACGCCTCTCACCGACCTGCTGGAGGATCCCGAGATCCACGAGGCGCCCTATGGCTCGCGTTGCGGTGGTTCGAGCCACGCCCAGTCGTTCTGACAGACCCGCCGCGGTCACGAACGGATTGCCGGCGAGCAGGTCCACCAGCCGCGCCGGCGTATCGGATCCGAGGCCGGCGACGCGGAGCCTCCATCCATCGAGGATCTCGAGAATGCGCGAAGCCCGGTCGACGGCGTCTTCCGATTGCCGCGCGACCCCGTTCACGAAGTAGAGGATCCAGTTCTCCCAGTCCCCTTCTTTCGATACGGCGTGCAACCTTCCGTAGTACTCTGCCCGCGTCGCTTCGAAGAAGGCGCTCAGGTACAGGAGCGGTGACGGCAGGACACTGCGACTCAGCAGGAACAGGGTGATCAGAAGCCGGCCCACTCGGCCGTTCCCATCGAGAAACGGATGGATCGCCTCGAACTGGTAGTGTGCCAATGCAATCTGCACCAGAGGCGGAGGTGCGGTCTGCCCGAGGAATCGTTCCAGCGAGGCCAGCAGCTCCGCGAGTGCGTCCGCCGGCGGAGGAACGTAGAGTGCCGTGTGCGGCGTCGACCCCGGGACGCCGATCCAGTTCTGAGCGTCCCTGACCCTTCCAGGCTGCGCCTCCTCTCCCCGAACGCCCCTCAGCAGCCTCGCGTGCGTCTCCTGAAGAAGGCGGACGGTGATGCCCAGCTCGGAGAGTGCGGCGGCTCCATACTCAAGGGCCACAACGTAGTTGGCGACCTCGCGCAGATCGTCAGGACTGCGGTCGACGATCGCACCCGCCTCGGCAGCGAGGAGTTCGCCAAGCGTCGCCTGCGTTCCCTCGATCCGGCTGGAGAGCACGGCCTCACGCGCGACGAACGGTCGCATGAGAACGTGAGGGTTCGGCAGACGCCTGCCTTCTCCAGCCAGACGGCCGATCGCACGATCCGCGTCAGAGAGTGCATTCACGATTCGCGGCGTCCAATCGATGGCAGGGGGCAATGGATCGGGGATGAACGTCGAGTATCCCTCCGAGGTTTGTATGAGCCGTCCTGGCCGCGGCATCTCGCCTCCTTATGATCGATTCCAGATTATAACGATCATAAGCCGTGTTTTCAATGCGCGCCGTACGCATTCGCTCCCATTGCAATGAGCGACGACCGCCGCTTCTGAACGTAAGCCTGCGAGCCGGTGCATCGGCTGACAACAACACGAAGCGTTATAAGCGATACGGTCGCCCGGCGCTCATAGCTTCCGCGCTCCGTGCGGCCGTCGGTTCGCTCCATCGAACCTCGGGGAACCGGCATCCGCCAGTTCCCCGAGCATCGCGAAGTCGAGCTCGACGGGATGGATGAAGACAGAGAGGGGCTACACCTGGACCCGAACCGGGTTCGCACTTCGTCCCCGGACCTCAACAGCTCGTGCCCTCACTCACTCGAACCACTCCAGGTACTCCCCGTACCCTTCTGCTTCGAGACGGTCCTTCGGGACGAATCGCAAGGCGGCCGAGTTGATGCAATACCGCTGGCCGGTGGGCGGCGGTCCGTCGTCGAACAGGTGCCCCAGATGGGAATCCGCGTACCGGCTTCGGACCTCCACTCTCACCATGAACAGGCTCGTGTCTCGTTTGGTGACCACGCTGTCGGGCTCGATCGGCCGGGTGAAGCTCGGCCAGCCCGTGCCGGAATCGAACTTGTCCAGCGAGCTGAACAGCGGCTCGCCGGAGACCACGTCGACGTAGATGCCCGCCTCGTGGTTGTCCCAGTATTCGTTTTGGAACGCCCGTTCCGTACCGTTCTCCTGAGTCACCGAGTACTGAAGCGGGGTGAGCGTCTCGCGGAGTTCCTCTACCGACGGCTTCACGAAGTCCTCCCACGGACGGTCGGCCGGCGGAAGAAGCGAGACATCGTCGTGCCCTTCCCAGGTCTCCACGAAGTAGGCCTCCCGCCCGGATGCCGTGCTGTACGCCTTGTACTGCGCCAGGTACTTCTCGTAGTAGTTCTGGTGATACCCCTCCGCGGGGTAGAAGGTCTGCGCCGGAAGGATCTGCGTGACGATCGGCTCGTCGAACACGCCGGACTCCTCGAGCGCGCGCTTCGAGGCCTCCGCGAGATCCCGCTGCTCGTCGTTCAGGTAGAAGATCGCCGTGTTGTACTGGCTGCCGCGATCGTAGAACTGCCCGCCGGAATCGGTCGGGTTGATGCTCCGCCAGAACTGCTCGAGCAGCTCTTGGTAGGTGACCTGTTCCGGATCGAATCGGACGAGCACCGCCTCGAAATGTCCGGTCCTCCCGGCGGACACCTGGTCGTAGGTCGGGTTCTCCACCGTGCCGCCGGTGTATCCGGAGATCGCCTCGACGACGCCGGGAATGAGCTCGAACGCCGCCTCGATGCACCAGAAGCATCCCCCGGCGAAGATCGCTTCACGCGCGCCTTCCTGCGAAACACCGTTGCCGCTCATGTTCTCCTCCCCAGTCGTCTCGCTCATCGAACCGCCCATCTGCCACGCGAGCATTCCCAAGCCGGTCGCAATGACGATGGCCACGACGGCCCACTGGGTCAGCTTTTCTCGAGATCTCGTGCTCATCGTCAACCTCTCTTCCCCAGCCCCGTCCCGTTGCGCTTGAGAAGCTCAAGTGCCGTTCTCGAGCCTTGGTCTTCTACTTAGGTCGATGAAACGCTGGAGCTGTGAAGCCGGGATGGAGATCCCGTGGGCTTCTCGCGTCGCCGGCGGCGGAACCGCGACCGACGCCTTGCCGGGTTGCTCGGCGGAACGGTCGCCGTCCCGCTCATCTCGCTTGCCGTGGGGGCCTAGCCCAGGAGCATCAGGTTGTTGAGTCGCTTGCGTCAGTCGGAAGGTGGAGGAAGCGAAGAGACGGCATCAAGCAAACTCTGAGCGACACGCAGCAGGTCGCTCACGAGACGTTCATCAACATCAACGAGTCCCTCGTACTCCGCAAGGTTTCGCCGCTCGTGGCACTTGCTGAGAACACGCCACTCGGACGCAGCCAAGCCAGCGGTGTGCGGGAGGGCTTGGAAGACGAGGTGGCGGCTTTCTGAGCGGTACCCAAGCCGCCTCAGCGCCGCCAATGCGAGAGCATGCGCGGCGTTGTATGCCAAGTCGAAACGGCTCTCGATCGAGAGTTCTTCGCTCACAGCGTCAGCAAGGCGCACCTTCGCCGAGCGCACCAAGCCCTCGAACTCCCTCCTTGAAGGCGGTTCGCGTTTTAGCACCCCGATCTCCACGAGCCTCTCCAGTTCAGGTGATGTCATCGGCGGTTCCGATCACGAACAAGCGTGACTGCGATGCGATCCGCTCAGCGAAGCTGCCTTTCTCGCCCGACTTCTGACGCCACTCGGGCGGAGTCATCACGTTTGGGTTGACCGAGCGACCGAGCTCGGATTCGACCGATTGCAGGGCTGAGAAGACCTCTGGATACGCAATGTCCTTGGTAATGATGAGGAGATCGATGTCGCTGCCGGCGGAGTCGCTGCCCTTAGCGATCGACCCGTAGATGAAGGCCGCTGTGATCCGTTCGGCCAACGGCTCCAAGGCGCGGCGGAGCAGCTCCACCAGACCGACCGTCTTGGCGATCAGCCCTCGCAGCTCCTCGAATGCCGGACAGTCGGCATTTGCCTGGTAGTGTTTCTGGTTGCCAATTCGCGTGGCCGTCACCCATCCTGCGGCCTCCAAGCGACTCAGCTGCCGATGCACCGCGCCCGTGCCGCTTCCCGCAAGGCGGATCAGCTCAGCGCTCTGGAATCGTCTCCCCGGCTGGCCGAAGAGGAGCCCCAGCACGCGCTGCTGGACTGGGGAGAACAGGGCGCCTGCCAGACCCGGTGAGCTCGCTCTGTCTTTCGTTCCCATAACGGGAACGATCATACCCGATTTGGGAACGATCGAGAAGCCCTCCCTCGACGCGAACGGCATACAGTCACCGCGGGAGGAGCGTACGATCGAGTTCGACGGGATGGATAGAGACGGAGAACGGCATCGTGAAGCCGTTGTCGGTGTGGATCTCGGGCCAAGCCGCAGTCGCGCCCTCTGTTCCGAGCAGGACTCTCGGAAGCAGGGAGCCTCCACTTGACAAGCATGCGCTCGGAGTGTCATCGTGCGATGCGATGAAACGAATGGGCGCGGTCCTCTGCATCCTGCTCACGCTGTCGATTGCCACTTCGCCGCTCCTCGGCGAGGAGCCTGACGACAGATCCGAGCTCGTGCGGACGGGAATGACGATCGTCGGCGCTGCGGCCGGCCTCGCTGCGGGGGCCTCGATCGGCATCGGCTTCAGCCTCGACGCCATCGGCACGCCCCTGTCGAACACGCTTCTTCTCACCATCCCTGTCGCGGCAGCCGGAGCGGCCGCGGGAGCATTGGCCGGACGGTGGATGGCCAATGTGGCCCTCCGCCATCAGCCGTCGTCCCTCTTCGCCCTCATCGAAGGGGCCGGACTGGGCCTCGTAAGTGGAGCGTTCGTCGGCGCGATCGTCTTCCCGCTCAACTTCGTGATCGCGTACCCCCTCTTGGAGGTCCCCGAAGGCTACTGGGGGAGATTCGACTACCCGCAGACGCTCGGCATGGCCGTCCTCGCCGGCGGCTTCTGGGGCGGCTTCTTCGGGATGCTTGGCGGAACGGTTGCCGTCCCGCTCATCTCGCTCTACATGGGGTTCTAAGCACGCGCATTAGGTTGTGAAGGCTCTTGCAGGCAACCGGGAACGTGTCTCAGAACGGAGGCTTCAGGCCGGCTTGCTTGCAGATCTCGTTCGCCGTGATTCGGTCGAGCGTACGGTGGCGCTTGACAGGGACGATCTTGCGGCCGTTCGAGTAGATCGAATGCTTCCCGCCCTCGCGGACCCGTTGGAAGCCGTTCTCCTCGAGAAACCGAATCAGGTCCCTGCGCTTGACACTCAAACTAGGTCTCTACCGCTACTTGCTCGAGAAGGGCGCCACCCAGTGGGATCTCTCGTCCCTCCTGCCGGTATGCAGCGACCATCTCCTGCAGCGCGTCCTTCAGGAGTTCCCGGCATTCCTCGAGCGTTGCGCCTTCGGTGACGACTTCGGGCCACTCAACGAGCTGGCCCATGTAACCGCTTTCGATCTTGGTGTACTTTCCGGTGTACGTGTTCGTCATGTCCGCCGATCCTCCCTTCCGCGCGCTTCGATTCAGCGGTAGTTCGCCGGCCGTGAGCTGCAAGGAACTAGGTCAGTCAGCTTCCAGAGTATAGCGTCAGCGCTCGCTTACAGCTTTCGAGCGAGGGACATGAGGTTATCGAGCCGCTTGCAGTCGCCGCAGCCAGCCTTCCCTCCCCCCCTCCACGATGGGGGAGGCCAGGTGGGGGTGAGTCAGCTCGGAGTTCTACTTGTTCTGCCCTTCGGTTCGCGCAGAGATCCCCGACTCCCTGCGCGGTCGGGGCTCCGCTACCAGACGGCAGCGGAGAGAAGCGCGAGCGCCACGGCGCAGTAGCCGAAGGCGATGCGCATCATGAGCTTCGTTCTCCAGGAGGGTTGCTCCTCGATCACGAATCGGCGCGGTCCGAAGGAGGACAGGGGGCGAATCCCGGTGTGCCAGGCGAACGACGCATCGAGAATCAGGAACCCTCCGTACAGCAGGCCGGCCAAGCGGACCAAAAACCGCGGATCCCCCGGATCCAGGTACAAGACGTACAGCAGACCGGCGAGCAGGGGCACCGTGAACGCACCGGTCACGTAGGGGCGCAGACGCAGGACCCTCGCGTACTGCGGGTGCGCGGCGTAGATCTCCCATGCCTCGTACTGTCGTTCTCCGCGGTACAGGAATCTCGGCAGCAACATCACGGCGAACCACACCGCCCAGTACGCGATGAGCTCCCAACTACGAGACGACGCCAGCATCCTGCCTCCCCCACGAGACCTTGTCGGCCCATGCTCCGCCTCTGAGCCGAGTCCCGTTTCCTTGGCTTAGTTTGCCAGCTCCTACTGCCTCATGCAATGAAATCCTTTCCCTGACTAATACTTCTAGACTCTGCTCGATGCTGGTAGTAGGGTGGCGTGGAGGTGGTTCGGGGATGAGGAGGCTCCTGACTACGTTCATCCTCGTTGCACTCGCGGTCGGTGTGAGCCTACTCCTTGCGCAACTCCCATGTGCTGCTTGGACGGAAGAGGAGGAGATGCGCATAAGCGAGCACTTGCCGTGGGGGATTCCCGTCTCGGTCTCATCGGCCGTCCAAACAACGCTGTCAATCATGACGGCGTACATTGTCTCCTATAGCTTCGAGACCAGGTGCCCCGAGTGGGCCGCATACCATGTAACCCCCGACTACCTTGAGGTGCCGAATCGAGAAGGCAAGTACAAGGAACTCCATGACCACCTTGGTGCGAAGTACGACGACTTCACCAACTCAGGATATGACCGAGGACATCTCGCTCCCTACAAGATCGCGGGCGGAGTCCGGGAAGGCGTCGGGCTGGACTGTAGCAGTGGGTACTGCGACCAGGTGATCTTTGAAGTCAACTACATGACGAACATCGCCCCCCAGCACCGGAGATTCAACCAGGGTGGTGGGCTGTGGTACGACCTCGAGGAGGATGTCCGCGACTGGCTCGACAACGAAACGACAGACCTTTGGGTGATCGCGGGCTGCATCTACTTGGATGGTGTCCATGAGGCGATTGGCCCGGGGTGCGATATCTGGGTGCCAGATGCTTTCTTCAAGATCGTCGCCAAGGATGTGGGAGCAGACGAGCCCGTGGTCCTCGCGTTCCTCTTCCCACATCAGGAAGCCAGGCTTGGCAAAGTCGAGGACTTCCTGGTTCCCGTTGACCTCATCGAGGCGCTAACGGATTACAACTTCTTCCCGGACTTTACAGAGGCCGAGTCTGGATGGGAGGCCGTGAGTACTGCACTCAACTGGAACAACTTCTGAGTCCGCCGCTCTCGTCTACTGCTCAGAGCTACAGGCGCCCCAGCTACACTGCGGCGCTCAGCATCATCCCGGCAGACGCTCCCGGATGACATGAAAGACGGGAGCGGCATTTCAGAAGCGAGCAGTCAGAGACTGCCGACCCCAAGAGCCACACCCCCGTCGCAGTCAGTCTACCTCAACGGAGGGGCTCCCGTCTCCCTACAAAATCCAATGGTAGACCCCGAGGTTCGTAGAGCGGGTGGGGCGTACGTGCCGTTCCCGCGCAACTGGCAATGAAGATGACACCAAGAACAGCGACCGCGAGAAAGACAAGATTGCAGAAGAGAACAACTGCGCGAAACACGATGACCTGATCCATGATCCGCTGCCGCGGGTGGAACGCCCTGCAAATCGCATCGTGAAGCCAGATGAGGCAGAGGACCCAGTACAGCCAGTAGGCGATCCTTTCAAGGAGGACAGCCACCCAGTCGGATCGCTTGCGTAACTTCCTTCGCTCCTTGTGGGCTTCCTTGGATCGGGCATCGTGATTGCCGGAGGCCTCCTTCTCCAACTGATTGGTGTCACTGTGCTGGCGCATAGCGACGATGCCGGCGAAGCTGCGCTCTATCTGCCTGCACCTGTAGAGCTTCGCTCTTTGGAGGCTTCGGAACTTCTCGGTGAGGGCCAGTCCTGCCGGATTCACAATGAAGAAACCAACGCAGCTCACGACAAGAGCAAGGACTGCCGCACCCATTCCGCTGTCTCCCCAGAACGCATCAGCAACAGCCTTGCCAGCTACTGCAATTGCACCTGCATTGAGGGCAACGATGATCCCGATGGCCTGCCAGAGCAGGCTGTTGTAGTGCTCAGCAGAGTCTTGTGCCTTCTCGTATTCCTTCAAGAGGATCTGCTGTCTCGGACTCAGTGTGCCCATCGTATCCTCATCTTTCGGCATCATCCCGCCCACTCTTCTCCCAGCAGCTCAGCTTGTTGGATGACAGTATCGGTTGCCCTCTGCTGCTTGTCGGGCGGGTATCCGTACTTGCGTAGGGTGCGCTTGACGAGGACGCGCATCTCTGCGCGGATGCTCTCCTTCATGGTCCAGTCGATCTTGGCACTCTTGCGCACGGTGTCAGCGAGGTCGCGGGCGAGTTGGCTCAGGACCTTGTCACCCATCACCGCGACAGCGCTGTCGTTGGTCTCCAGTGCATCGTAGAAGGCGAGTTCTTCTGGGGTGAGGCCGAGCTTCTCTCCGCGCTGGTTGGCCTCGCGCATCTCCTTGGCGAGCTCGATCAGCTCTTCGATCACTTGCAGGGTTTCGATCGCACGGTTCTTGTACCTGTGAATGGTCGCTTCGAGCATGTCGGAGAACTTGCGGGACTGGATCAGGTTCGTCCGCCTGCGCACCTTGATCTCGTCCTCGAGCAGTTTTCGCAGCACCTCGACGGCCAGGTTCCGATGTTCCATCCCTCTGACCTCGGCAAGGAACTCGTCTGACAAGATGGAGATGTCGGGCTTGTCGATCCCGACGACCTCCAGGATATCGATCACCCGATCCGGCGCAATCGCCTTGTCGACGATCTGCCGCACAGCGGCGCTCAGCTCTTCTTCCGGCGTCTGCCGGGTGACGGTGTGCTTGACCAGCGCTGCCTTCACGTGCTGGAAGAACGCGACCTCATCGCGCGCAGCAATCGCTTCGGGCTGAGGAACTGCCAGAGCGAACGCTTTCGACAGCGCGGCCACGGCTTCGATGAACACCTGTCCGTCTTCGCCCTGCGCGACGACGTTCTCCTCGGCGAATGGCGCAAACCGCAGCTTCTCCTCCTGGTTGCCCTTGAGGTACGGGGTGTAGTCGAAGCCGTGGAAGAACTCCCGGCAGACCCCCAGCTTCTCCAGCATGATCGCCACAGCCTCACTCTGCTTGTACCGGATCTCGCCGCGGCCGCCGCCTTCGGTGTAGTTGTGCATCGCCTTCCGAAGCGCATCGGCCAATCCGATGTAGTCGACGATCAGCCCCCCCGGCTTGTCGCGGAAGACGCGGTTCACGCGAGCGATCGCCTGCATCAGCGTGTGCCCCTTCATCGGCTTGTCGATGTACATCGTGTGCAGACACGGCACATCGAACCCGGTCAGCCACATGTCGCGCACGATGACGATCTTGAGCGGATCGCCCGGATCCTTGAATCGCTGCGCCAGCCGATCGCGCCGCTGCTTGTTGCGGATGTGCGGTTGCCACTCGACCGGATCGGAAGCCGATCCCGACATCACAACCTTGACTGCCCCTTGCTCGTCATCGTCGCTCGCCCACTCCGGACGCCGCTTGGCGATCTGCTCGTAGAGATCGACGCAGATGCGACGGCTCATGCAAACGATCAGCGCCTTGCCCTCCATCGCCGATTCCCGCTCGTCGAAGTGTTTGAGCAGATCGTCAACGACGAGCCCGAGCCGCTTCGGTGTGCCGACGATCTCAGCCAGTTGCGACCACTTCGACTTCATCTGCTCGACGCGCTCGATCTCCTCGCCCTCGGTTACTTCCTCTAGGTCCTCGTCGATGTGCGGCTTCTCCCGCTTGTCGAGATCGAGCTTGGCGATCCGGCTCTCGTAGTAGATGGGCACCGTCGCCTTATCCGCCACTGCCTGCTGGATGTCGTAGGTGCTGATCGTGTTTCCGAAGACGGCGTACGTATTGCGATCGGAGAGTTCGATCGGCGTGCCCGTGAACCCGATAAACGTCGCATTCGGCAGCGCATCGCGGATATGCTTGGCGAAGCCCTCGATGAAGTCGTACTGGCTTCGGTGCGCTTCGTCGGCGATGACAACGACATTGTCGCGCTCGGTCAGGCATGGATACGTATCGCCCCGCTCTTCGGGGAAGAACTTCTGGATCGTCGAGAAGACGACGCCTCCCGCCGCCACATTGAGGAGCTTGCGCAAGTGCGCTCGGCTCTCCGCCTGCTTCGGCGGCTGGCGGAGAACTTCGCTGCATCGTGCGAACGTGCGGAAGAGCTGATCATCAAGGTCGTTCCGGTCTGTGATCACGACGATCGTCGGGTTCTTCATCTCAGGATGAAGCACGAGCTCCCCGGCGAAGAAGACCATGGTCAGGCTCTTACCCGCACCTTGGGTGTGCCAGACAACGCCGCCCTGCTTCTTGCCCTCGGGCTGCGAGGCCGAAACGACGCTCTCGACGGCACGCTGGGTGGCGTGGAACTGGTGATAGGCGGCGACCTTCTTGATGACGGCGTCATCCCAGTCCTCAAACGCGATGAAGTGGCGAATCAGTTCGAGAAACCGTTGCTTGTCAAACACGCCCTTGATCAGCGTCTCCAGTTCGAGGTCGGTCGAGGCCGCGAGCTCGTCTCCCCGGATCGTCTTCCAGGGAAGGAACCATTCCCGAGGCGACGTGATTGTGCCAAGCCGTGCCTCGCGCCCGTCGGAGATGACGAGCAGCTCGTTGGTGTTGAAGAGCAACGGAATCTCGGCCTTGTACGTCTCGAACTGCTTGCGCGCGGTCTCGATGGTCGCGTTCTCGTCCGCCGGGTTCTTCAGTTCGATCACAGCGAGAGGAAGACCGTTGACGAATGCAACAATGTCCGGTCGGCGAGTGTGCTGCCCTTCGATGACCGTGAATTGGTTGACGACCAACCAGTCGTTGGCCTCCGGGTTGTCGAAGTCGATGAGCTTGACTCGTTCGCCGCGGACTGATCCCTCCTCCGCGACCTCGACAGTGACTCCATCCGTCAGCATCCTGTGGAATGAACGATTCCGGAGGATGAGCGATGGGGAGTCGGCAACCAGGACCTTGCGTAGCGCCTCTTCCTTGGCTTGAGCCGGAAGCTTCGGATTCAGCGAGTCCATTGCGGATTCCAGACGTCCGCGAAGGATCACTTCGGAGTAGCTGGCGCGCTCAGAGGCTGGCTCATCCGGCGCGATGTCCGGGCCGTGGAGCACGGACCATGCCAGCTCCTCGAACCAGTCGAGGGCGAGTTCTTCGATGTGGGATTCGCAGATCGAAGTCATGAAGCGCTCTCCAGGATCTCATATTTCGAGTCCCTCAGATCGAACGCCGGCTTCGTCCCCTCCAAGACATCCACAATCAGCTGCGTGATGACCGGATTCTCAAGCGCACCGGTTGTGTAGGTGACTTGATTCCCTGCGGTCTTGTCTAGTGCCGAATGGATCACCTGATCTGCGTCACACACGACAGCCAGGTTCGGGTTGTGCGTCACAATGATCACTTGTCGTCGTTCCTTCGCGTACTTGATTGCCGGAACCAGCATTGTCGCGATTGTCTGATTGTCAAGGTTCTCTTCCGGCTGATCTACGATTAGTGGCATGTCACGCCTATCGATCAGCAAGTAGAACACCAACAGGAGATTCCCGCGCTCGCCCGGTGAGAGCTGATCAAGGGGCTTTCCTTGCCAGCGCAATTCAAAGCGCGGCTTCAAATACGTCAACCCGAACAGGAAGTCGTAGATATCCTTAGGAGTTCTCTTCTGGAGAAGCTGATCCTTGACTCGCACAGGGCGGTTCTCATCGTCCTGCTTGTCGTGCGTTAGGTAGTCGATGATGTCGTCAAGGAATTCGAGCACACCTTCTTCGGATCCGAAATCGCTCTCCGCTATCAGATCTCTCAGCCTTTCTCTTCCTTCCTTCTCACCCTGAAAGCTTCCCTGCCTACCTTGATGGATCATCCCCAGAAGTCCATCCTCCAAGCCGTCAACAGCCATTGACGCGTGGAATTGGAGAGGTTCCTGATTCTGGGAGACTGGGTGTTCATCGATGAAGGTCTGTACAGGTGAGTACAGCCTACGATACGCTGACAGGAGCTCGCGTTTCGCTAGGAAGATCTCCTTCACTAGACCCTCGCGCTCTTGCTTCTTCTCGCCAAGCGTCTTCGGCAGCTCTGCCAATCCCGCCAGTCTGGCTTCGAGCCCCTTGACAGAACCAGCTGCATCTGCGGAACCCTCGATCTTGTCTCGATCCTTCTTCCACTGTGCGAGCTTCTCAACATACTCCTGGTATCTCTGGTTCTGGGCATCCAACTGAAGCCGCGCATCCTCTATAGCCTTCGAAACTGCCATACGGCGGGACGCTGGTGAATCCGCAGCTTCGGTGTCAAGTGCTTCTGCAGCTGCCGTCTTACTCGCGAGCGCCTTCGACCGAGCGTCTTCAATCGGCTCTCGATCGATCGTGAGCACAATGAGGTCGTCCAGTGCAAGTTCGAGGGTTTCTGCATTGTCTTTGCTATCCGAAAAGAACGTATCGACGTACCTTTCGAGTTTCTCAATGCGCCCCAGTAGCTTGTCCGCCGCAGCTACTCTCAGGGAAGCCTGCTGGAGTTGCCTTCGTCGCTCTTCAAGAGACTCGTCGAGGCCGCTCGCCTCGAGTTGAAGCTTCTTGATCTTCGCCTTGATGGTCCTAGCCGCTTTCACTGCAGCCGGGTCCTGCTTCGGTTCTTTGATCACGGCAGGTTTTGTCGCCTCGTGAGCTCTGAGCTCTGCGATGCGCATGTCCAGCTGACCTTGCAGGCCCTTCTTGTATTGCTCCTCCATCTGCTCTTCGATTGCGGCGATCTCGGCATTCAGCCCAGCGACATCGCCCCCAATCTGCTGTATCAATTCCTCTCGCTCAGCAGTCAGGTACTGAATCAGGTCGGGAAGTGACTCGCGTCCCAAGCGGTCCGGAGGTTCTACGTGCGAGAAGATCACACCCATTAGCTCGCTGTAGAAGCGCGTCTCCGTGGGCTCCTTGAGCTCCGTACAGATGCCCTCCAAGTACTCCTGCGGGATGTACTTCACGAACTCCGGACTCGTCGCATCACGCGGGCTATCGAGGCGAAGACTGACTGTGTGTTTGGAGTGCCACTCGATCTCAGCGCTGAACATCCGTCCGAACTTCGTCTTAGGATCTAGGAATCTCTCCTTGTTCAAGAACGAGAATCGGGTTGGGACATGGGCATTCCCGAGCAATGCCAGAATATCTGCAAGAGCGCTCTTCCCACTGCCTTTCTTGCCGATGATCGCTACAAGTCCATGATTGACGGGGACGTTCCCAGAGAACCAGACGTTGTCATCCGTGGCATCCGCAGTACGCTCAAACGTCAGGCTGCTGATGTGCTTCGTCGGCTGCTGGTCAGCCCGGAGTAGCCCCGGAGGGATGTCGCCAAGGAAGATCCGTGACGATGGCTCGTTGACGAGCTGCCGAAGTCCAAGAAATCCTGGATCCGCCTTGATCCACATCGGGGTCTTGACGCTGTACTCCCCGATGTTGTGATTGTCGGAGCAGAGCAGCAGCGGCAACTCCATCTGAATCGTAGGGAAAACGATCCTCCTGTACCCGTCACAATCACTGGCATTTCCGACTTCGTAGGCGTGCAGGAAGCGCTTCACGTACTCAGTCTTGATGGCCTGCTTGAGTACCTCGGCATTGGAGAGCCTCTCAATTGAACCGCTCTTGCCACCGGCATGGACCGTTACGATGCCTCCGAGTTCTCGGATGGTCTTGCACCCTTCCTCAAACGGGACAAAGACCTTGTCGTCTCCTGCTTTCCTGACATCTGCTGGGGTGATCCTGAGAGCTTGCAGCTTCGTCCAAAGGTCTGCTAGGTCCGAGTCCTCGCTGAAGATACCTATGTAGTGAACCGACTCGCTTCCACCAAGCTGCGATCGAAGCTCGATTCCAGGGAGTACCGCAAGGCGGTCTGCGCTAAGCTTCTGCATCTGGCGAATCAGAGAAGCGTCAAGAACATGATGGTCCGTGATCGCCACGACCTCGATACCAGCCTCGATCAGTCCATCAACAAGCTGATTTGCAGTCACTCCCTTGTTCTCGTAGTCGTAGCTGGCCGGTGTGTGGAAGTGGAGATCCCAACGCCTCCAAACCGCGCCCCGCGGATCACATCTCATGGGAATCCCTCCTCCCGGAGTTCGCCTGACAGAAGCTTGGGCAGCAGAGTGTCACGTGCTGACGCAAGCTTCATTGACTCCAGCTCGTTGAGCCGAATCGACTCGTCTACGGCGCACAGGCGTTCCTCGAACGCTTTGACCACGCCCACTCCGGGGTCAACCCACTCCAAACCCGCGAACTGCCCCTTGTTGATTGCTCCGAAGACTGTCCCTTCCGATTCAAACTCACGAAATCGCTCTCGTAGGGAGAGCATTGCGCAGTATGTGTAGGAGCGACTACCGCTCACATGTCGTACTGCAGCAAGGCCACGGCCCACGCACAGCTTCTCAAGGGCCATGTTCACATCGCCCACAGGAGCGCGAACACTAACGAGAGCGTCGCCACCCTCAGCAACCCGCTTCGGGGCGGTACAGAAAACACGCCTTGTCGGGAAGCGGAATCCGAAGTCTCGGCGGCCCTGGAAGAATGGCAGCCCGACGCCGTCTTCGTTGTACGTCGACCCAGGCGGCGATTGGCCCATTGTCAGCCGGAACTCGTCACCGACTGTAGACACCTCCCATCCCTCCGGGATCTTGCCGAGGGGGGAGTCTTGGAAGCTGTCGGGAAAGAGGGCAGCGGTTTCGGGTTCCATGCCGACGGGCTCGCGGCCTTCGGCCTTGGCGTGGACGGGATCGAAGTCAATAAACCAGCTCTTGAAGATCGCCCGGGCGATCGACTCCAGCGTGCAGTTCATCCGCCGATTCAGCTCGATCTTGTCATCCAGCGTCCCGAGGATGTGCGCGATGCGCTCCTGATCGCGTAGCCCAGGCAGCTC
>Ga0315545_1002178_pt1 | contig 18015 bp, 18 predicted proteins | sample SalMarSW160210MG_FD_203096 | JGI IMG/M metagenome (GOLD analysis project Ga0315545, IMG submission 203096) | Salt marsh sediment microbial communities from the Plum Island Ecosystem LTER, Massachusetts, United States - Salt Marsh Sediment SW1602-10 ...
AAATTCTCAGGAAAGTGCCAAAAAAGGCAGTGATCGGTAAAGAATTGTTCGAAGATTACGATTCTCTCCTTTTATACAAGCTCCCGGATCTTTTCAAAAACTACTCCATTCCGCTCATCCATGTCGGCTTCGCTCCGGTTTCAGCAAATGCGATTCGCGGTGTGTTCATCCCCTCTTCATCACTTCTCGAAACAGGCGGCACGGTTTATAAATACAATGGAAAAAAGGTCAGTATTCGGAGTATACTAAATTCTGAACATGGTCTTGACAATGTGGATACGCTCACCCAGCTCATAGGAAAGATCGCCCATGTACGGTAAATCAATCCTCATTACACAGAACAAGCGCCTTGAGCAGTTTATCAAGCACATGATGAAAAACAGAAAAATGGAGATCGAAACAGAACTTCCTCTTCTCTCGAATATCAACAAGATCAGGGAGGATATACATCTAAACAACAACACCGTCAATCTGCGGGCTGAGTTTGGATACTTCATCAAGACGTACGGTTTTCCCTTCATGCTGATCCTCGACTATCAGGTCGACTTCAGTCTTTCGCTGAACAGCGACCCGGATCAGAGAAAGCTCGTACGGACATTTCTCCTCGCCTTCACGCTTCTTGCGAACAGCAAGGGTTTCGAGAACGCGACTGCCAATATCGTATTCATTGTCAATAAAAAGCAGTTCATACCCGTATCAAAGTTCACGAAAAACCCGACCGCGCTCCTTACACAGATACGGACGAAGGACGAGAGAATAAACGCTATGATCGACGCATTTACGTCGGACGGTGAAAAGGTGAAGCGGTTTTTTCACATATCCTACATATTCGAGCCAGAAAACGGGAAGTATGCCCAGGAGGTGGAGCGCCTCGAAAAAATCATAGATATTTTTGAAAATATCATCGAGAGCATTCCGGAACCGGAAACACAGAAAACAGGGACCGAAATGATAACTGTAAACCTGCCCCCTGCGGATGTCATATGCAGAGCAAATTTTGAAAATGTGATAATCAACGGTGAGCTCAGGCAGATAAAAGAGGAGCAAAAACACACTTTTCTTGAGAAAAATATCCATCTTATCGGTGCCCTGACGCAAAAAACAACGAACACGGTGAAGGACCGAATTACCGCCACCTTCAAGGTAATGGCAAAATGCAATCCATTCAAAAAAGATGAAAGAATATTCATCACTATCCCTGATTCTTCAGTCCTGGACGGTTCATTTGCTGTTTCCATCGGTACATATCTCTCCCAGGAACTTTCAGAATACACCGGGATATCCTTCAATATCGGGAAGGCGAATCACGACAAGCTGAAGAGCTCAAAGGGCTACTTCGCAATTGAGGACTATATCATGAAAAACCTGTAGTGAAATATATTGACAAAGCCCTTTGAGCATTTTAATTTACGTGGAAATTATTCGTTTTACAGGAAACCATGGCCTCTCTTCAAAGATCAATTCCTCTCAAAGAAATTCAAAAGATACTTTCAGCGGACGTAATACTCGACGAAGGATGGCTAAGAGGAGAAATCAAGACAGTGTATTGCTCGGATCTGATGAGTGATATTCTCTCGTTCGGCGATTCCAGCTCCCTTCTCATTACCGGTCTGATAAATCCCCAGACGATACGAACTGCAGAGATGGTGGATATTGCTGCTATCTGCTTTGTTCACGGAAAAATCCCACATCAAGATACCATCGAAATGGCAAAAAAAAATGAGATCGTCCTGCTTTCCACCAAGTACTCCATGTACGAAGCATGCGGAAGACTCTACTGCGCAAGAATGTCAAAAAGTATCGATCTTCCATGAGACGACTGACAGAAATCCATAAAGTCCAGGAACTGGTATTCAGGTTAAAGACGAGTGACGCAAAAGCGAGCGAGGTCGTCATCCTCTCACCGAATACGATGATGAGCGAAGTCCGCTCAATCCTCAGGAAAAACAAGATCGCCGCTGCTCCAATAGTAGCAGAACAAAAGGTTCTGGGAATTATCAGCGTAAACGATTACCTCAACTGGCTCACTGCAGGAAGAGAGGACTGCTGCGTAGAAAAATGCATGTCTGTCAACGTAAAGTTTCTCTATGACGATGAACCGCTGACCGATGCGATCAAATGTTTTGACAGATACGGATTTTACGAATTTCCGATCATCAACCGAAAGACCGGCAATTTTGCGGGAATCATCACAAGAAGAGACATCATAATGGGACTTCTCCGTGCTCTCGAGATCGATTATCACGAGATGGAAATCTCGAGTTACAGCGGACACACATTTTTTCAGGACATGGCTGCCGATCACACCGAACTCATGCTCAGTTTTTCGGTCGCGGGAAAAAACATACAGCACGGCGGCGATGTTGCAAGCAAACTGAAAAAAAATCTTCATCACCTCGGATTGCACCCTGACATCATCAGGAAAACGGCAATCGCCACGTATGAAGCGGAAATGAATCTCATCATCTACGGTGGAGGCGGCACCGTGGAGGTTTTCATGGATGCTGATGTAATCCACATCGAGGTGAAGGATAAGGGGCCGGGCATACCCGATATCCAGAAAGTCCTTCAGCCCGGGTACTCAACCGCCCCTGATTGGGTACGGGAGCTCGGATTCGGTGCCGGAATGGGATTCACCAATATACAAAACTGCTCCAACACTCTCGACATCATCTCCAAAGTCGGCAAGGGGACCACAGTGAAGATACGCATCGGTCTCGACCCTGGAAAATCAATAAAATGAAATCAGGAGGCACAAAGAGATGAAACTCAGTGAGATCGTCGAAAAGCTCAGGCTCGGTGTGAGGACAGGTACGGGGAAGCTTGACAGAGAAGTGAACAGAGGATATGCGAGTGATCTTATGAGTGATGTGATCGCACACAGCATGAAAAACGACATCTGGGTTACGCTTCAGGTCCATCTCAATATCGTCGCGGTCGCGAGTATGAAGGAGCTCTCCTGCATAGTTCTCATCAACGGAAAGGAACCTGAAAAGGAGACGAGAGAAAAAGCCGAAGCGGAAGGAATTCCCATTCTTGTGAGTGATCTTCCCGCTTTCGAGCTCATCGGACGACTGTACCAGCTGGGAATCTCGGGAAAGAGGCATGGATCAGAAGAAAGCGCTTAATCGTTACAGAATGGACCTGCACATTCACACCTGCCTCTCGCCATGCGGCTGCTCTGAAATGGTTCCCACACGGATCATCGACGAGGCACTGAAGAAAAGACTTAACCTCATCGGCGTGTGCGACCACAACGCGTCAGAAAATTATCCTGCGGTAAAGAAGGCGGCAGAAGGAAGTGGAGTGGAGGTTCTGGGAGGCATAGAAGTAACATCAAAGGAGGAAATACACATTCTCGCCCTCTTCGACTGTGAAAAAAACCTTCACGCAATGCAGGAAATCGTGTACGCACACCTTGCCGGCGTGAACGACAGCGATGCATTCGGCGAACAGTACGTTGTCGACCGGCATGACTACATAAAGGGGATAAACCGCCGCCTCCTGATCGGGTCGGCGGACATTTCACTCGAAGCAACTGTAGCGCATATCCGCGAATGCGAAGGTATTGCAATCGCCTCCCACATCGACAGAGACGCCTTCAGCATCATCAGCCAGCTCGGGTTCATCCCCGAAGGTCTGGAGCTGGATGCGGTCGAGCTCGCGTTCGCGAAAAGTGAGCCCTCTGATTTTTCCGGCGCAGGCAGATATCCGGCACTCCGCTTTTCAGACGCCCATTTCCTGAAAGATATCGGTGCCGCATACACATACGCTCTGCTTGCAGCTCCGATAATCGAAGAGCTGAGAAAGGCGCTCCACGGAAGGGGCGGAAGAAGGATATGGAATAAATAAGGGGATTTTTTATGCAGGACATTTCGCTTCACATCCTCGATATCGTTGAAAATGCAATCACAGCGAAAGCGACGCAGATAGACGTGCGCATCACTGAGGATCAGAGGAAAGATCTTCTTACAATCATTATCGAAGACAACGGAATCGGAATGGACGAAATATCGGTACACAGTGCCCTGGACCCTTTCTGGTCCACCAAACCCGGAAAGCGAATCGGCCTCGGGCTCCCTTTTCTCGCACAGGCGGCACGGGAGAGTGGAGGAACCCTCAGCATCGAGTCCAGGCCGAAGGTCGGCACGAAAATTGTGGCGGAATTCGCTCGCAGCCACCCTGATCGCAAGCCGCTTGGAGACATACACGGTACAATCCGCCTTTTGAAGAAAACGCATCCGGAGGTCTCTTTCACTCTACGGTATGACGATACCTGAAATTTCTTTACAATTGCAGGAAATAAAGGTATAATGCGACACCCGTTTTTGACATATCGGTTTTTCAAATCCAGATACTTTCTGAAAAGGAGATGTTTCCGTGGACACACGACTGGAATCAATTTTTACAAAATTTAATGGAAGTAAGGATGAAATAATTCCTCTTCTTCAATCGGTACAGAATGAATACGGGTATCTTCCGGAAGACACAATGCTTGAAATTGCGCGTTTCACAAATGTTCCCGAGAGCAGAGTATACGGAGTAGCGACCTTCTATGCACAGTTCCGCTTTACCCCGATTGGTGAAAACAGGATCATGGTGTGCAGGGGAACCGCGTGTTACGTAAAAGGAGCCACAAAAATACTCGAGGAGATCGAGCGTGAGCTTGGCATAAAGGAAGGCGAAACGACTCCTGATGGGAAATACTCACTGGAAACGGTTGCGTGTATCGGGTGCTGCAGTCTCGCACCATGCGTCATGATCAACAAAAAGGTCGAAGCAAAGCTTACTCCGAAAAAGGTAGCAAAACTCTTTAAAAAAGGTGAATAGGCATGATAAAAACCGAAGAGGATTTTAAAAAGGTTTATATGGATGCACGCAGGGAGTGGGAAATACTCGAATCAGGGAAAAAACCGATCGTCATGGTCGGTACCGCAACGTGCGGGCGATCTGCCGGTTCACTGGAAGTACTTGACGGGATTCGGGAGAGCCTCAAGGATCACAGTGTTGACGCCACCATTCTTGAAGTCGGGTGCATCGGTCTGTGCTACAACGAGCCGCTCGTAACCGTACTGAAAAGACCGGATCCCGCAGTCTTCTACGGGAACATATCTCCCGATCGAGTAGAGAGGCTCGTGGAGGAGCATATAGTAGGCGACCATCCGGTTGCGGAGTTCGCGCTCGGAACCATGGGAGAGCGTACTGTGGAAGGAATTCCAAGACTCTTTGACGACTCCACTCTCAAACCGCAGGTGCGAAGAGTGCTCAAGAGGTGCGGAATCATCGATCCGACAAACATACAGCACTATATCGCTCATGACGGGTACAACGGGCTGTTCAATGCACTGAAGCTCGGACCGGGACAGATCATCGAAGAGCTGAAGCGCTCGGGACTTCGCGGACGCGGAGGTGCGGGGTTCCCAACAGGCGTAAAATGGGAGTTTGCATTCAAGGCAAAGTCAGACAAAAAATATGTGGTGTGCAACGCAGACGAGGGCGATCCCGGCGCCTTCATGAATAGATCCGTTCTCGAAAGCGATCCCCATGCCATGCTCGAGGGAATACTGATTGCCGGGTATGCGATTGGTGCAGCCAATGGATACATCTACTGCAGGGCTGAGTATCCACTCGCCCTCGAGCGCCTGCGGATCGCTCTCAGGCAGTCGGAGGAGCTCGGATTTATCGGCGACAACATAATGGGAAAAGACTTCAGTTTTCACATCAAGATCAAAGAGGGGGCAGGAGCGTTTGTCTGCGGAGAAGAAACGGCCCTCATCGCCTCAATCGAGGGGAAACGCGGTATGCCCTCCACACGACCGCCCTACCCCGCAATATCGGGCCTCTGGGGAAAACCGACGATCATAAACAATGTGGAGACTCTCGCCTCCGTTTCCCTTATCATGCAGAACAACGCGGAGTGGTTTTCCCAGTACGGGACGGAGAGGAGCAAGGGCACAAAAACCTTTGCTCTCGCTGGGAAGGTTAAAAATAGCGGCCTTATTGAAGTACCGCTCGGAATCACGCTCCGCGAGATCATCTTTGACATCGGCGGTGGAATAATCGACGACAAGGAATTCAAGGCCGTGCAAACGGGAGGGCCTTCGGGTGGCTGTATCCCTGCGGCTCTTCTCGACACTCCTGTAGATTATGACTCGTTGAAATCAGCGGGAGCGATCATGGGATCCGGAGGAATGATCGTCATGGACGAGGACACATGTATGGTCGATATCGCCCGTTATTTCCTCGACTTTACAAGAAAAGAATCCTGCGGTGAGTGCGTTCCCTGCAGGCTCGGAACGAAGCAGATGCTCGATATTCTCAACGATATCACCGATGGAAGGGGAACCCTTGAGGACATTGATTTACTCGAGGAGATCGCCGAAGGAGTGAAAATGGGGTCTCTCTGCGGGCTTGGCCAGACAGCTCCGAACCCTGTGCTCACCACTATCAGGTATTTCAGGGACGAATATGAAGCCCACGTCAAAGAAAAGAAATGCCCCTCAAAAGTATGCAAGGCGCTTATCCATTACAGGATCATTCCGGAAAAGTGCATCGGATGCCAGGCCTGTTACAAGATATGCCCTGTGAATGCGATACGGGGGAAACCGAAAGAGGTACACGTCATCGACCAAGAAAAATGCATCCGCTGCGGGCTCTGTTTCATCACCTGCCCTCAGAAGGTGCAGGCAATCGAATGTGTCAGCGGACAACCAGAGATTGGAGGGTAAAGAGAGATGGAGGAAGTCAAACTCACCATAGATGGAATGCAGGTCACGGCAGAAAAACATATGACGGTGCTGGAAGCCGCACTGAGCAACGGTATATACATTCCAAATCTATGCTATCATCCCGACCTCGAGCCTGTGGGCATATGCAGGCTCTGTATGGTGGAGATAAATGGGAAACGGCTTGATGTTGCGTGCAAGACCCCTGTTGAGCACGGGATGACGATACGCACCGAAACCCCGGAAGTAAACAAGATCAGGAAGATCGCCTGCGAGCTGCTTCTGATAAACCACCCTGCGGAATGCGTGACATGCAGTGCAAACCAGAAATGTGAGCTTCAGAAAATCGCACACTACATCGGTGTGGACGAGGAAAGAATCAACAGATTGCGAAAGCACGTGAAAACGCTGCCTGTCGACACATCGAATCCCTATTTTATCTATGACCCAAACAAGTGTGTCCTTTGCGGCATCTGCATCCGCACCTGTGATGAGATTGTCGGCGTCAACAACTTCGACTTTGCCTACAGAGGATACGACGAGGTTGTAAGCACTTTTGGAAACAAACTGATGATCGACTCCCGCTGTGTATCGTGCGGCGAATGCGTGGTACGCTGCCCTGTGAGCGCACTGAATATAAAGGAGACACTCCCACCCGCCCGTGAGGTAAAGACGATCTGCCCCTACTGCGGTGTGGGGTGCGGAATCATTCTCGGTGTGCGGGGGGAAAAGGTCGTCGCGAGCCGCGGTGACACAGACAATCCGGTGAATAGAGGAAGGCTCTGCGTAAAGGGCAGGTTCGGCTTTGAGTTTATCAACCACCCCGATCGTCTTACCACGCCTCTCATCAAGAAAAACGGAACCTTTGAGGAGGCGACCTGGGATGAGGCGCTTTCTCTGATTGCTCAGAAGTTCACCCGGTACAAGGGGGATGCTTTTGCAGCCCTTTCCTCTGCAAAATGCACGAATGAGGAAAACTACGTGTTTCAGAAGTTTATCCGCGCGGTCATGCAGACAAACACAGTGGATCACTGTGCGAGGCTCTGCCACGCGCCTACGGTGGCCGGCCTCGTGCAGAGCCTCGGAAGCGGGGCTATGACGAACTCGATAGGCGAAATAAAGAATGCCCGGTGCATATTTGCGATCGGTACGAACACGACGTCCGCGCACCCGGTGCTCGCCTATGAGGTGAAGAAAGCTGTTCGAAACGGCGCCAAGCTGATCGTTGCAAACCCGCGCGAAATCGACCTCTGCGAATTTGCGCACATCTTCCTGCAGCAGACACCCGGCACCGATGTCGCACTCCTCATGGGAATGATGCGGGTGATCATTGAAGAAAACGTACACGATATCGATTTCATTACAAAGAGAACCCAGGGGTTTGAGGATTTAGAGAGGTCATTGAAGGACTACCCCATCGACCGTGTGGAAGCGCTCACCGGAGTGCCGAGGGACCTCATTGTGGAAGCCGCTGTCACCTATGCTACCTACAAACCGGGAATGCTCCTCTATGCAATGGGTATCACGCAACACACGCATGGGACAGACAACGTTCTTGCCACGAGCAACATCGCACTTCTGACCGGAAACGTGGGGAAACCCTCTTCAGGCGTCAATCCTCTGCGTGGACAGAACAACGTGCAGGGCGCCTGTGATCTCGGGGCGCTCCCGAATGTGTATCCCGGGTACCAGCGTGTGAATGTGCCGGCGATCAAAAACAAATTCGAAACTGCGTGGAAATGTTCTCTTCCTGCGGACGTGGGTCTGACACACACCGAAATATTCGATGCCATTCTCGATGGAAAGATCAAGGTACTCTACGAAATGGGCGAGAACCCGGCCCTCAGCGAGGCAAATGCGGGGCATGCGATAAAAGCGCTCCAGGCACTCGACTTTTTTGTGGTACAGGATATCTTTCTCACCGAAACCGCGCAGTACGCGGATGTGGTTCTTCCGGGAGCGAGCTTCGCGGAAAAAGACGGTACATTTACGAACACGGAGCGGAGGGTGCAGAGAGTTCGGAAGGTCATCGAGCCAGTGGGAAACTGTAAACCAGACTGGCAGATCGTATGCGATATCGCAAAAAAGATGGGGAATCCGGGGTTCGAATTTACTCTCCCTTCTGAGATCATGGAGGAAATCACCTCACTCACACCCAGTTATGGAGGGATATCCTACGAACGTATCGATCGAGAAGGTATCCAGTGGCCCTGTCCGAGTGACACTCATCAGGGCACCCCTATGCTGCACACGGAATTTTTCGCAACCGCAAGCGGAAAAGGAAATTTCATCCCTCTTACATACAAACCGTCTTTTGAGCTTCCGGACGAAGATTATCCGTACATACTCACGACGGAAAGAAGTCTCTACCACTTCCACACCTCAACGATGACCAGAAAAGGGGGACTGGAGGTTTTAAGGGACAGAGAGTTTGTGGAGATAAACCCAGCAGATGCAGAAAAACTCGGCCTCAAGGACGGGGAAATGGTAAAGGTTGTTTCACGCCGGGGGGAGGTTATGGCACAGACGAAGGTGACCGACGTCTCCCCAAAAGGGGTGATCTCCATGACGTTCCACTTCAGGGAGAGCCCCACAAACATGGTAACCTCCGATGCGGTTGACCCCGTTGCAAAGATACCTGAGACCAAGGTGTGCGCAGTACGTATAGAAAAATGTTGAAGATTGATGCTCTTGTACTTTGCTCGGACATAAAAACCGTTTATTCTCACAAAGCGATTTTGAAATATATTTCACACAACCGGTTTTGAAAATGACACTATCCCCTTGAAACGGTATAAGGCCACATTCTAAGCCCTCCTTCGAGAATCAGCACATCAGTAAAATTATGGGCCTTTAATATAAGTGAAGCTTGATATGCTCGTGATCCCGACTGACTGACAAGAATAATTTTCCTATCTGGAAGAATCTCATCAATTCTTCTTTTCAAATCACTAAGGGGTATAAGATCAAATCCCGGTATTCTTCTTTCTTCGTATTCTTGAGGTGTTCGCACATCAAGAAACACATAGTTCTGTGCGTCTGTTACCATGAGATTATAAACGTCATGAGCAGAAATACCCTTAAAAAGGTTGCTTAGCTTATTTTGCAGCACATTCGCAGTAACAACAATCGCCCCCATTGCGTTTGAATATACAGGTGCGTATCCTAGATCAACTGCGAGGATATCATCGACCTTCCCTTCTTTCGAAATTGCCATAGCTGCAATATCAATTCTTTTCGCCACATCCCCTTTCCCGGCAATTTGCACTCCCAGTAATCTTCTTTCTTCTCTGCATGCAGTCATCTTTATATTGAGAATTTCCGCACCCGGAATAAAAGCCTCCTTGTCATATTCAGAAACAAGACTGCTGACAATATCCCACCCCGTTTTTTTTGCTTCTTTTTCATTCAATCCAGTTTTCGCAACTTGATAATCAAATACTTTTATGATAATCGTTCCGGCTACCGGACTGAATTTTTGTTTCAGTATTCCCGTTGCATTCCCCCCGGCAACTCTTCCCATTCTGTTCGCTATGGAACCCAGTGGAAGATAGAAGGATCTTTTGAGTACAACGTGCCATGTCTCTGCGCAATCACCTGCAGCATAAATAGATGGGTCATCCGTCTGGAGATATTCGTTTACCGCAATTGCTCCTGTCGGGCCTTTGGTAAGGCCGGCCTGTACTGCAAGCCCTACATTGGGGTCGATGCCCAGGGCAAAAATCACGAGATCCGCATGAAGCCTGTAATTTGAAAGCTGTACATACTCCACCTTTCCCTTCCCAAGGAAAGCACTTATTGATTCATTTTTTATAATACGTATGCCCTTGTGAATCATATGTCGTTCAACCAGAACCGCAAGCTCAGGGTCAAGAAACGAAAGTATTTGATCCCTTTTTTCAACGATTGTTACTTGTGCTCCGGATACGGTGAGAGCCTCCGCAACCTCCACACCAATGAGTCCGCCCCCAAGAATCACAATGTCTCTGACACTATCATCAGCAAGAGCAGTTTTTATCATTTCTGAATCGTGAGCACCATGGAGTACGAAAATATTTCGAAGATGCGCACCGATGATTTCCGGAATAACCGGATGAGCTCCTGTTGCAAGAATAAGGCTGTCGTAGGACTTCGCAAACTCCTGATTCGTCATAAGGTCCCTGTAATAAACAGCTTGTTTCTTGCGATCTATTCTTGTAACAGAACAGAAGGTCTTTATATCGATATCTTTCACATCTCTAAAATAATCTGCACCGCCTTCATGCCCGGTTACTGCGTCTGTTAACTCCTTCTGACTTTTAAAACGACCCGATATATAGAAAGGCAACGCACATCCAGCATAAGCGAGATAGTGTTCCTTTTCAATGATCGTAATTTCCGCGTTCGGATCCAATCTGCGTGCTCTGGACGCAGCTTTCGGACCAGCAACAGCCCCTCCAACAATAACGATCTTCCTTCTTTTTACTTTCTTATCTTCCAATCGACGATCGCGTTTTCTTACCGCAATGAGCGGCAAAGTGAATGAAAACTTTGTACCCTCATTCACCTTACTCCATAAATCGAATTCCCCGCCCAAAATATCAAGCACCTGTTTTATTATTACCATTCCAAATCCTGTTCCTGTCTGATCAAACCGGCGGGCATTCTGAGCTCTGTAAAACTCTTGAAAAATGTTTTTCTGTTCTTTATCTGGTATCCCTATCCCTCTGTCAGTTACTATGACATTGACTTGTTTCTTTGATACATCAAAATCGATACTGAAGCACACTTCTCCATATTTTTTCGAATACTTAATTGCGTTTTCAAGCAAATTGAGCATAACCTGTTTCATTCCAAGTGAGTGGCCTTTGATTATGAGCACCTCATTGGGTATTTTTACGTCAAAATGGATCTCCTTTGCCTGCACTTTGTCACGCAGTTCATCAATAGCCTGCATTGATATTTCAACGAGATCCATCTCTTCAAAATCAACATTTCCAAAACGTAATTTTTCAAGTTCAATAATATCTCTGATAAGGTCTTTAAGAGTTTCTGCGTTTCTCTTAATGGAGGACACGATCTGCAATTGCTTACTATTTAATTTTCCCGCATACTCACCGAGGAGAGTATTGATGCTGAAAACAATCGTTGATAGGGGAGACTTCATCTGATGAGCGCTGACGATGAGATACTCATTTCTTTCCTTTATTAGTCGCTCTATTTCTTTTTTGTATTCATCTACCTGTTTATTCAATCTCGAGAATTCAGCTGGTGTTTTTATCATTTTTTTCCTGTAATAATTTCAACTGATTGTGTGGTTTATGAAGAATCCGATCTATTTCTCCTCAAATATTCTTTTTATACTATATCATTCAATTATTTTCAGGAGGAATTACGGAATGTTATTGAAGTTCATATCAATATTCACTTTTGCCCCTCACTTGTGATTCCTCGATGCCGATATGAGCTTATCGAAAGTAAGAAAATTCGTTTCTTCACACATCTACGAAAAAAATGACCGTTTAGAATTTTTTAATCCTGTTTCCATTCATTTTGGTAATCATCGATCACACTCTTTTCCCACATTTTAATTCCGAATATGTACGATCCACGAATAAGCGCATGAGCTGCAACCGTTGAAGCAAAAAATATGAGGGGAATACATATCAGTGCCTTTACCCCAACGCCACTAAATCCGTATCGTATGAAAACCCCAAAAAGAATACTCCAGGTACCGAGAGTCACACTCTTCGTGGCAGCCTGCAACCTGTTGTATACGTCGGGAAGCCTTATCAGACCCAGGCACCCGAAAAAATCAAAAGCAACTCCTATCCCTATGAAGATGAGACTTATCGTTTCATTCATTGAGCTTTTTCCTCGATAGATATTTTGCTAAGGTGAGTGTCCCGATAAAACTTAGAATCGCCCAGGTAATAGTGATATCGATAAGAAAACGTCTGCCAGTAATAATCACCATCAGGGCGCAAATCCCTACCGTAAGGATCCCGAAAATATCGATGGCTACCATACGATCCGCAATAGATGGGCCCCGAATGATGCGAAACAAACAGAAAAAACTGAGTGCGATGAGAATATACAAAAGTATATAAATAATGGATGTCATTCAAAAATCCTCTTCAAATATTTTTCAAATCTCCCAAGGATCCTGTGTGTATAAACCTCAGGATCCTTGCTATGAACATATATCCAGTGAATAAAAAAATCATCTTCGATAATATCGACAGTTATCGTTCCAGGAGTCATAGTAATGGAATTTGCGAGAAATATTTTTGCGATATCGGTCGTCAGATTCGTCTTTGCCCTCACAATTCCAGGCTTTACCGGGAGTTTTGGATGTAAAACTCGATATGCAACATCAAAATTCGCTTTTATACACTCCCATAGGAATATAAAAAGGTACAAGAGTGCCCAAAAGTAACGGTGTATATGAAAAATTCTTGTTTTTATCTTTAAGGAATACTTATGGAAAAACACGGTTACGAGAAAAGATGCCACTACACCGACAACTATGTTCAAGATTGTGACATCGAATGTGAGCAACAACCAAACAACTAATAAAAATACGAATAAGACAATAGCGCTCATATCAATATCCTAATATAGATGTTGTGTATTCCCCCGCTTCTATCAATGCATCAACTGCAGGAGTCAAGACGATGTCTCTTACCGATGGAACAATGAGCATGCTCAAGGCAAGACAGAGAACTGCAAGAAATACCATTGAAAAGCACATCGTAAAAGGAACTTCACGCACAGGAGGCTCCCTTTTTATCCAATTTTCCCCTTTTTTATTGAAAAATGTGAACCTCTGCACTTTGAGAAACGACGCGAGGGTTATTATGCTCACAAATACCGCTAAAATCGAAAGCACATAGTATTTTGCCTGGATTGCTGCGATGATAATGATCAGCTTGCTAAAAAATCCGTTAAAAGGAGGTATTCCGGAAATCGACATAGACGCACTGAGGGATGTTGATGTCGTCACGGGCATTACAGATGATAGGCCTCCGAGCCTTTTCATATCACGTATACCGGTTTCATATTCAACAGCTCCTGCATTTAAAAAGAGGAGCCCCTTGAATACTGCATGATTAAAAAGGTGAAAAAGCCCACCTGCGATTGATAGAGCGGCAACTGCTCTCTCACCATTCTGTGCGAGAACAAGCATTCCGATGCCTACTCCAAGAATAACATATCCCATCTGACTGATACTGTGGTACGCAAGTAGCCGTTTTATATCCCACTGACCAATTGCAAGAAGCACACCGATAACCATTGAAAGTGTACCGATTATGGTTATTACAAGGGAAGTATTGTAGGAAACTTCAAACATATTGAAAAAAAGGCGCAGTATGACATATGCACCGATTGCCTTTATGAGAACTCCTGAGAGCATTGATGAAATTGGTGATGGTGCAGAGGAATGGGCATCCGGAAGCCAGGCGTGAAAAGGAATCATTGCTGCTTTCAATCCAAATCCTGATAAGAGGATGACCTGCGAAAATACTACAAGTTGCGATCCCCCTTTTTTTGCAATGACCTTTGATATATCAGCAATATTCAAGGTTGATGTATACCAGTAAAGAAATCCAATGCTGAGAAGGATAAATAGTGAAGAAACACCACCGAGTACTTGATATTTAAAAGATGCTTCCAGCTCCTCTTTTTCAATCCCGAATGCGACGAGAGCATATGAGGCGATCGCTGCCATTTCCAGAAAAACATAAATATTAAAAAGATCCCCGCTCAACACGACGCCGTTCATCCCAGCGACCATCAGACAAAACAGCGTATAATAATTGTTTTCAGCGGTAAACTTCTGAATGTAGGAGATGGAATAAAAAGCCGAGAGAAATCCAATTAAATTTATAATAAGAAGCAGGTATATGGACAGTCCGTCCAAAACCATGTAGATGGCGATGGGAATTTTATCGAACAACTCCCATCCTCCAATTCCATATACAAGCGATCCTTGAAGGGTAAACACAATATACAGGGAAAAACCTGTTAAGAAAGCAAGCACAATTGAGGTAAAAATTTTCCCGAATCCTTTTAAAAAATTTCCAATAATCGCAATGAGGAAGGCACCTCCAAGAGGTACTGCGACAAATAGAGGGATGAAGTATTGCATTGTTTACCCTTTTAAATTTTTAATTTCTCTTATATCAAAGGTTCCGTACTTCTTATATATTCTTATTGCAATTGCTAGAAGCAGCGCTGTTGTCGCAAGCCCAATGACAATCGCGGTAAGCACCATCGCCTGCGGTAAAGGATCAACAAACACGATTTCCGAAACTTGATCGGTAATTATTGGTGCCGTTCCATCTTTTACATAGCCGATGAGAATCAGAAAAAGGTTTACACTGTACTCCATAATAGCGATTCCTATCACTATTTTGATGAGATTCCGTTTTACGACAACTCCATAGATTCCGATGAGAAATAAAAACACGGCTAATATATATACAATCATTTCAACACCTCGTCTCTGTAAATCAGGAGTGCGAGAAAAATCGTCAAGAGCGCTGCCGCAACCTCCATCCCAACAGCAATGTTATAGAGTGGTATGACACCTGCACTTATGAGTTTCCCTACCGTGCCTTTCGGTAAGAAGTTGACCAGGAAAATACCGACACCGCCCACAATCATTCCCAGAACAGCAATAACAAGAAAAACGAGGATTGCGCTGCTCTCGAGAAGAGATGATCCTGTTTCCTCCTTTTTCAGTGCTAAAAATTCACTGCCAAAGGAAAGGATGAGAAGGATGAAGGCTCCGGCAATAATGGCTCCCCCTGCAAAACCACCTCCCGGAGTCAAATGTCCGTGAATAATTATGTAGATGCCATAGAGAAAAATTACTCCGCATATAATCTGTGTTACTTTTTTTACAATTATTGTCATTCCCTTCATTATCCTTTGTTATTTCCTCCCTTTTAATCTTAATACTGTTAACACACCGATGACTGCAGTAAAGAGAATGGTCGCCTCTCCAAGAGTATCATACCCCCTATAATCGAATATGACCCCTGTCACAAGGTTCGCACTGCCAGTCTCAGCAGCACCGGGCTGTAAATACGCCTTGGACATTCTCATGGCATGGTCGCCGAAAACAGTGAGCGTATCTGTTGCCCGATTGAAAAAGTATAGAAAAAAGCCGATAAATACAAACGCAAGAACGGCATATGCCGTGGTTTTTTTCCATCCTTTTTTTACTTCTTCTCTCGTGCTGTTCAGAATGACTGTGATCATGATGATAAGCGTTATCGTTTCTACCACAATTTGTACGAGTGCAAGATCAGGCGCTCCAAGAAAGAGAAAACATATGACGAGCCCGAAGCCGACGATGCCGTATGCAATCACAGCGGAAAGAAGGTCTCTTGCTTCAAGAGAAAAAATTGCACCACCAATCATTAATACCAGCATAACAATGATGAGTAATTCCATATTATAAACCCCTTATAGAACTCAAACTCGGCTAAACACTGAGCACAAAAGCGATAACTATAAGGCCCAAAATAACCCACAGAGCGTAAAGCGGGAGAAGGCCTGCATGGGCTTTGCTGAATAGAGAGTTAAGATTGAGGATGAGACCTTTTGTGTTGTCATAAATATCAAAGCGTTTTTCTTCAGCTTTTCTATAGAAAAAAGAGAAAAGCCTGAAGCTGCTTATTGTTTTATAAAAATCGGTTGCGGAATAGTCTATTTCCTCTTGTACCGTCTCACCTCCCATAAATCCTTCAACTGTTCTGATTTTCTTCAGGTTTCCCAAAAGGTAAATGATAAATCCGAGTACAAGCGATACAAGAACGAGTCCAGTAATGGTCGCTGATCCCCATATTCCTCCGTACTGAAATTCCCCAGTAACAGGTATAATGAGATTCGGCACGACAAAACGTGTTGAAAAAACACCGATCCCAATGCAAATCAAGGCAATAATAATTTCTGGCAGCCACATGAGTATGCTTACTTCACGGGTAGCCTTGAGTCCCTTCTTCATTCTCCCCAGATATATACCTGAAATAAATTTTATGAAACTCGCAAGAGTAAGCGCTGACCCGAACACCGCCAGAATAAGCCAAATGATCCACACCTCGTTGGCCGGTCCCGATATTTTACCAAAATCAATAATCCCTTGATAAATGATCCATTTCGATGCAAAACCATTAAAGGGAGGAACTCCAGAGATCGAGAGGGCAAAAATGAGAGCACTAAAAAAAGTTACCGGCATTGCCCCCGATAATCCCCCCAGCTCCTCGAGTTCTTCTCTTCCGGTTCTCTTTTCCACACTTCCTGCAGTTAAGAACAAACCGCTTTTGTAAAGAGCATTATTGAGCATGTGAAAAAGACCACCTGCAATGCCGATCGGTGTTCCAAGCCCGAATCCCGTCACCATGTAGCCTACCTGGGAAACCGCATGATATCCCAGCAGCTTTTTATAATTATGCTGAATCAATGCCATAAAAACCGCGGTGATCGTGGTAATACCTCCGATGATCAGTAATGTCAACCTGAGCCATGGATTGAGAATAAACAGATTCATGCAGATGCGTGCGAGAAAATAAATCCCCAACAGCTTATCGAGCGACGCCGGGAGAAATGCAGATGTAGAAGCAGGGGCATTTTCAACGTAGTCTGGAACCCATGAATGGAGAGGGAACGCGCCTGCTTTTGTAATTGAACCAATGAAGAGAGCTATAAATGCGATCACACCGAGTGTTTCTGTTGTTCCAACATTTATCGCAGAAATGCGCATTGTATCTGTGAGTCTCCACAAGAGTCCCACCCCGAATATCATAACAGAGTCTGAAGCACCTATGAGAATAAAGGTTTTTTTTGCAGCTGCGGAGCTTTTTTCATCATACCCCCTCATCAACTTATAGAGTGTAAGCCCTAATACCCCCCAAAAGGTGAGAAAAAGCAAAAAGTGATCTGCAAGAACCGCTCCGCACGCAGAACCCAGAGTTATAAGAAAAAGCGGATAGTAGTGTGTGAGCTTTTTCTCTTTCGTTACATACGAGAGGGAGTAGAGTGAGAAAAGAAAACCAAAAAAACCGATGAAGAGCACAATGGTTTTGCTTAAATTATCGATATTGAAAAGCAAAACGCTTTTCATCACCTCCCCCATCCCAATCAATCCGGGAAACAGGGCTTGTGACACGATCTCTGAGGAAGATGTAAAAATTTTATATGAGAAATAGAGCACAATACAGGAAACGAGAACTGAGACGATTCCCTTTATTGTTTTAATTTTTTCAGGAAAGAGAAAAAGAGCAACACCAGCGGCAATGGG
>Ga0315545_1002179_pt1 | contig 18015 bp, 26 predicted proteins | sample SalMarSW160210MG_FD_203096 | JGI IMG/M metagenome (GOLD analysis project Ga0315545, IMG submission 203096) | Salt marsh sediment microbial communities from the Plum Island Ecosystem LTER, Massachusetts, United States - Salt Marsh Sediment SW1602-10 ...
GGTTTTGATCTCCTTTCGTATAGTCTTTCTTAGGAGCAGAAGACTGCCCGTGAGCACCCCTAGTGCCATGAACGTGTAGGCATAGGTGTGGACAGCCCCGAAAAGCAGCGGGCTTATCACCAGAATGATACAATAGATTGCGAAAGCTGCTCTATTCAACCTGTCAACCGATCTCGAATAAAATAAGGGCCAAGCTACTCCTCACGGACAGAGTTCCTTATTTTTACGGATGTTCCCCCTTTCCTCATTCATTGACTTAAAATTAAATTAAATATATACTTTAATATAAATTCATTGGGAAAGGAGGCGCTAAGAATATGCCAATTATTAGCATCCCGTGCCCGGAATCGGTTCTTATTTCTTTAAAGGAAACTCCAGAGCAATTCACTAAGGAAGCCAACAGGTTATTGGCTGTGAAGCTTTATGAGATGGGAAAGCTATCCTCAGGCAGGGCAGCAGAATTGGCTGGAATGTCAAGAGTTAGTTTTTTGCAGTCCTTAGAACGGTATGACGCACCAATATTTGATCTGTCAAAAGAGGAATTAGAAAGAGATTATCAAAATGCCTGAAATGACCGTTGTGAATACTTCACCTATATTCTATCTCCATAGACTCGGCCTTCTTGACATTTTGAATAAGCTCTATGGTGACATCACTATCCCTGAATCTGATTGTTGACCTGGGTTTGGGCGAGTCAGAGGTGTTAGCAATTGCTACAAATCATCCTTCAGTTCTTGTGGTTCTTGATGACAAATTGGCCCGGCGTATTGCAAAAATGCAAGGATTTCGACTGACAGGAACAGCTGGGGTTCTTCTTCGCTCTAAAGAAAAAGGGCTCATTCCTGCTTTGAGACCTGTTATAGAAAAACTCCTAAGTCTTAACTTTCGGTTAAACACCGATTTGGTAAAAACAATCTTAGAACTTGCTGGAGAATAAAACCTCACCAATACCTCAATTTTTATCCCGCCTGCCGAAGCGTAGCGCAGATCCCGGTAGCGGGGCCCCGCTTGCCCCGTGAAACCTTGTGTTTTTTCTGTTTCACCGGGGTAAGCTGTGGATGGTACCTCTATTGCACAACCAATTATTCTATAAGTCCTCTCGTCTTTCACTATTATTACCTAATCCGTGTAATCTGCGCCTGCCCTGTTAAATGCCCTTTTCTCTTGTATTTACCCGGGGTAATCTGTGGATGGTGAAGGGTTTTCAGGATTTGGAATGGAATCTGCCGTCCCTTATTAATTGCAGGAACGTAAGGAAAAAGAAGCCAGGGACAAGAAGCATACGGATGAAGGTCTTTTTGGGCTGCTGGGGCATCCTGTAAAGCCACTCAAGAGGCGCCTTCTGCATCCAGACAGGCGCCTGTTTGATATCGCCAACAATAAAATCAAATGCCGCGCCTACGCCCGATTGAACAGCCTTTATCCTGCCTCTGTGCTTTGACTCCATTTACTTTAACAACATGAGTCAAGAGCAGACCCCTTCACAGACCCCTTCACAACAATTGACATACAGTGCCGTGTCTGATATTAATGGACAAAGTACAATACATAAGGCAAACCAATGAACAACCTTTTAGCTCTAAATCAAAAAGAAGAACAGGCAGTAAAAGCATTTATTTCAGCCATCAGAAAAGACCTGAAAGACCAGCTGTTAGAGACCAAAATATTTGGTTCCAAGGTTCGGGGTGCTTGTTCCCAGGATTCGGATATCGACATCCTGATTGTTCTAAAGAGGCGTAGCAAATTGCTCATCGACACCCTCTATGAAAAGCTGCTGGATATTGAATTAGAATACGACTCAAAGATTTCACTAACAATCTTTTCCCAAGCAGAATATCAGCATAATGTAAATGCCCATACTCCTTTCATGGAATCATTAGCGAATGAAGGGGTTACATTATGAGTTTAAATGAAAGCACGGCTGATTTAGTAAAATATCGAATGCAAAATAGCAAAGAAAAGTTGGGATCAGCCAAAATTCTTCTTGAAAACAGCAAGTTTAAAGATTGCATATCCAGGTCATATTATGCAATGTTTACAGCAACAAGAGCTCTTTTGGCCACCAAACACCTTGATAGCAGCAAACATACCGGCGTTGTTTCTTTATTCAATCAGCATTTTGTGAAAAAAGGGATTGTTACCAACGACCTGGGCCGAATGCTTATGAAAGGCAAGGATCTCCGGCAAGATGGGGATTATAAAGATTTTGTAGAGACCTCAATGGAAGAAGCCCAAGAGCAATATGATAATGCTGAAAAATTTATCGAAGAATTTGAAGGTACTTTAGCTCACTTAGGCTATCAGGTATAGCTTTAACCAACAATGAATAATACTTAGAGTTTGCCGATTTCCAACCCCTGCCCCGCTTGCCTCCAAGCAGGATCATCGGAGAATTACCTAAAACAGCCCGCCACAATACCGGCGGAAAATCTTTGACTCAAAATCGGTAAGTTTTCTAAGGTTTGGAATGGAATCTGCCGCGTCTTATTAATTGCAGGAAGACAAGGTAAAAGAAGCCGGGAACCAGAAGCATACGGATAAAGGTTAGGCTGCTGGGACAGCCTGTGAGGCCACTCTCTTAACTCTTGAGTTAAAGCAGGCGCAATCTAAATTCAATATTTTTAAGGGTTTCTCAATACCTCATCATGATTGCCGACAACTCTTAAAAAAATGGTGTCTCCAATATACTCAAAGGTAAGTCTGTAATGGAAGTCAACCCTTAGTTCCCATATACCCTCTTTACCTTTTATCTTCTTAGTATGAAGTGACGGATGGCTCAGGTCTTCTGATAATGATACAACTTGTTTATCCACCTTTTTCTGAATAACGGAAGGCAGATCACCATATGCTTTCTTGAATCTCCTGTAAGCCTTTATCTTCATTATTTTTTAAGTTCCTTTAGCAATCCATCCGCTGTTCCGTCTCCGATTATATTGCCTTCTTCCTTATCTTTATCCGCTTCTCTCTCCATGTTTTGCCACTTGGTAGTCCAGAAATAGGCCTGGGAAGGTTCTATGGCATCCTTTGCCTTGATAAAATAGGTAAAATCGAGAACCTCTTTTACCTTTTCAGTAGACAGCCCTTCTATTTCCCTTAAAAGTTCTTCCCTATGCTTGGAATCCACTGTAGCCATTTATATCACCTCCTTCATAACCTTGAGAGTATACCTTAAATCAGAAAGAATCGAAACCCTAATATAGTAGAACAGTTAATCTTCCTCATGTTCATAGCATTAGTATCTCAATCGAGGATAAATTTTATTACCCAAAACAGCTCGCCACAATAACGGCGGACAGGCGCAAGCCAGAAATCGGCAAGCATGCTGCCGCGCCTTGTCCAGAAGGTTTGCCTTTCCAAATTCCAGGAGCATGCGCTCCGTGCCGGCAGAGATAAGCGATGTCCTGGTCTCAACAAGGATATAGCCTTCTTTAAGATGTGGTGCCGGGACCTCAGTAAGTTCCATGGTGCCGCCGAATCGTCAGAAAAAAAGTTATTTAATTATTTAAGGTCGTGCCCCTTTTCGCACTTTGATAGAATCTTTTTCCGGTCAAGTTTGTTGACGGCAAATTCTCTTGCGGTCATCCCCAATTTTTCACGTTCTTCGGGCTTTTCCGCTAGCCTGTCTATTGCGTGAGCAAACCTAGCGGCATCTCCCATCGACACGATAAATCCCTTACCGCGAAATGCTTCGTCAGTTTCTGTCTTTTTCGGCCTTGACATTAAACATAATAACATATAAATTATGTTTAAAACTTTATATGTTTAATAAATTTTAGGAGATGTTATGGCTGCTATTATGAAAATAAGCCCCCAGGGGCAGATACGTATCCCTAAACATATCATGCAATCGCTGGGCATTTTGCAAGGCGACTTTGTTGAGATCTGTATCGAAAACGATCAAATTATTTTAAAACCCAGAAAACTAATTGACCCATCCCAAGGTTGGTATTGGACAAAGGAATGGCAAAAGGTTGAATCCGACGTTGATAATGAAATCAAAGACGGCCAATTATCACCTAAATTCCAAACCGCTGAAGAAGGAACAAAGTGGTTAAAAAAGTAATCAGTTACCAATTCAGCAACAGATTCAAAAAGCAATATCGGTCGCTTCCGCAGGAAATTCAGGCGGCATTCGATGCCAAGCTGGAACTATTTCTTAGAAACATGCAGCACCCCTCACTGAGAGTAAAGCGGATTCACGGAACCCAAGACCGTTGGGAAGGGTCGATAACCATGAAGTATCGCTTTACCTTCGAAATGTCGGAAATGCACGTGATCTTCCGGGCAATCGGCACCCATGACATCCTGAACAGATAGCTTCGGTTCTCCTGTTTTTTTGGGGCAGTAGCACCCACATATCAAACCGTTCATTCCGGTAATAATTTGTACAAAACATCCTTAGCCAGAAATCGGTAAAGGTGAATTACCCAAAACTGCCCGCCACAATAATGGCGGGTAAACCCACCATGCTACCGGCGGGCAAGCTCAAGGCAGAAATCAAGAATGACGGATTCTGCCAGATTAGATTTACCGATTTTTGCTTTGACCCGAAATCGGTAATTTTTTTATCCATGGATAGGTCTCGTGGAGGTGATGAGGTGTAATAAGGTGTGGTACCGCCTTGTCAGGGTGCGGCGGCTGTAATGCTCAGCTACATAGCTTCGCCCCTTTGATCCGTAGCGATCCAGGAGTTCGGGCTGTTGTTTGAGGTTGTTAATGGCCAGGGCCAGGGCCTGAGGATCTTCCGGGAGGCAACACTACCCCTCATTACGCTTCTTTGACAACCTTAGGATCTCAGAACCATTTGAAATTTACCGGAAAGTGCCCGCCAAGCTAATGGCGGGTAAACCCGCCACAATACCGGCGGAAAATCTTTGACTCAAAATCGGTAGAATTAACAATTTTTGAAAAATATATTTCTACGGTTTATAAGAGAAGATTTTTAGGCAGGTTACAGCTTGGCCGATGTGGAAGATATGATCCCTGCTTACTGGTGAAGGGTTTATAAAATATCTAATAACATGGGCATTATCCCTGTTATCGGTCTCAGGCTGCTTGAGACCTTCTTTCCATAGATTTTATGACATGTTTAAACCTACTTGATGCTTTGAAAACCTCAACCCCGATTAGATTGCCGGAACTATCCAGTTCGACATTAACACCTGGAGCAAGTTCAACAATCTCCTCCTCTTGCCCTTCCCTGGCAAGAAACAGGATATCCTCTTTCTCATCATAAATGACTTTGAACTCCTTCATACTATGCTCCTCCATCTGCCTGTATTAATCCTTTTTTCCTTTTGTCCTTCCTTTAATGGATGTATGGTCAAAAGCGTAACACAATCTTCATGCAAAGTATATACTACCATCACCTCTCGATCTTTATTGTATAAATTAATATTCATAACAGCGATAAAGTGTCCGGTCTCTTTATCAAAATACTTATCTTCAGACTGCTCAACTATTATTTTTGGGAGATCATAATCTATTTCTCTAAATTTTATCCTATTCAAGATATGTTCAGAATATTCAACTTTCATTTTTTTTACACAAAACTACCCGCCATACTAATGGCGGGTAACCCTGCCACAATAATGGCGGTTAAAACTTGAGCAAAATTGGGTATATTTTTTACCCAAATCTGCCTAAGGCGGAAATGGGTAAAAAAGACACATAAATGAAACATTACCGAAAAGTGGTCAAGGCAGAAATCGGTAAGGTGTACCTTTCCACATTCCAGGAGCATGCGCTCTGTGCCGGCGGAGATAAGCGATGTCCTGGTCTCAACAAGGATATGGCCTTGTTTAAGATGTGGCGCCGGGACCTCGGCGAGCTCGATGGTGCCGGTCTTGAGGTTTTGAAGGATTTGTTTCATATGAGCACCTCGATGGCAGATCGAAGTGCAACCCGCTGCAAATAGAGAGACAGGAAAGATTGAGAGAATTTTTTACCCAAACCGGCCTAAGGCGGAAATGGTTAAATTACTTTCCTCCCGCAGCCTTTTCTTGTTGCAGCCTTTCATGTAACCATACCTTGATTAAGGCCCCACGATCTACCCCAATACTTTCTCTTATCCGGTCTATCTCTTTGACCAGTTCTTCTGCTACGTCCAGAGTAATGCGCACTTTCCTGCCATGTCGAATGATTTTTGCCTTTGCCATATCAACAAGATCATGGATATCTTCACCATCATCGAATCGACGGTCAAATTCTTCCGTGCTCTTAGCTATCTTCTTGTTTTTCATACAGCCGTGTCTCCTTTTTCCTGGCACGTCTCACCGAAATAATGCGTATTGCATTGCCACGGTGCGTGAATATTGCTGTCCACAGCTTATTCGCAATCTTACCCATGAGAATGCTTCTGTCTTCAAACGGATATGAGATCTGAACTTCCACCCTATTGCTATCGTTCCACATTGCCCTAGCTGTATCAAAACCAACACCATGCTTGGATTGATTAGCAAGGCTCTTTTCTTCATCCCACTCAAATTTAACGTCTTTATTATACATATTTTGTTTAATAATACAACAAAATCTTCATCTGCAGGTATCAGAATGGTCTCTTGTCTCCCGTTTCTTAAGCCTGCTTTAACCCGCGCCTGCCTGTTAAATGTCTTTCCTCTCTCGTATTTAACCGGGGTAACCCTCTGTGGATTTAGGCTGAAACGGGTAAACTTTTTTACCCAAACCGGCCCAAGGCGGAAATGGGTAAAAAAAGGCTCGCTAAGTGAAAAATTACCGAAAAGTGCTTTGACTCGAAATCGGTAAGATTTGCCTTTTCACATTCCAAGAATATGCGCTCCGTACCGGCGGAGATAAGCGATGCCCTGGTCTCAATGAGGACATGGCCTTCTTTAAGCTTGGGTGCCGGAACCTCGGCCAGATCGATGACTTTCATCCTGATTCCACTCCCAATACCTTATTCTTAAATTGCTGGTCATAAAAGTCCCCAAATCCTGGCGGACTCGGGCTTTATTTGTTACTTAAACTTTCTGGAGATTTGAAGCCAGTTTTTTAGACGGTTTTTTAATGGCACTTTGATAAAAACACTGATGTGTCGGCCCAGTTCTTCCCCAAATTCCCGTTCTATCTCCTGGGCTCTCCTTTCTATCTTGGGGCTTTTATCCTTAACCACAACGGTAGCCCAGCACTCATGGGCCAGATTTCGAAGGCTTACCCCAATGATTATATCACCAAACTCTTTGCGGAAGGCAGAAAGGATCAAGTCATGCAAGCTTAACTTTTTATTTCCACGATCAATTAAATTTCCTTTTTGCTTCATAAATAATACTCCTTAATCCAAAATTCTTGCTCAAGCTATGTCATCCTATTTTTCCATCAGTACACGCCTTTCAGCGTACCAACTGTTTAAAACTCCTAAAATTCTTTTTATACTTTACCGATTTTTGCTTTGACTCAAAATCGGTAAAAGTGAAAGGAGGGGGTGATTTATCTTCTTTCGGAGGTGATGCGATGTAATAAGGTGTGGTACCGCCGCGTCACGGTGCGGCGGCTGTACTGTGCGGCTACATATCTTCGCCCGTTTAATCCATGGAGATCCAGGAGTTCGGGTTGTTTTCTGAGGTTTTTAATGGCCCGGGCCAGAGCCTGTGGGTATCCTGCGGCTGGAAGACTACCCCTCGTTACGACGCTTTGCTGACAAGCCTTTCGATCTCAGAATAATTTAAAATTTACCGAAAAGTGCTTTGACTCAAAATCGGTAAAGGAGAGAGCTTAAGATTACCCAAAAGTGCTCAAGGCAGAAATCAAGAATGACAGATTCTGCCAGAGTAGAATTACCGCTTTTTGCTTTGACCCAAAATCGGTAAGAAAGGTGTTTTTTTGCGGGGATGGGTAAAAATGGGTTTTTTAAGGTTTGGAATGGACTCTGCCATCTCTTATTAATTGCAGGAAGACAAGGTAAAAGAAGCCAGGGACCACGAGCATGCGGATGAAAGTTTTCTTAGGTTGCTGGGGCAGCCTGTAAAGCCACTCAAGAGGCGCCTTTGCATCCAGACAGGCGCTTGCCTTATAGTGCCAGCGATGAAATCAAAAGCTGCTCCCACGCCAAACTGCACAGCTTTTATTCTCCCCTTATGAGCAGCCATCCACCTCTCCTGCTTCGGCGCGCCGAGTGAGACAAAGAGTATATCCGGATCAGCATCATTTATCTCCTTAACAAATTCCGCATCCTCTTCCCCGGTCAACTCCCGAAATGGCGGAGAGATAGCCCCCACGATATTTATCGCTGGGAATAATTCAGTAAGTCTCTTCTTTAAGACATCAAGATTTTCTTCGGTATCACCATAAAGAAATATCTTGAGTCCGTTCTCCGCCGCATAAGCGCACAACCTGAGCATCAGGTCCGTGCCCCTTACCTTGAAATCAAGATGATGGCCAAGCATGCTTAGCCCCATAACAAGGCCCTTGCCGTCAGGAAAGTTCGCCGCGGATTGATTAATAATATCTCTCAGACCGTAATCCTTATAACATTCCATGGCAATATGGATATTACACAGACAAAAAAAATCCCCGTTTTTTCCGGGAACATGATGAACGACATGTTGCATGGCAGCATCCAGGTCAACAGGCAGGAAATCCACGCCTAATAGATTTATTTTTTCAGTCATGATAATTCCATTAATACCTTTTCTTATGATCTTCCAGGTCAACCATAAAGATCTTTATGCAGGGGACTCATCTTTTCGCGTAAATACTATCATGATGGACAGCTCTCTATGTGTCGCGGGTCATCGATCAGGAACAGAACAGGAACGATCAAAGCCAGTGTGATATGTTTTTGGACGGTCATCTTTCATCAACCTTAAACCCCGCTCCTCTCATTTCCCGATGCACTGAACGAAAAACATCGTCAAAAGGAGGCAGCACAGACATCTGAGCGGCCAGTCGATTAACCCACAGCTTACTGTACCGGGACTCTTTCTTTTTAAAGTTCTCAATCATAGAACCCGGCAAACGCCCTCGGAATTCAAGCTTGCTGTTAATGGCAGGCACCAACATACTCAAGTCAACGTATTTGTTTGAAGTGAGATACCAGAAATCATACAGGTCTCGCGGCTCGTTCCTGGACCGGTCAGCAAGCGCCAGAAACTTTTCTACGCAGATTTCGCCCAGGGAATAGACCCGAACTTTATTACCCGGGGGAATATCCGCGTACTCATCATACCCCTGCAGAACAGCGCGCTCTTCGATAGGGAACACGAACTGTTCTTTTATGGTTATATCCACCTTGACTTCTTTAGGCGCAGCAACCGGTAACGGTCCTTCATACGACAGATAAAAGGTGTGGCTGTTAAGATGGCTTGCGCGATCTTTTCGCAGAAAGCCAAATCCTATACCGCTGGCTTTTTTTACCTCTGCATAAACATCTTCAAGCCCGGCGGCAATCGACTCGAAAGGAATTTCATCGGCAAGGCTGAAATCAAGGTCTTCTGAAAAACGATAATCAGCAAAATAGCAGCGTTTTAGGGCCGTCCCGCCTTTGAACACCATTTGATCGCAAAGCCTGATCCTGGACAAGCCGACCAGAAACCATGCCAGACAGTAATCACGCTCCAGCACCGTTTCCGGGATACGTCTTCCCCCTGATCGGGCCAGCCGGTTTGACAGCACCGAAATGTTACGCTGGTTTATCATGGGCTACGTCCTGACCAGCGCGAGCATCTCCTCCGGGTCTATATTGAGCCGGAGCCGCCATTTGGCGTTGTATTTACCCTCACGGGGCAACATTGGATCTAAAAGCACATATGAGGGCGTAAGGCGCTGCCGCAGCGCTGCAATCTCCCGGGACGCATCAACCTGAAAAACTTCCAGCAGAAAACCAAGGCGCCGGATAACCGCGCCTACGTTCAATCGAAGTGCGAAGTCTACCAGCCTGCCTGTATCCATAAGGTCTCTTCGCATCCAGAACCCCTTGGCCACTTCGCTGAAACCGCCGCAGTATTCAGGTTGCTTGAGGCTGTCAATCACCGTCCGCTCCGGATCGCTGACCTTCACCTTCTCGGATTTTGTCACCCATTGATCTGAAACGCCAAAAAAGTTGACCGGTTTACAGCGCACAAAAAAGAACTCCGTGCCCATCACAAAACGCGGCCGAATGGGTTGCGCAACCGTGGTATAAACCTTGAGTTGCGGCTGGGTAACCATTTGGTGAATATCCATTGCCGAGGCATGGGAAATATAATAATCCTTATCAGCCGCGAGTTCCCGGGCCACCACATATGGATTGCCCATATACTCCCGCTCAAAACCCAGTTCAAAAGGCACCAGCGTGAAAAGACCCGGCTTTAACCTGGACACCACGCCACGACCTACAAGCGCAGCCACGAAATTCCGGGCTGCTTTTGGTTTGAGCCCCGTAATCTCCACCACATCAGCGTAGGTAAAAACAGGCTTATCCCTTTCATAAAGAGCGCCTGTCAACTTCGCCGCTTGTGGACCGAGCGTTTTCAATTTTTCTAATTTTATATCATTCATATGCAAAAAGCCTGTTTTCAGCAAGCATATTGCACTTAAATAATAATTATGTCAACCAAAATCACTTTAATCCATGACCAGACCCTTGCCGTCAGGGAGAGACCTTTGAATTTTTTCATAAAAAGTAAAAATTACCTTTTCTCATGACAAATAAGACAAAAATTGTCATTCGATTTTTCTTTTTTAAGTGGATATTAAGGTCTTTTTCCTCCTTATTGACCGGTATATGCGGCCCATCTATGCCCTTTATATGCCCTCTTTCTTTACCAGGCATACCTCTCCCTTGTTTCAAGCTGTTGCCAGCAATCTGCTACCTCGGAAGATATTAAACGCCATACCAGTGAAATATGCTTCGCATTTCACGGCACAGGTCTGTCTGCACATCGCATCCCAGATGTTTTTCACTATAGTTGTGAACCTAGCCCTGTATGCGCCATCATGTAAATGGCTCAATCCAAAGTACTGTTTTTTACCCCGTGGAATAAATGTATCAATATCTAATCAGTTTAATCTGCGTCAATCTGCGTTCACCCTGTTAAATCCCCATGCCGTGCATGGGGGCATAAAACGCATTTAACAGGGTAAATCTGTGGATCGCGTTCTCTTATCAACTGCAGGAATACAAGCAAAAAGAACTTTGGAACCACGAGCATGCGGATGAAGGTCTTCTTCGGCTGCTGTGGCATCCTGTGAAGCCACGTCAAGGAGACGTTTCACGAACGGTTCTTTAATCCGTTGTCTGTTGTCCGTGGTCTGTTGTCTGTTGTAAGCTATTAGCTTTTCATTCAAACTCTATGCTCTCCGCTCTTTGCCCTCTGCGCTACCTGCCGCGCCGTAGCTCAACGAGCGAAGGCGGGTGCGCTATGCCCCAGGCATTTTTTCCGTCATTCCGGACCCGATCCGGAATCCAGTACTGTAGGAGATTCATCGCGCCATGCACTATGCCCTCTGCACCATGCTCTTCTTACTAAAATATCCACAATCCTCTCAGCAGCCCTACCGTCCCACAATGGCGGAACCTTCCCTTTTTTTGGATTCCGTATTATCTCTCTATAACATCTAAGGATATCCGCTTTTTTATTTCCGGCAAGGATATTGGTACCCATCTCAATGGTAACAGGACGTTCGGTATTCTCCCTGATAGTAATGCACGGAACACCTAACGCAGTGGTCTCTTCCTGCAGGCCGCCGCTGTCGGTCATAACCATTATCGCGTCTTTCCACAGAAACAATGACTCCCTGAAGCCCAGGGGCTCCAGGATATGCACCCCTTTACCCAGCTTGATCTTGAACTCATCAAGCATCTTTCTTGTCCTGGGATGGATCGGAAAGATAATGGGGGTCTCTTGAGAGATCTCATTCAATGCCCCGGCAATGCCGGAAAGAACCTCCTTATTATCTACGTTGGACGGCCTGTGAAGCGTCAGAAAGGCATATCTTCCAAGTCCTTTTTTAAGCGCATTGCTCCCGAACCGGGAACCATCTTCGCCCTCCAGCTTATTGACCTGATACAGAAGATTATCGATCATCACATTCCCGACAAAATGTATCTTCTCTTTCGGCTTTCCTTCTTTAAGGAGGTTATCCATGCCGCTCTTTTCAGTAACAAAGAGATAATCGGCTATTGAGTCTGTAACGATCCTGTTTATCTCTTCCGGCATTGTCATATCACCGCTTCTAAGACCGGCTTCTACATGGGCGACCTCTATATTCATCTTCTTTGCAGTAACGGAACAGGCCAGGGTTGAATTAACGTCACCGACAACTATAACGACATCCGGTTCCTCTCTAATACAGACCTTTTCGAATTGTATCATAACCTTAGCGGTCTGCTCCGCGTGGCTGCCCGAGCCAGCACCAAGGTAATAATCAGGTTCAGGGATCTCCAGCTCTTCAAAAAATATCTTGGACATCTCATAGTCATAATGCTGGCCTGCATGAACAAGGTTCCAATCAATCTCATTTGCCTTGGTCCCTGCCTGCCCCGTTAAACGCGAAGCCTGTTTAACCGGGGCGCCATGAGCTCTGCCTTCTGCCCTTAGCGCCCTAGCGATCGGCGCTATCTTCATAAAATTTGGCCTTGCGCCGGCTATTAGAAGAATTTTCATAATGGTCTGATTACATTGTTGCGGGAATGGGTAAAAGGTTTTATTAGTTTAAATCTCGTTTTTCTTTCCAATCAGCAACAACAGTTCTGAGGACTTCTATGTAGGTTTCCGCTGTCCGTTTCCTGGAGAGACGATTTACAATATAAGATCTCCCATTACTGCCAAGGGCATCTCGAGGTTTCGCGTCATTATATAGCCTGATAATAGCATTCCTTAATGCATCTGAATTTTCCGGTTCAACATAGATACCCGCCCGGGCTTCTTCCACCAATTGACGGGCCTGACCGTTCACTCCCAGTATTACCGGACATCTGCAAGACATAAACTCCAGCATCTTGGTGGGAATCACCGTCTTAAAAACGGGCGCTTTTTTCAAAAGCACCAAACATATATCCGAGGCCCTGATGTAAGCAGGTATTTCTTCCCTTGGCTGTTGCGGCTTAAAAAGGACATTTGACAACCCCCTATTCCGAGCCATATCTAACAGCCGTCCCTTGTCTGCCCCTTCACCGACAAACATGAAAACAATATTCGGATATTCATCCCGTAGATCTTCAGCCGCATCAAGCACCGTGCTTAACCCATGTGCCAACCCAAAGGTGCCGATAATAGACACCACGAACTTTTCTTTAAGAGCAAGGTCTTGTTTAACTATATCCTGGTCCCCTTCCGGTGTGAAGAGATCAGTTTCAACACCATTTTCCACGATAGAGATCTTGCCAGGGTCAATGTCATATTTTTCTTCAATATCCCTCTTGAATGCGGGCGTTACTACCACAATATGCGAACTGTTTCTGTACAGAAAATCAGAGATGGCGGTTAGCGTATGCGAAAGCACTGATTTTTGATTTCCTACACCTGAAGCAATAATAGATTCCGGCCAGAGGTCTCTTATCTCCATAACCAATGGCAATCCCTTGATCTTGCTAAGCCACCATCCCGACATTCCAACCAGGAGCTGTGGTGAAGTTGCGATAATAACATCAGGCTTTTTCAAAAAACTTCCCGTCACAGAGGAGGATAGACAGAAGGAAGAGTAATTAAGAATCCTCTCGTGCGATTTTCTGTTAGGTAAGGGCCATAACCATGTACGCTGAATAGTAAATCCATCCGCATGTTCCCTGTATAACAATTTCCAAAGCCTGTCACGGTAATCAGCATGCACTACTCCCGTTGGATGGTTGGGAAATCCGGTCAATACAGTAACCTTATGTCCTGATTGCGCCCAATGCCTTGAAAGCTCAGAGACACGAGCTGCGGGAGCGCCCATCTCCGGTGGAAAGTACTGGGATATGTATAAAATATTCATTTTAATAGTACAAAAGTTTAAAAATTATCTTATAAATGTTGGCTATCTGCCGTTTAAGCTGGTTTTTTCTGAACCCCTCCCATCTTTCGGCATATTGCTGAAAGACCTGATTGCCCGTTATTCTATACAATACCTGCAGCTGTATAATATGAAGAGAATGGTAGAAACTGCTGGCAATCATTTTAAGACGGGTCCCGGATTGTTCGTAAAGAGACCAGAAACCGATGTCATAATTCTTTACATTTGAAGATAGCGTTCTGACGGCTCGCGAAAATAATTCCGATGCAATCGGATCTTTGGTAGCCAGCCGGTAGTCGTGTATCCCCCAACTGGCCCAGATAAAGCCGTTAAGGATATGGGTTGGCGGATCAACGAGATATTCCTCGAACCAGGTATTGCCATCCTCGTCCGTATAGACAACACCGCCTTTTTTCACATTCAGGGTGAATGCACGAAATGCCTCTTCCGCCGCCTTCAGGTATTTATTTTCCCCTGTTTCTTTATATGCCCTGACGAGCAAGGATATCCCTTGCCCCTGGGCCAGGGCTGAATACCATGGCGCTTTGAGGGTATCCCTGTATTCCCAGTCAAAATGATGCTGCCAGACCCTGGTGCCATACGCTGACTCTTCCAGGTTTTCAACCAACCAGTCGGCAGCCTTCAGGAATTTTGCCTTTCGCTCCTTATCTCCGCTACGGCAGTAAAGGTTATAATTGCCCAGTCCATATTGAGCTATGGCGATCGGGTTGTATTGCAGGCCTATAACCCCATGGTAATCCAGCAGGGGTATTCCTCTACTATCATAATAGCCCTTGTAATCTGCCTTGAGGAAAAACGGCATGTAGTATTCGCCGAGTTCCTCCGGATTCGAGTTCACATTTATCTGAGGCTCCCCATGCCAGAAGGTCAGGTGGCTTTTTTTGGAAGTAAGGTAGGCGGAAAAGATGCGCTTGTAGTAGGCTATGCGAGACATGGATGAAGTTTTAAGGTTTACGTTTTAAGCATTAAATAGTGAGATGGCGAGATGGCGAGATGGCGAGATGGCAACAGAGTGAGATAGTGAGATGGCAAAATTTATTTTATTTTTGTACTGATTTAAGGAATCCATAGATGAGGCGATCCACTTTTTCCATCAGGGCATCTATCTCACTTTTCTTATCTTTGTCAAAATAACCAAGCCTGTATGCAATTTCTACTTGAGTATCCAGTTCACTTAGGGAACCTCGAGCAATATTCAAAAATTGCTGCAGTTCTCTCTTTCCTTTTCTTGCTGCCCCCTCTGCTATATTAGACGCAATGCTTACAGATGCTCTCCTCATTTGGATAACCAAACCATATTTCTCTTCATCAGGAAAGTATTTCGTTGCTTCATAGATCAGTATCGATAATTTGACTGATTCCTGCCAGGCTACTAATTTTTTATGGGGTTTTTCCATCTAATGTCTCTCTCGCCCCCTCGCTATCTCCCACTCTTGCTCCCTCATCTCCCCACCTCACTCCCTCACTATCTCCCTCTCTCACTCAATTCCAACGTTATTCTCATTACTTCCACAATCTCCTCGAATGGTATAGGAGATGGCTTTCCATCCCTGACAGCATCGACAAAGGCTCTCATCTCTGCCGCATGCCCCTTATCCTGCCGCCAGAGTTTCATCCTGCTGAATCCCTTACATCCATAGCCCTTCAGGGTCTTGAAATTATCGAGCTGAAGTACCTTTTGTCCCGCAAATATCTCAAGCCTTTCTTTTGGAAAGCGCTTACTGCCATTGGCAAAATAATGGATTGTGCCGATAGAACCATCCCTGAAGCCAAGCTGAATAGTAACAGTATCACCTGTTTTGTTTTCCAGTCTCACTATCTCGCTACTTCCTATCTCGCTTCCTGCCAGGAATCTCAGCAAATCAATGAAATGGCAGACTTCACCGATAATCCGCCCGCCTCCAACCACAGGATCCTGTGTCCAGTGATCCGAAGGGATCATGCCTGCATTCACCGTCATGATCATGCTCTTCGGTTCTTTTATGGGATTGAGGAGCTCTTTTATTTTCATGATATGAGGGGCAAAGCGGCGATTATATCCGAGCATTAAAATAGGTGAGGTAGGGAGGGAGGGAGGTGGGGAGGTAGAGACTTCGTTCGCTGTTTTTTCTATCTCACTATCTCTCACGCTCACTATCTCGCTCAGCTCGTCTGAGCTGATACATAATGGTTTTTCAACAAACACGTGCTTCCCGGCTTTAAGGGCTTTGATAACTAATTCGGCATGGGTATTGTGTCGGGTTGTGATGAAGACTGTGTTGATATCGGGATCACGAAAAATTTCTTCAATATCCGTGGTGCTTTGCTCAAAACCGAATTTCCGGCTTGCATGGGCAGCTGCTACAGGATTGATGTCCACCACCGTCGCCAGCTTGGCGGTAGTCCGTGAAAGGGCGGGCAATAATGTGGATAGGCTATGATTCCCGGCACCGATCAAACCAACACTGCAGTGAGGTAGGGAGGTAGTCAGATGGGCAGGTGGAGATTCTTTTATAGAAATCGTCTTTTTGCTTAACGTACCCCTGATGCTTTCCCCCTCTCGTGCTCTCTCGCTACCCTCGCTCTCTGCCTTATATTTTAATATAATACCAAGGTATGGCTCCCTGTTTTCCGATATCAGATCATAGGCCTTAGTTGCTTCTTCAAATGGAAACCTGTGTGTTATAAGTGGCTTCACATCGAGTTTACCAGTAGCCATTAAATCAAGAACTGCCTCAAAATTGCGCTGCTCCGTCCACCGCACATAACCAAGAGGATAATCATGGCCCTTTTCCTCATATTCCGGGTCATATCGTCCAGGTCCATAAGAACATGAAACCTGAAAGGAAAGCTCCTTTTCATAGAAATCCGCACGGCTCAGTTCCAACCCGGTTACTCCAACAAGGACAATCCGCCCCCTCTTCCTGCACATCTGCGCAGCCTGGTGAATCGGTTCATTACTCTTCGTGGCTGCGGTGATGATAACACCATCAATTCCGTTTCCATGGCTAAAGGACATTGCCGATTCTATCGGATCTTCTCCCTTGGAAATGGCGACGGTCTCAGCGCCAAACTGTTTAGCCAGTTCACACCTTGCACTATCAATATCGATTCCAAGGACCCTGCATCCATTCGCGACAAGTATCTGAACAGCAATCTGCCCGATCAGCCCCAGCCCAATTACGGCAAAACTTTCTCCCAGGGTCGGCTGTGCCAGGCGAATACCCTGGAGCCCAATGGCCCCTACCACGGTAAAGGCCGCATCCTCATCGGAAACACCATCAGGGATTTTCGCACATAAATTTCTGGGCACGCACACCACCTCAGCATGCGGCCCATTGCTCACCACCCGATCACCCTCCTGAAAACGACTTCCCCCCTCACTATCTCCCTCCCTCACTATGGTTCCCACATTCGAATACCCCAGTGGTATCGGTTGATCCAGTTTATTCCTTACAGCATCAATAGTCGGCATAAGCCCATCAGTTTTGATCTTTTCCAGAGCCTGTTTTACCTTTTCAGGCTGCTGTCGCGCCTTGTCAAGAAGGTTTGCCTTTCCAAATTCCAAGAGCATGCGCTCCGTGCCAGCGGAAATAAGAGAAGCCCTTGTCAGGATCACTATATGTCCTGATTTTGCTCCTGGAACCGGGACTTCAACTAGTTCGGTTTTACCGGTTTTGAGATTTTGGAGGATTTGTTTCATATTGTTTAAGGAGACGAACTCAACCCTGAGGAAGTAGAAGATTTGACCCCGGAACCTGCTGCCATCCCATGATCCTTATCCCTTTATATTGGTAATTTTCTTTGCCACTATAGACCAGGGTCGGTTCAATTGCCATATCCCCCGCCAGGGCCGTCCATTTTTCAAGACCGGAAAAAAAATCCCCCGCAACGGTTTTTCCGGACTTGATCTCAACAGGCATGATTCGTCCCCCTCGCTCAATGAGGATATCCACCTCTACACCGTTGCTATCGCGCCAGAAATAGAAAGCAGGCTGCTCCCCACAATTGAGGAATGATTTCATCCATTCCGCAACCACAAAGCTTTCAAAAATGCTTCCCCGCAGCGGATGAGTTTCGATCTGT
>Ga0315545_1002180_pt1 | contig 18009 bp, 14 predicted proteins | sample SalMarSW160210MG_FD_203096 | JGI IMG/M metagenome (GOLD analysis project Ga0315545, IMG submission 203096) | Salt marsh sediment microbial communities from the Plum Island Ecosystem LTER, Massachusetts, United States - Salt Marsh Sediment SW1602-10 ...
TAACGCCCCTCTGGCGGTAGGACCGTACTCCCAGGGGATCTGTGCTGGGAACTTCGTATTCACCTCTGGACAACTACCAGCCAAGCCCACCGGTGAGTTGACAAGCGGAGACATTGCCGCGGCTACGCACCAGTCCCTAGAAAACGTTCGGGCGGTACTTAAGGCAGCGAGTGTACAGATGAATGACGTTATTAAGGTCACCATCTTCCTCACTGACATGGCCGACTTCGCGACAGTGAACGCAGTCTATGAGGAGTTCTTTCCAGGTGTCCCCCCGGCCCGTTCCTGTGTACAAGTAGCGGCCCTTCCCAAGGGGGCACCGATCGAGATCGAGGCGGTCGCCCATCTCTCTCAGCACGGATAACGAGCCCCGATGAAGTTCTTCGACACACACTGCGATACCGTAAAGAAGGTGATGGACCACTCGCTCGACTTTCAGACCGGCGAGGGGAAAGGGCACGTCAGCCTTCCTGGGATGATCGCTGCCAACTCGTGCGCACAGGTCTTTGCCTGTTTCGTATTGAGCGAGCGCTACCCAGGAAAGGAACGCGAGACAGCGGAGGGGATGATCCGCACGATCGGCGAGATGGCCGCAAGAAGCGAGGGAAAGATGGAGGTCGTTCGCACTGCCTCCGACCTTTGTGCAGCCTGCGAGGGTGGGCCAATCGCGGCACTGATCGGCCTGGAAGGGGCCGATCCGTTGGAAGGAGATGCGGAGGCTTTTCATCACTTCTACCGGTTGGGATTGAGGGAATTGCAGACTACCCAAAGATCGCTCAACTCCTCCTCCAAGCAGGCCTGAAAGAGGTGCAGGTGGAGAAGGTCTGCTATCCTAACTTTGAGCATGTCTTCTGTGAGGTTTGACCGGCGATAACCATTCCTCCCAGCCAACGACTTTGTGTTTTTGGCTTACCGATAGGAGCTTAAGCTTTCCGGGGGGTAGAGAGCCTGAGTCCTCCGGAAGTTGACGTGATGATCCCCATGGGGATCATCACGTGCATGGCACAGTGGTTTTTCAGTCATTTCATGCCGTGTAGTAACTTCCGCACCCACGTGTCCAGTCGGTGGGATTCACTCCATTATCCACAGGGCTAGCAGGAGCTGATCTTCGCGGAGATGAATCGGTTGGGAAAGCAATGACGCTGGTAAGGGTGTAAGTGTACGTAACCGGCGTGACGCAACTGGGCAATCAAACGGGTCAGTTGGGCTGATGAGAAGCCTGGCATTTTCTCCACTCATGCTTATCTTGTGTGAGACAAGTCAGGGTTGACAAATTGGCTAAAAGGATGTATTCTCAAAAAATAAAGGAGGTGATAAATAGCGTTATAAAATATCAAGAAAGAGAGGGGGCTTAGATTAAAGCTAGGAAGGAGGACAAGCAAATGTTAAAAAGGCTCTTGGTGATATTTTTGTTAACAGCTTTGGTGGGGATCTTTTCCCTAACCACTTCAGCTTCACCGGAAGGTCAAACCCTGGTCTTCGGGGCAACGGGGGAGCTGCGGACACTCGATCCACATGTTTCGGTGGACAACAACGCGTGGCGCGCCATCTATTACTGTTACGATCGTTTGGTGGAGTATGAATTGGGAACCACCGAGTTGGCCCCGGGGCTCGCCGAGTCGTGGAAGGTCTCCCCTGATGGTCTTGCGTACACATTTTACCTTCGGAAAGGCATCAAGTTCATCGATGGGACGCCGTTCAACGCCGAGGCCGTGAAGTTCAACTTCGACCGCCTGTTGGGCATGGCACTTGCACCTTCAGGGACCTTTGGGTTCATTGATAGGGTTGATGTGGTGGCTGAGTACACAGTGAACTTCATCCTGAAGGAGCCGTTCGCCCCTGGCGTTTCAGCCTTTGCTACCGATCAGGGAAACATAGTTGGCCCTGGCGTGATGGACCACGAGGTTAACGGAGACTGGGGTCAGGATTGGTTGACGGAACATTCAGCAGGGACAGGCCAGTTCTACGTTGAGGAGTGGACCCACGGGGTCCGTGTTGTCCTTGCCAAAAATGACGACTACTGGGGCGAACCAGCCAAGCTGGAGAAGGTGATCATTAAGTACGTTCCCGAGGCCGCCGATCTTCGGATGCTGCTTGAGACCGGCGAGGTCGATATAGGAGAAAAGCTCACCGTAGATCAGATTGAGGCCATGAAGGGAACCCCGGGGGTTACCGTCTTCGAGGCACCTTCCTTCTGCTGCCACTATGTGTACATGAACTGTCAAAAACCCTATCTAAATGATGTCAGGGTGCGACAAGCAATCTCCTATGCGGTTAACTATGATGGGATAATCAACGACCTGTGGCGCGGAACCGCCACCCAAATGCGTGGGCCAGTTCCGATGGGGCTGGTTGGCCATGATGACACCGTCTTCCAGTACCAGCAAGATCTAGAGAAGGCAAGAGAGCTTTTGGCTGAGGCAGGCTATCCAGGGGGCGGATTCACCCTTAGAATAATGGTTGCGCCTGTAATTCCAGAGTGGCGGCCTATGGCGCTGGTCATTCAAGAGGGCCTGGCGCAGATCGGCATCAAGGTCGAAATTGAAAGCTACGCTTGGGCCACCCTGCGTGACAAGTTGGACAAGGGAGACTTCGATATGTCTCACGGCTATTGGACCCCAGACTACGCAGATGCCGATATGTTCACCTGGTTCTGGTTTAACTCCGAAAATTGGGGGTTGGCCGGAAACCGTTCATGGTACAAGAATGCCGTGATGGATGAACTCGTCACCCGGTCGCGGACTGAGGTTGACCCGGACAGACGATTGGGGCTTTTCCGTGGCATTCAATGGATCGGCACCAGTGACGCCGTTTACCTCTATCTCCTCCAGACCAACTACCAGATCGTCATGCGGGATTGGGTAAAGGGTTACGTTTACAACCCGATGTTGCTCAACATGCCCAATTTCCCTGATATGTATATCGAAAAGTAGCACGGCTGAGAAGAAGAAAACCGGGGGAGGGATGGCCGTTTCTACATCAAGCGGCATCCCTCCTTCGATACCATGAACTTACTAACCTATATTGTTAAACGAGTCTTCCTGATTGTTCCGATTGTTCTTGGTGTTTTGGCTATTACCTTCCTGATTTCTCATATCGTCCCTGGTGATGCGGCTCAACTGATGGCTGGCCCCAGAGCCACGCCGGAAATAATCGAACGCATCCGTCATGAACACGGTCTAGACCGACCGCTCTACGTCCAGTTCGGAGTGTATATTGCCCACGTATTCAGGGGAGACTTAGGAAAGTCGATTCTCACGCGGCGCCCGGTAGCAGCGGATATTGCCGATTACTTCCCGGCTACTTTTGAGCTTACCACTACAGCTTTGTTGCTCGCAGTCATCGTGGGAATTCCATTGGGGATTGTATCAGCCGTCCAGAAGGACAGAATACTGGATCAGCTCAGCCGATTAACCTCCGTTATCGGCGTTTCCATGCCTATATTTTGGCTGGGGCTCCTCTTAATGTTATTTTTTTACATGAGACTCGGACTCCTTCCCGGTCCAGGGCGGATTACTGGGGCCTCACCTTCTCATATAAGCGGCCTATTCGTTTTAGATAGTGTGCTTACCGGAGACTGGCGTGCTTTGGGAGACTCCCTTTTACACCTGGTGATGCCGGCATTTGTCCTTGGCTACGCGGTACTTGCGCGGGTGGTTCGGATGACGCGTTCCAGCATGCTGGATGTCTTTGGCCAGGATTACATCCAGACAGCTCGAGCAAAGGGCCTCATAGAGCGCGCTGTAATTTACAAACACGCTCTCCGGAACGCTCTGATCCCCACTCTTACAGTTGTCGGCCTCTCTTATGGGGAACTTCTGGGCGGAGCAGTGGCCACTGAACTCATCTTTGCTTGGCCAGGAATGGCCCATTACGTCGTCGGCTCCATGAGTTCTCTGGATTTTCCAGCCGTTATGGGAGTGACTATGGTCATTGCCCTTATCTACATTCTAGTTAATCTTTTAGTGGACATTAGTTATGCATTTATCGACCCTCGAATCCGATACTAAGAGGAGAAGTTCTCGCGATAGCGAGTGGCGAAGCGCCTTTCGCAGCCTTCGAAGAAGCCCCCTAGCGGTTCTTGGACTTGTCATAATCGGGGTGCTAGTTGTCCTGGCAATCTTCGCTCCGCTTCTTGCTCCCTACAGCCCCACCACGATGCACCTATCTGAGCGGCTATCTCCACCGAGCAGCAAGTATCTGTTCGGCACGGACGATGTCGGCCGTGATATCTTAAGCCGCGTTATTTATGGAAGTCGAATTTCACTCCGGATTTGCACCCTAGTGGTTGGCTTGACTATTGGTATCGGAACCATCCTTGGGATCATCTCCGGATACTGGGGAGGATGGATCGACGAGCTCATAATGCGCATCAGCGACGTCTTTCTCGCTTTTCCTGCTCTGATCCTAGCCATGGCGATCGCCGCAGCCCTCGGGCCTAGTCTAGAAAACGTGATCCTTGCTATGGTGGTCATCTGGTGGCCCCGATACGCGCGGGTTACTCGGGGACAAGTCCTTGTGCTTCGAGAGATCGACTATATCGTAGCGGCCAGGGCCGTTGGTGTACACAATAGGCGGATCATTATGCGCCATATCTTACCCAACTGCATTTCACCTGTGCTGGTTCAGGCCACACTGGACATGGGAGAGGTTCTCCTCACCGCAGCGACCCTAAGCTTTATAGGCTTCGGGGCGCAACCGCCTACTCCCGAGTGGGGAGCAATGATCAGCTTGGGGCGTAACTATCTTAGGGATAACTGGTGGTACGCCACCTTTCCAGGTTTGGCCATCTTGCTAACAGTGATAGGCTTCAACCTTCTGGGGGACGCCGCCCGGGACATTTTGGATCCCCGGTTGCGCCATGGTGCTCGATGAACGGTGGCCATGAAGGAGCATCTCCTGGAGCGGCAGAGGTTCTCAAGGATGTGAAAAGGAGGGAGCATGACCAATACAGATCAGTTGGTACTCACGGGTCCGGTAGGAGCAACGGCATCATTTAACGGAAAAGAATATTTGTACTTTGGCGGCACGAACTACTTGGGCTTTGCCGACCGCATCGAACTTCAGCAGGGAGCGGTGGAGGCAGTAAAGAAATACGGTTCCAGCTTCTCCGCGTCTCGCGAAACAAGTGGAACCGGTCTATTACACCTTGAGCTTGAGCGAAAACTTGCCCAATTCAAAGGAACTGAGAACGCCTGTATCTACGCATCGGGGTACCTCGGCAATCAGATCCTGTTGAGTGTTCTTGCCAACCCAGGTGACGTCGTCATTTGCGACGAATGGGCTCACCCAAGCATCCTGGAAGCGATCCCGCGGACAGTTAAGGAGGTCAGATTCTACGGCCATCACGATCTCGAGGAGCTGGCAAAGCTCGTCCGCGGATTGGATCGGGCGATCATTGCGCTCAATGGAGTGGAGACAGGTACAGGGGAGATTGCCCCGTTGAACGAGGTGCTCGATATACTACCGGAAGGGGATTTCCAGATACTTGTGGACGACTGCCACGCGACTGGCATACTGGGAGAACACGGACGCGGGACACCGGAGCACTATGAGATTCGCTCCCCCAATGTCTATCAAACGGAGACGATGAGTAAAGCCCTGGGTAGCTTCGGAGGCTTCATTGCAGGAAGCAAGGAGTTCTGTGATAGGATTCGTGAAACTGCGACAACCTACATCGGATCAACCCCGCTTCCCCCTGCTGTACTTGGCGCTTGCCTGGCTGCTGTAGACCTTGTGATGAGGGAATCGCATCTACGGCAGAGGCTCCGAGATAACGCAGAGTACGCTGCCTCGAAACTGACGAACCTTGGATTTCAAGCCTCATTTTATGGGACACCGATCCTCTTCATATCAAACCTCGATGAAAGCGGCGCAAAAAAGCTTCATTTGAGACTTAGGGAGGCGGGCATCATCGTTCCGTTTGTTCACTATCCCACTTCCGATAGTCCTGGACGCCTGCGCTTGGTTGTTACGGCAACTCACACAAAAGAAGAGATCGACCGTTTGTGTGACGGTCTTTCAATGATATGACTGAAAGATTAAACGTTAGTCATTTTTCTGCGTGGTGGTTATGTCAAGTCACTGCGGTAAGACAGGATCTCAACTTTTCACTGTTTTTCTCTTCTTGCAGCTTGCCTGTTGGTACCTTCGTAAACCAGCACGCGCTGACCTTTCGAGAGACTTTGCAGCATTAGGATTGCTTTGTCTCTAGGAACAATATTATACAATACACCGATATCCCGCGCGGCAATAGACGGTGCCGTAGCGGGGTCACTCGAGTTATTTATGGAAGGGAGGTAAGAGGAATGAGCAATCAGACAGTATTGGAGAAGCCAGTTGCAGTTCTTGGGGGAGGAGCTTGTGCTCAAGCGTTTGCCGCGGAGTTTTCTCTTGCAGGATTCGAGGTTCGCCTCTACGAATTGCCAGAGCTAGCCCTGCAAACCCTAGGAGAGGTTCTAAAAACTCATAGAATTGAGCTTGGGGGGCAACAACGGAATTTCAAGTGGTTTAGGAGAGCAGGGGTCGCCGAAGTTGGGCTCGTCACAACGGATATGCAAGAAGCACTGCGAGGGGTTGGCTTGGTAATCGTCGCCATTCCTGCAAAGGGGCACACCCCCTTTTTCGAGCAGATGATCCCTCATCTAGAAGACAACCAGGTAGTGAGCATTTTCCCAGACAACTTCGGTTCATTGCTGCTCAGAAACATGATGCGTGAGAAAGGGTGCAATGCTGAGGTAACCGTTGGTGGATGGAGCTCCATGCCATATGGTGCTAGGCTGCAGGAGATCGGTAAAGTTGATTGTATTCTAAGGACTCGCACGCTTGTCTGCGACGCCCTCCCAAGCACTGATGGGAATACGTTCTTTGAGACCCTGAGAGAGATTCCCGCGTTCGACGGTACAGTGGAACTCAAACGGGGAGATACAATACTTGGGGTGGACCTCTCCAATCCAAACCCTGTGGTTCATGTCCCTGGAGCGATCCTTAGTGTTGGTCCTATGGAAGTTTCGGCGATGGAAGATGTTCTAGACATCCCGAAGGGCCAGTTCTCAATGTACAAACACGGCATGAGTCCAGCAGTTGCTAGGGTTCAAGTTGCCTTCTACCAAGAGGAGAGGAAACTAGCAGACGCAATAGGCATAAAGATAACCGATCATTGTGAGGAGCAGTTCTATTGGAAGGGAAGCATAATGGGAATAGAGTACTGGGTACCATTTGCGGACGTTATTCTTCCGCCAATTATCGGTCCCAACTCTGTTGAGCATCGGTACTTCACTGAGGACATACCTGTTGGAACAGTAGTGCGCTATGAGCTTGCAAAGAAATTTCAAGTAGCTGTCCCAATAATTGAATCTTTAATCAGGCTAGGATCAGTAGTCTGCAGGCGAGACTTCCTCAAAGAGGGAGTTTCTCTGGAGCATCTCGGGTTGGAGGGGTTAGACAAAGGTCAAATACTGCAACTGCTTAGAACAGGGCAACTAAGTTGATACTTCGTGGAGTGAACCGGTGTGAATGTGTGACTGCCTGCCTCAGTTTGCATGATTGCAGAGGAAGAGAATTGATTTGTATGTCTCTCCGTGATATATTGAATCTCACAACTAGAGACAGTAGGCAATATCGAGGAGGTGGTTACAGTATTTCTCAGGAGAAGACATCAGGTGATTGGCGACAATCAGAAATAGGAAGGGAGTAAGGAGGTTAGACCATGAAAAGGTTGGCTATTTGCCTTTGTTGTTTGGTTCTTTCTATTGGAGTAGTTGCGTTTGCGCAAATCAAGAATCCCGACACTCTCACTTTCCTTTGGGCATCTGACATCAGGACCCTTGATCCCGCCTACGTTGGTAGTACGCCGGGTAGTTACCCGGCATTCAATTGCTACGACCGGCTGCTCAACTACTTTGAGGATCAGATATCCGTGTTCATCCCGGGCATAGCAAGTGTCGTCCCATCGGTCGACAACGGGCTGATCACGCAGGGGCCCGATGGACGGGTCTTCTACACGTTCCCGGTTCAAGAAGGTGTTTACTGCCACCAGGTTGGGGTCCGCGCTGCCGACGGCTCGATTGAGTGGAAGTACTACGACGAGCTTTCGGCTGGGGAGAAGAATAACATCGTCCCTGGTTATGGTGAGATAACTGCCGAGGACGTGAAATACTCGTGGATGCGGGCAATGATCCAGGGGAAGTCCTGGATGGCTAACGCGGTCACGGCGATGGTCACCGGGAATGCGTACGCCGACATAGAGGAGCTTGCCGTTGCTCTGGCGGGCGTAGACAGCTTCGAGGACGTGGACGCAGCCGGTCTCGCAGCCGCGTATGAGGATCTCTCGCGGCACCTCATCGTCAAGCCGGGGACGTTTGAGTTGATCCTCGACCGTTCGTTCCCCGCGACGCTGGGCCTCGCGGCGCTCCCGTTCGGGACGACGATCATCGACAAGGAGTGGGCCATTGCACAAGGGGCGTGGCCGGGCACCGCAGAAACGTGGATCGACTACCACAAGCCGGCTCTTGAAGACGACCCCCTGTACCAGGTGGAGAATGGCAGCGGCCCGTTCATGATCGAATCGTGGAACCGTGGCGAGAAGAAGTGGGTGATGAAGCGGTTCGAGAACTACTTCCGCGGCGCGGCTGCGCTTGAGAGAGTCGTCGTCCGCAGCGTGTCCGAGTGGACGACGCGCCGATTGGAGTTCGAGGCCGGTGACGCAGACTTCATTGAAGTGCCGACCGAGTTCCTCGATGAAATGGACGCGATTGACGGCGTTACAGTGACCAGGAACCTGCCCGCTGTCTTCACGCGGAACCTGTTCTTCGTGTGGCCTATCAGAGAACCCAGCGCGTTCATCGGAAGTGGAAAGCTTGATGGGAAGGGCATCCCGCCCGACTTCTTCGCGGACACCAATGTTCGCAAAGGGTTCTGCTACGCGTATGACTACGACACGATGCTTGAGCAGATTCTCCTTGGGAACACCGTGCAAGCACGCGGTGGGACAGTCCGCGGAATCATGGGCTACCGCGAGGACAGCCCGATCTACAGCTACGACCCCGAGAAGGCCGAGGAGCACTTCAGGGCTGCATTCGACGGCCAGCTGTGGGAGAAAGGATTCAAGATGGTCGCGATCTGCACGCCGGGTACTGTCAATGAGGCGGTTCTCGCGGTCTTGCAGCAGTCACTGGCGGCCATTAATCCCAAGTTCCAACTGGAGATCCAAACTCTCGTGTGGTCTTCGTATACTGAGCACCTGTGGGGCTCCCTTGCTGAGGACGTTGGAATGACCTATGCAGGCTGGGGTCCCGACTACTCCGACCCCGGCGGCCCGCTGGGCGCTGCGACGTACTACCTCGACAGCACCGGGCTTGTCGCCAGCTTCTGTGGCGACGGCTACAGGGAGCTGATGGTGGACGAGTTCGATCCGCTGTTGGAGCAGGCGTGGAATGAGATCGATCCCGCTGTGCGAGAGCCGATCTACGCCCGGCTTCAGGAGATGAGCCACGAATACGCTACGTCTCTCTTCCTGTGGGAAGCTTTCGATACCGCGGTACACTGGGACTACGTCAAGGGGTTCACATACAACTCGATTACGTACGGAGCGAAATACTTCTATCCAATCAGCAAGGAGGAGTAGGCTGGTCCTCATTGCGAATTGGTCCGACTCCCCGGGGGGAATCCCCGGGGAGTCATCCTAGGGGGTATAACCCGATAGGACCTGCATTAGACGAAAGGACGCGCCTCAATGATCACTTATGTTGTTCGACGCTTGCTGTTCCTCCCCCTGGTTCTCATTGGCCTTTCACTGCTGATCTTCTCCATGATGATGCTCCTTACTCCCACCCAGCGTGTCGCCGTCTACGCACCAGATGCGGGCTTCATGAAGGGAGGAGCGGAGTTCATTAAGGACCAGATCGAGCTGTACGGTCTCGACGATCCATTCCTCATTCAGTACGGTCGTTGGATCGGTAACCTGTTCCGGGGAAACCTCGGCTGGGCGGAATCATATAGCATGCCGGTCGGAGAGGCGTTGACACAGCTTTTCCCAGCCACCGCTGAGCTTGGGCTTCTCGCGGTGCTTCCGATTGTGCTCGGAGCTATCTGGTTCGGCACCAAGGCAGCGACCCATCACAACGAGCCCATCGATCACTCCATCAGGGTCTTCACCATTCTTGGATGGTCGTTCCCGACGTACGTGTTTGGTCTTCTCGTGCTGATGATCTTCTACGCGTGGCTCGATTGGTTCCCCGCAGGGCGGCTAAGCCACTGGGCCACCATGGAGGTCGCTTCGGAGGGGTTTCACTCCTACACCGGGATGAACATCCTTGATGCGATCTTGAATGGCAACGGACGCGTCCTGCTCGACGCGTTGAGGCATCTGGTCCTGCCCGTGATCACACTCGCCTACGTTTGGTGGGCGGGGATGGTGCGGATCATGCGGTCGAGCATGCTCGAGACGCTGCGGCAAGACTACGTAACCACAGCGCGAGCCAAGGGACTGGCGGAGAGGGTCGTCGAGAACCGACACGCGCGGCGGAACGCGCTGCTTCCTGTGACCACGATCGCGGGAATCATCGTAGCGCAATTGATGGGGGGACTAGTCATCACGGAAACGATCTTCGACTATCACGGCCTGGGGCAATTTGCCGCCAGGGCCGCTCAGAATCTTGACTTCCCGGCCGTGCTCGGCTTCGCCCTCTACTTCGCGGTAATACTCGTCTTCGTGAACCTGATCGTGGATCTATTGTACGCGTACCTCGATCCGCGGGTCAAGCTGGGTTGATTCGATGAAGACGATCCGCTACTTGTTGAAGAACCAACTCGCTCTCACTGGCGTAATCCTCCTTCTCTTCTTCATCGTGATCGGGAGCCTGGCCCCAGTGATTACCCACCGTGAGCCGTATCAGACAACTCCCTACCAGATGCCACGAAGTGGGTTCTGGCAAATGCCCCGCGCACCCTCTTCGGAGCATCCTCTCGGCACGACCCAGGGGCAGTACGACATCTACTACGGCCTGGTGTGGGGGACGAGGACGGCATTCAAGATAGGATTGGGAGTGGTGGCGGTCGGTGCGGCCTTCGGGATTGTGATTGGGTCGATCGCCGCGTTCTACGGAGGTATCGTCGATGAGGTGGTGATGCGGGTGGTTGATGTGTTCATGTCCTTCCCGTTCCTCATCGCGGCGATGGTGCTGACGACGATCCTCGGAAAGGGTCTCTATCAGATGATGATTGCGCTCGTTAGCTTTGGCTGGATGGGGTACGCGCGTTTGATTCGCAGCGAAATTCTGCACATCAAGGAGGTGGACTACGTCCAAGCCGCCCGCGCGTGCGGAGCCAGCGATCTGCGGCTGATCCGCAAGCACATCCTCCCCAACTCCCTCTACCCGGTGTTGGTCCAGGCAACGATGAATACGGGTTCGATGGTCCTGGCGGCCTCGGCACTGAGTTTCCTCGGAGTGGGAACGCAGGTGGGCTACGCGGACTGGGGCCAGCTGATCGCACTCGCGCGAAACTGGATCATGGGGAAGGGCGGGAACCCGTTCGCGTTTTGGTACACACTCGTTTACCCAGGTGCTGCGATCTTTCTGTTTGTGCTGGCGTGGAACCTGGTGGGCGATGCCCTGCGCGACATTCTTGACCCGCGGATGCGCGGGAAAAAGGCCTAGCCGCATCGTGAGCTACAAGAGAAATGAGGTATAGGAGGACCAATACCATGAAAGTATTCATGTCGGTTGACATGGAGGGCATAACAGGCGTTGCTAATTGGTCATATGTGATGCGTAAGCAGCCCGAGTATCAAGAGGCGCGTGAGCGTATGATTGCGGACACCAATGCAGCCATCGAGGGAGCCCTGGAGGCAGCAGCGGTGAGGAGATCATCGTGAACGACTCACATGACACGATGACTAACCTTCCTATTGCGAAGCTCAATCCAAAAGCTCGCCTGATCTCGGGGTTTACCAAACCCCTTATCATGATGCAAGGTGTGGAGGGGACTGATGCAGCATTGTTTATTGGGTATCATGCTAGGATGGGTACACTACATGCGGTCCTTGATCACACACTCTTTGGTGGAGTTGTTAGCCGTGTGAGTCTCAACGGTACCGAAGTAGGGGAGCCAGAGCTAAACGCTGTAATAGCAGGCCATTTCAACGTCCCTGTGGTCTTCATAAGTGGCGACGAGACGGTATGCGAGCTTGCCAAGACCTCTATTGGCAAGTGGCTTGAAACGGCACCAGTAAAAAGGGCGGTGGGGAGAACTGCGGCTGAATGTCTACATCCCGATGTCACGGGCGAAATGATCAAGAGTGGGGTGCGTAGAGCTCTGACAAACCTCGATGCGGCTCAACCTCTTCAGACCGATCTACCTGTACGACTCGAAATCGAACTTACAGATTCCGAGATGGCCGACCTCGCAGCAATGTGTCCAGGCACAAAGCGATTGGACGCAAGAACGATTGTGGTACAAGGGGAAACCATCTTGGAGGCCTTTCACGCTTTTCAGACGGTTGGTCTGCTGGCAGCAACGCCCATGCTTTTCAGACGGTTATTATGATGAACGGGTGGTTCAGGTGCCGTTTCTGGAAGGTGGATCTGGTTTAACGGGCAGGATTTGGTGCCAGTATAGGATGCTATTCAGAGATGTGCATAATAACACATGTAGCTTCCAAGAAGTGAATCAATTCAAGCATGAAGTAGATTAGAGAATCCTAGTAGATTATTGGACAGAACATGTAAGATTAGGGGAGAGTGAATGACCAACGATTACACGCTTGTCAAAGACAGGTTGGAAAAAGTGGTCAGACGTGAGGTCGATGATAAGAGGATTCCGTCGATTTCGTATGCTCTCGTCGACGGGAGCCAGACGGTATGCACTGGCCATATTCGCACTAGAAAAAGCGCAGAAATCGATGCGGTTTCCAATGAAACGGTGTTTCGCGTTGGGTCCTGCTCAAAGATGTTCACCACAATTGCGATGATGCAGCTAGTAGAGAAAGGTCAGGTTGACATCGATGTGGGGATTTCAACCTACATCCCGGGTTTTCATCCGGAGAATCCTTTTGTTGATCCTAAGGTCGGAACTACCAAAGAGGATGTCATAACCCTCCGTAAGTTGATGAGTCACACAGCCGGGATGGTTCGTGAGCCCACGGTGGGACACTATTTTGATGATCGTGCATCCTCCCTAGCAGCTATGGTGGACAGTGTAAGCTCATCAACGCTTGTCGAGGACCCTAAGGCCAAAGTGTTCAAGTACTCGAATACAGGCATTGCTATAGTGGGGAGAGCCTTAGAACTCATCACCGGGCATAGTTTCAACGCGTATGTACAGGAAAACGTCCTCGACCCAATAGGTATGGCCAACAGCAGCTTCACGCGTACGGCTGAGTTGGAAGCCAACTTGGCGTCGGCAAAAATGTGGAATGTAGAGGGTGATTTCCCAGCTCCTCTTTTCGACATGGGAGGGCCCCCGGCCGGGAATCTCTTCGCGACGGTTCCGGATATGGCTGAATTCCTCAAGATTCTACTGCGAGGAGGTTATACAATCGACAGGAAACCAATTCTCAACACCGAAACCCTTCACTCGATGTGGGAGCCTCAAGCCTCTACAGGTAGGCCTGGATTTGGGTATGGACTGGGATTTGGGATTGGAACTCTTGACGGATGGAAAACCATTGGTCACAACGGCGCTGTCTATGGATTCTCCACCCAGTGCACAGCTCTTCCAGAGGCACAGCTCGGCATTGTGATGTGCTCAACTCTGGACGGAACGAATGCCATCCTCTCACGCGTCAGTCAATACGCATTGCGATTAATGCTTGCAGCAAAAGGGATGGGGAAGCAGCCCCCTGACCCGGTCATACTTCAACCTCTAACGAAGAAACAACTGATAGCCTTTACAGGGTTCTATCGCAAGGCGGATACGGGAGAAACCGTGGAGGTGAAGTCCAGGGACGGGAAACTTTACATCATAGACGGTAGGATGCCGCTCAGGATTCAACCGCTCTCTGAATACGAGTTGTTCGTGAACGGTCGCGTATTTGGTCCCGGTTCTGAATACCCGCACCTCGAGGTCTCGTTTGCCCCACCAGGAACCGGCGAGAGAGTGTCACCGTCCTTGGCGTGGCAAGGGGTGCGGTGGAACCGTGTTCCTGAACCCACACCTGAAAAAGTCCCCGAGGAATTGCAGCCCTACATCGGGGAATATGGCCCAGACTTCAATATCACCTACATCTTCTACCAAGGAGGAGCATTGCGCTGCCTGATCGAATGGTTTTTCACTCACTCCCTGGAAAAGGTCTCGGACACCATATACAAAATGCACGGGTTGCTGTACGAAGATGAAACCCTTGTCTTCGGAGTACAGAATGCGAATGGTAACTCTGGAATCAAAGTGGGACCGGTGTTCCTCAAACGGCGTGGGTAGATAGGATCTGCAAAAGCATGAAAACGACAACATGTTGCACTTAAACCTAAAAGGAGGCAGCGAAAAGGCTGTAGAGTGACTTATACTACAGTAAGATTGACTTTAGAGAACAATGATGCCTGTAAAAGGAGGGAGCCAGGGATGAAAATTGAGAGCATCGAAGTCTACAAAGCAGATATTCCCCTCAAGGAACCGTTTCGCATCGCGCTTGGGAAAATCGAGGTTGCGCGAAACGTGTTCATCAAGATCAACACCGATGAGCAGCTCTACGGCGTGGGGGAGGCAAGCCCCTTTCCGTTCATTGTCGGGGAGACGCAAGCAACTGACCTTGCCGCTGCAAGGGATTTGGCAAGGTTATTGATCGGAAAGGATCCACTGGAGATTGAGAACCGGTTGGGAGAACTGATGGGCTACCTTCCCAAGAACCCAACTGTAATCTCCGCCTTTGACATGGCACTATATGACCTTCTCGGCAAGGTAGCGAATTTGCCCTTGTATACACTACTGGGAGGTGGCAAGCGCACGCTAGTCACAGACCGTACTATCGGTATCAATACTCCCGATAAGATGGTGCAGGACGCACTCGATTTCAAGGACCGTGGTTTCCCGGCGGTTAAGGTGAAATTGGGTACAACCGCTACAGAGGATATTGATCGCATCCGACGCATTCGTGAAGCGCTGGGTCCTGCGATGCCGTTACGTATCGATGCCAATCAGGGATGGGACTATGTTACTGCATTGCAGGCCTTAAAAGGCATGGAAGACCAAGGAATTCAATACTGTGAGCAGCCTGTGGCTGTTTGGGATTTTGAATCGATGCGGAGGATCAACTCTCAGACCACGATTCCTATCATGGCCGATGAATCGGTCTTTGATGACCATGATGCCTACAGATTGGTCTCGATGGGGGCCTGTGACTACTTAAACATCAAGCTGGCCAAATCCGGCGGTATCTACATTGCACTAAAGATCAATGCAATCGCCGAGGCTGTTGGGATGCGTTGCATGGTAGGATGCATGAATGAGACAAGGCTGGCGTTGACAGCAGCGGCTCACCTTGCCTCAGCTCGATCTAATATTCGATTTTACGACCTCGACAGCGCCGACTTTCTGAAGGAAGATCCGGTGGTAGGGGGAATCACCTACAACGAAGGGGGTAAGATCACTCTCCCTGATGGTCCAGGACTTGGGGCCACTATTGATCCTTCGTTCTTGAAGAATCTAGAATCGTTCGTCATGCGATGAACTGAGGAGGCTATTTTCCTATGAAAAGAGGAGGACAGCAGGAAATGACCCCGGACATCAAAACGATGGGATCTGCACTGGGTCCCAGGATGCTGATCGATGGGCGTGAAGTGGATTACTTCTGCGGAACCAGTTACTACACCTTGCACGGGGACCCCAGAGTGATCGAGGCGGCCTGTGAGGCAACCCGCCAGTACGGCATGGGACCGGCAACCCTGATGGCCAGCCCACCTCTTCTTGAGGTGGTGAAGCGAGCAACTGAGTTCTTCCAGACAGAGAGCGCCCAGTACATCATCTCGGGGTACCTCGGTGACATGTTGCTTGCACAGGCGTTGAGTGATGATTACGACGTGGTCTTTGTCGACGCCACTTCACACTATAGTGTCTTTGACGGGATTCGTTCGACAGGAAAGCGCGTTATCCCCTTTTGTCACTTGGATGCAGAGGATCTGAGACAGAAGTTGCAGGAGAATTTGAAGCCCAAGCAGACACCCTTAGTCATGTCAGATGGTGTTTTCCCAGTAACGGGAGCCATTGCTCCTTTAAGAGAATACGTGGAAGTCTTGACGCCGTACAAAGATGGGCTGTTGTGTATGGATGACTCCCATGCTGTTGGCGTGATCGGAGAAAAAGGACAGGGAAGCCTTGAGCACTGTGGAATACAAGGGAAGAACCGCTACCTTGCTGGAACTCTCAGCAAGGCATTCGGTGGCCTGGGGGGAATCATCCCTGGTAGTCGTGAGCTGATGGAAAAGATCAGCCGCAATGTGAGAATACCAAATGGTGCTAGCTCTCCTTCCACAGCAGCGGCAGCGGCCTCGGCCATGGGGTTAAAGATCCTATCGGAACATCCCGAGATGCGAACGCAGTTATGGTCCAACGTTTCCTACATGCGAACCGGGCTGCGCCGACTGGGAATAAGTGTGGCAGATTCACCGATCCCTATCGTGTCAGTCTCCTCCCTTGCCACAGTAGACCTAAAGCAGGTTCAGCAAGGTTTGAAGAAAGAAGATATTCTTGTAGCCTATGTTCCGCCGGGTGGTTATTCGGATGCCCCTGATACAGAATCCTTACGAATCGCGGTATTCTCCTCACATACGCAAGAACAGATCGACCGGTTACTTGGTGTATTGCGAAAGCTTTTGTGAAGGTCATCTTGCAGGTGTCGGTTTTACCCGCACTCAAGTGGAAAAAGTCTGCTACCGCAACTTCAAACGCGTCTTTTGTGAAGTTTTACCGCCCTAAAAGCCTATTTTAGGCTACTCTCCTGCCAGAGGGTGTACAGGCGATCGAGTGCGTCGCGATAGCGGGTGTCCAAAATGGCTTGGTCTGTCGATTCCGGTTCGTTTTTCATCGCCACATACGGGACGCGAGTTCCGTTTACCTCGAGTGTCCCCTGGGGATTTGGGGCAAGGTCGAACCAATCGTCTTGCCCATAGGTTCGCTCCATCTCCTCAGGGGGGACGCTGTGGGTGAGAATTCTAGACTTTTGCTCTTCGTCGTAGCGTGTGAGGTTTCGGCGCCGGGACTCCGCGAATGAGACCGAGACGTAGAGGATAGCTGTGCGGGAAAGGAGCTCAGGGGAGAGGTATTGAAGGGACTCCGTGTAACCGTGCTCTCCTCCGCGGGAGAACTCAATGAAGAGGGTCTGGTGGGAAAGGGCATCCACCTTTGCGAGCAACTCTTCAATGCGATGGTTGATCTTTCCGATTAGAAAGGGCCATATTCCACTGTCGATGACGGAGTAGTTCCCGTTTGCTGGCCGTGAGTAGAGTCGCCCGCGGCCGAGGCGTTCCCACAGGTTATCCTCTTCGAACTTCTCCCACAGAATGGGGAAGTCATCAACGACGCTAAACGGGGCAATGTGATACCGCTGTGCTCGCCGCTCAAGCGGGCACTTTTCCATGAAGTCTATGAACTCGCTCTTCCCGCTTGCCGGTCGGCCGAGGAGCAAAAGAATGTCAAATGTCTGTGCGAGGGGAGCCTGCGCAGGCACATAGTCAAGCCCGAGGATCTCTTCGACCTCGGAGAGAAACGCTGATGGGCGGCGGTCAGCGTTTAGAGTCATCACGTTGTTCCCCAGGGCGATATGCCAACCTTGCAGGTGTGTGAGCATCCGCTTTAAGGTCGAGCCGTCTACATCAAACTTAAACGTTCCCCGCGCTCGCTGGCGCTTGAGTGAGAGTTCGATCGGAATCTCCAGGTGCAGGTAGAGGTCCGGAGCGGGAAGGGAGCCTTGGATCTTCGGGTAGGCTGAGATGAACGAGCGATCCTGAAGCGCCCTGGCATAAGCAAGATGGACCCCCAGGTGTGATTCCTCCAGGCAGAGCTTCCTCTGGCTCAGGA
>Ga0315545_1002181_pt1 | contig 18003 bp, 23 predicted proteins | sample SalMarSW160210MG_FD_203096 | JGI IMG/M metagenome (GOLD analysis project Ga0315545, IMG submission 203096) | Salt marsh sediment microbial communities from the Plum Island Ecosystem LTER, Massachusetts, United States - Salt Marsh Sediment SW1602-10 ...
AAATAACATTAAAGTCAAAGATAAAATTCTCTCCTTCTTCTGCCTGTATTTTGGGAAGGGTGATCTCAAAGTACAGCTCTTCCGGCTTTACCTCGACTACTTCTTCTTCGGCCTCAGTATCATCCTGGGCCAGAAGAACACCGGGTATCATAAGGGTTATTGAAAGTACAAAAATCAATGTGATTAAAAATGCGGGAAGTCTTCTTTTTATGGTATCCACTGTATCTCTCCTTTTCTAAATTTCAGTAAAATCTTATAAAAATATAATATTCTATCATATATAGACTAAGAAGAAATTTTAATGATTTTGGGTTCGGTTGTCAAGAAGGAAGTGGGGGAATTCGAGAAGCAGTATATAAGGAAATCTCGGATTAAATTGTAGACTCGGCTTTTTTAATAAGCCAATCAATATCAAATCCGATTTGTCCATTTTTTAATGCTTCATCTAATTGTCTGATTTTATCGTATGATAGAAATTTTACTACTTTGTCAAGGTGAAGATAATCATTTGAGAATGTGGGTCTTTTCAGTTGCTTGAATACACTACTTTTTCTATCTCTTTCAGCAACTATGAATAATGGGTAATTTGAATTTGGAGCTAGAGCTCTAAGATCTGAGAGTCTTAAAATACCCGAATAAATCTGGGTAGTATGTTCTATTTCAAAGGCTGATTTGATAGAAAAACCTAATTTCCAGACTGTATCAATATTCTTTATATATGAAGGTACATCAATTGTCTCATGAAATTCTGTAATGACCAAATCTCTAAATAGTTGGCCCTTATATTGTTTATTCTGATCACTACGGGGAACCCAGACATCAAAATGTGACTTGTTTCCCAGACTGATCAACCGCCATTGCATTTCGTCATGTACCGTGGAAGCCTTTTCAATTTGTTCTTCGATAATTTTATTAAAATCTTCCTTCTTGTCCGAAACAATTTCTTCAGGTTTTTCACCTTTTTCTATTTTTTGTAAAAGTGAAATCAGATCACCATATTGAGTAAGAAGTCTATTGACCTTATCCTGGCGGATGGCTGTAAATCCTTGAGGGGAATAATGAGAAGCATAATCCAGGTATTTATTTACCTCGGTTTGACTGACATTAGTCTCAATTTCATTAATCATAAAATAGATATATTCCCAGGTTTTACCTTTTTCATCTGTCTTCCAAAAATATTTAGCCAGACCAGGATTATGTGATTTCATTGCTATTTCGGCAGCTAAAATGATTTTTCCTCTTCGATAAATCATCACATAATCACCAGGTTCCATCGAATTCCAATTACGAATATTACTGACTCCAGGAGTAGCCCCCCAGACAGTATATGACTGTCCGTGAAAATATTTTTTCAACTGCTCAATTTCTTCAGGCTCTAAAAATCGAGCAGCCTCTTCGATATCTCTTTTATTCTTAATCGTGTCATAGTAATGACGGTCAGTATAATGTCCTCCACTCACTACTACAAAAAAAATTTTACGTTCCTTACTCATATTTTTTTGTGTTTTGTATCTCTTAAATGAGGAGTTTCTTTTTGAGTAAATTTTACATCTATTAGCTTCTGAGTTCAAAAATTATTATTCTGAAAATAAAAAGTATATTTCTAACTATTAAGTATCGTACAAAAATTTTAGTAAAAAGGTTATAAAAAGAATGTACGACTTAAGAAGTAAAATTATTCACGGAAATTATTATGAGATAAAATTAGAAGAAGTTAACAAGTTAGAAGAAATTCTAAGGAAATCAATTAATCTCGGAATTAAAGATAAAAGTATACTTTCAGATAAAAAGTTTAAAGAAATTCTTTTTTAAATAGTGAATTAGAAATAGTCCCCACTGCCTAAGAGACCTGACCTTACCCCCAAAAACTAGTCCAATTTGAAAGTTAGAATACAGGCCAGTTGAATAAAGAACAGGAAGAAAGGACTATGCCAAGAAAACGCTATATCCCTTAAGCAGGTTATTAACTCACTAAGTATTTTTAGTCAATGCAGTGCCACTGCACAAGTGTCCTTACCCCAATCTCTGGTCCAGTTTTTAAACTCTAGTTTATTATTGTATAATTTTTAATGAGGAGGATACAATGTATATAAATAAAAATAATGTACTTATCGAATACGAAAGATTAAAATCCTTAGTGTTAGAAAGAAAAGCAGAATTCGACATTTTTATTGAAAAACTTGAAAATAAAACATCTTGGCTTACTTCTCCGGCCAGCACTAAATTTCACCTTTGTGAACCAAGAGGGCTTCTTATACATTCAGTTGGTGTAACTTCTACCCTTCTAGAATTAAAAGATGCTTTACTAAAAAAAATTTCTGATGAGTCTTGTGTGATTGTAGGACTATTTCATGACCTAGGTAAAATCGGTACATTTGAAAAAGCATTATATATTAAATGTAAAGATACCTATGTATATAATAATAAGATTGTCAGTATGGGCCTTGCCGTGAGAAGTCTTTACTTTGTCTCCCAATATATAAAGCTAACTGATGATGAAGCACAAGCTATTTGTTACCATGACGGTCAGTATATTTCTGAAAATAAAATAGTTGCCCATAAAGAATGTCCACTTACCCTTCTGCTGCATTACGCCGACTACTGGACAGCCCATATGTATGAAGATGAAAAAAGAAGGAAAGACATATTATAAATAGGAGACACATTTTGGAAAGCTATGATGGACTAAAACTAAGACCTTTATTTTACTCTGAGATATCTAGCAGTTTTATGATTTATGAAATTTTTAGTAATTATAAAGAGATTGCTAAAGAATTTTTAAAAAATACCTTTGGTCTAGTCGCAGATGATGACATATCTATAGTAAGAGAAAAAACCTATCCAAAAAAAGGAAGCATTGATGTTTTTCTAGCCTTTAGAAGCAAGGGTAGAAAAACAGTTGTTCTAATTGAAGTTAAAGTCCATGATTATTTAAGTGCTACAGCAAATCAGATAAGAACATATTATGAAGCAGCAACCGAAGAACTTGGAGACAATAATGTATATTTTATATACCTGACCCAGTTCAATAGAAATAATATATCGAAAGACTCTAATGTAACTTTTCCTAATTCTATTAAAGAATATGAGGATAGTTTAAAAGTAATTCCAAAGACAAAGATTAAACATGTCAACTGGAAAGAATTTCATAGCTTTATGGAACCCTATAAAGGTATCCTGCCCAAAGAGTATAATCATATCCTGGATCTGCATGAAAGCTGGATGACTGCTAAATCTGATGAAGATATGAAACTAAATATCATAGATGTTGGTATAAGGGGTCTTCCTTCTTTCTTCCCCGATATAAATATCGATATAGAAAAAGAATTAAAGTTTGGAAAAATCTATTATAAGGATAAGAAAAAGATACTAACTGTGTATCTAGAACAATGTAATGAAGACCAGTTAAATATGGTACTTGGTGTTATAAAAAAATTTTCGCAATCTGAAAATATTGATAAAAAACTGAAGCAAGTCGCGGAAGAAACTACACTGCAGGCTGCAAGAGACTTCTTAAAATCCCTTTCAGATTCAGAAGATAACTGGTCCTTATTGTCTTTTTATTCAAATCTTTTTAATTTTGTAAATAGTGCAGATTACCTTCTTTTTTATGGGTCAGGGATAAGGGGTTTTTCCATTAAGGTTAGTATCAAAAGGAAAGGTATTATTAGCTTGTGTACCTTGTGGATAAGCAAGAAAATTGATTTCAGCATAAAGAGATAACTGTCTTAAAATTATATTAAATTCAAAAGAAAGCATTAGACATGAAAGTATTAATAATTTATCACTCGGAACACCATCAAAATACAGAAAAAATAGCTAAAGCTATGGCAATTAAAGTAGGAGCAGAAGCTATAGAAGCTAAAAATATAAACCCTAGTGATATAAACAGTTATGATATTATAGGTTTTGGTTCTGGTGTTTATAATGGAAGATTACACGGAGAGCTTTCTGAAATATTAGATAAGCTACCCTCTCAAAATGATAAGAAGTCCTTTATCTTTGCAACAACTGGATCAATGACTTATAGTGAATTAGCCTTTGATAGGTTCAGACCTTCACTTATAAAAAAGGGCTTTAAAATAATTGGAGAATTTTCCTGTTTAGGTTTTGATACCGCTTTAACGATAGACGGTATTAATAAAGGGAGACCGGATAAACAGGATCTAGAAAATGCAGAAAATTTTATTCGGGGTATTTTAACCAAATAACTAATACTGTACTTACCCCAATCTCTGGTCCAGTTTTTAAGTTAGTATCTAAGCCAATTGAGGGTTCCCCAAAAACTAGTCCACCTATAATGTTAGTAATCCGGCTTATTTGCCCCTACAGCCAAGCTCCTGGCAAAATCACTTGGAGTCATATTTCCCAGGGAACTATGGGGCCTAAACTCATTATAGTCCCTTCTCCATGCCTCTAGTTTATCCCGTGCATCCTCTATTGAGAGGAACCAGTTGGTATTTAAGCACTCATCTCTTAGACTACCACAGGATGACTCAATAAATGCATTATCTACCGGTTTTCCAGGACGGGAGAATTCAAGTTTAATGTTATTCTGATAGCTGTAGTTGTCAAGCGCTTTTGATACAAATTCCGGTCCGTTATCCACTCTTATCCTTTCCGGTAGTCCTCTATGGCAGCTTATGTTATCTAAGATCTCCACTACTGTATCTCCTGTGATATTGCTACCTGCATAAATATTTAGGCACTCCCTGCTGTACACATCCATCAAGGTAAGTGCTCTGAACCGTCTACTATTAAATAATGAATCTGACATAAAGTCCATGGCCCAGCACTGGTTGATTCCTGTAACATCCACTTTAGGTAATCTGGCTCTACTTTCTTTCTTCTTTGCCTGTAGCGCAGATTAAGCCCTTCCTGGAAATAGATTCGGTATACTGCCTTATGGTTTACCTTCCACCCCTCACGACAAAGCAGCACATGTATCCTCTTGTATCCGTATCTTACCCTTGCTTTAGCAATATCTATTATCCGCATCCTTAGAGGGATACTATCATTTCTTTTAGCTATATAGCGCTGGGTTCCCCTGCAGAATCTAATTACCTTACATCCCCAGCGCTTGCTTATATGATAATGGGCCTGAAGCCAACTTACTACCTCTCGTTTGACCACAGGCCTTAGAACTTTTTTGAAAGAACATCCTGAAGCATCTGCTTATCCAAACTTAGATCTGCCACAAGCTTTTTTAACTGTCGGTTCTCTTCTTCAAGCTGCTTGAGTTTCCTAAGATCACTGGGCATCATACCCCCGTATTTTTTCTTCCACCTATAGAAAGTCTGTTCAGTGATTCCCATCTTACGGATCACTTCTTTTACCTGTGTTCCAGTTTCAACCTGCTTTAGTGCAAAGGCGATCTGCTCTTCTGTAAACTTACTGCTTCTCATTTCCCCAATCCTTTCTTTGTTAGCTTTATTATATGTCAAAGACTAACATTATGTTTGGATCAGTTTTTGGTGAGAAGGTCAATATATGTATGCATCAGCATGGAGTAACGGCTCTCCTAATAAAACCACAGGATCAGGATATGGACTAAGAATATCTACTAAAGATGTAGATAAATTTGAAGAATGGGATGTAATTGTATTAAAAATATCTGGACAAAAAGATCCATTTGAAGTAAAAAAAACCCCCTTCATTTAATAAAGGTTGTATAGAATTTAGAAGTCCTAAAATTGGGATATGGTTTATAAAAAATAATAAAGATTCTTGGCTGAAAAGAAAGCCACCAAAAATTAATTTAGAAAATATTAAGAATAATGTTTTTAATGCAGGATTTGTTGATTTATAATTAATAATATTAAGAAATCTTATTTTAAAAAGATAGGATTTATATGAAAGAACTAGAAACTTGGGGTGGGAGAAGTAAGTTTAAATATTCAGGTTCTGTAGAAAAAGGAACAAATATTGTTTTTAAAAGTGGTACTTTTTTATATTTTTCTTCTAATGAGTACAAGGGATTATTAAATTATTTTTCAGGTAAAACAGTTAATATAGGAACCTCTAGAACAGAGCCACCAAGTGGAAGTTTGGGATATTGGATAGAAATTAATTTTAATAAAATGGGTTCCACTTCTTTCATTAGTTCAATACTTATAAATGAAGGTTATGCAGAAAGAACTAAGAATAAAACTGAAATAAAGTTTAAATAGATTCTTTGTTTATTATTGATTTAGCGAAATCTGCTCAATTAACACTAAATCTTCTTTCCTCAAAGCTATTAATATGCATTGTTAGTACACAGCTTTAGTGATAAAATTTATATTAACTTTTTATTAAATTTATATTCTTTAAATTACTTCACATAGAATGGATTAATGAATAAAGAAACAACTAATAATCCAAACAATATCGATAAATTGATAGACATTTTTAAATCTCTTAGAGGTTATCAAAAACAAGGAGTAAAGTTTTTAATTGAAAGTGATTCAGTTTTACTTGCAGATGAGATGGGACTTGGTAAAACTGTTCAGGCTGCTGTAGCATTAGAGATATTAAAAAGTATATATAAATCATTAAAAGTGTTAATAATTTGTCCATCTTCTCTATGTTTAAACTGGGACAGAGAATTAAACAAGTGGGCTCCAAAATTATCAATCAGAAGAGTTTTTGGTAATTCAGATGATAGAAAAGCACATTTCAGATTACCCTTTAATGTTTGGGTGGCTTCATATGAACAAATTAGAAATGAGATAGATTTTATATTAAGTGAATTAAGTTTTGATCTAGTAGTGTTAGATGAAGCTCAAAGGATCAAGAATTCAAATTCAATGACATCTATGGTTTGCAGACAACTCCCTAGAAATAAAGCTTGGGCTTTAACTGGAACACCGATTGAAAATGATCTTACAGAGTTAATCTCTCTATGCAATTTCCTAAAACCCGGAACTTTACACATCGGTATGCCAAGGAAAAATGTTCATGAGAGAATGTCTAATTTTTTTTTAAGAAGAATTAAAAAAGATGTTCTAAAAGAATTACCTCCAATAATTATTCAAGATTTAAAGCTTGAGATGAAAGGAAATCAACAAAGGACATATGAGAATCAGCTATATAATACCAGAGATGAAATAAGGGGATCAAAGGGTCAAGTTTCAAATGTTGATTTACTTGCTTTAATTACAAAATTAAAACAGATTTGTAATTATGATCCAATTTCAAGGGAGTCATGCAAAATTGAGGCTTTAAAGGATATTGTTGATGGACAAGAAGGAAATATATTTAAAATAATTGTCTTTTCACAATATGTAAAGACCTTAGATGAAATAGATAAACAGCTTGATTTGCCATATACTGTTTGTTACCACGGTGGTTTATCAAAAGATTTAAGAGATAGCATAATAAATGATTTTATAGAATCTAAGGAACCAAGGATACTTTTAATGTCTTTAAAAGCTGGTGGAGTAGGCTTAAATTTACCTAATGCTTCTTTGGTTGTTTTATTTGATAGATGGTGGAACCCAGCAGTTGAAGATCAAGCTATTCAAAGAGCACATAGATTTGGAAGAGAAGGACCCTTGCAAGTTATTAGAATGTTAGTCGAAAATTCAATTGAAGAGAGAATAGATAGTATTATAAAAGAAAAAAGAATAATATTTAATGAATATATAGATAAAGCAAAAATAGCAGATGTAAGTTCTTTTACAAAAGAAGATTTAATAAAAATCTTGGGAGTTAGCCCAATTAACGATTAGTTATTAATTTTATTTTAAGGAGGAAAAATGGAACCTAGAAGTTCAAGTGAATTCAAAGAAATACCTTTAAATGATCTAGTTATAAATCTAGCTCAGGTCCGAAAACAATACATTGGAAAAGATATTGCCGAACTTGCGGAAAGTATTAGAAAGGTGGGATTGCTCCATCCCATATTAGTTTGCCCTTCATCTGAGGAAGAGGGTAAATATGAAATTATTGCTGGACAAAGAAGAGTTCTTGCTCATAAAGAATTGGGGGTTGAAACTATAAAGGCAGCAGTTTTGGATGAATCTATAGATGAGGTTGATGCTAAAGTATTATCACTTACGGAAAATTGGCAAAGACTTGGTTTAAGTAGAAAAGATGAAAAAGATATATGTTTATTCTTATACAGAAGATATAAAAGTGTTGACCTTATAGTGGATGAAACAGGGTTGTCTAGAAGTAAAGTTCAAAAATACTTAAAGTTCAGTAATCTAACAGATAATCTTAAAAAACTAGTAGACAATGGACTAGATATTGATGCAGCAGACAAAGCTCAAAAAATTTCTGAACAAACTGGCAATATGAATGAAGAAGAAATTGCAAATTTAGCAAAAGAATTAAACGAGATGGCAAACGTTCAGAGGAAAGCTGTAGAAGAAAAAGCTAAAAATAAGCCAAAAGAGAAAATTGCTGAAATACTTGAAGATGCCAAATCTGGAGAGAAACTTACACAAGTTATAGTTACTTTATCTAGAAACCTCCATTACAATTTACAAAAATACGCCCAAGATGAATCATCTTCCCAAGACGCAGCTGCTGCAGAGCTTATAGAAGAAGGATTATTAAATAAAGGTTATTTAGAAGAGTAAAAGTTTTAAGATTTTAAAAAATGAAAAATTTAGATCATAAATATTGGCGTGACATAATATATTCTGTAGGTACTCATAGAATTGATCGAAGACTATCTCCAATAGAAGTATCGGATGGTTTTATTATTGCTAAAAAGCAAGGTATGTCAGTAAAAGAAATTTCAGATTTAGTTGATTTAGATTCTTCAATGGTTGGAAGATTTATAAGATTATCGCACATATCTTCGAATATTAAGCATTTGATTGACTGGGGCTGGAGTGACACTACAATATCATTTAGTGTTGCTTCGGAATTATCATCACTACCTGAAAAAGATCAAGAGAAAATAATTGACTCTGTCCTAGAATACTCATTAGTTAAATCTGAAGTTATTAGAATTCTCCAAATCAAAAAACGTTCAGAAAAAACAATTGATCAATGCGTTGGAGAGATTATAAAAATGAGACCAGAAGTAGTTAAGAGATACTTATTTGCTGGAGTAATTACAGATCAAAAATTACGAAATTATATTAGTGAAATTTCACAATTAAAAAGAGATGATTATTTTAATAAATTACTTATAGAAAAAATACCACCTGATATTAAGTGGAGTGCAAGATTGGGAAAGAAAATATTTTCAATTGTTGGAGGTGCAGAATTAAATAGCTTTTTAAGAAAACTTGACCCAGGTTATGAGGAAATTATCAATAAGGGGCTTTTAGAAAAAATTGAAAATGAAGAATAAGGAATTTATTGTTGATGTTTCAGGGGATGGAGCTGTAATACTTGGACCAGATGTTGTATGTGATGGATTTTATTTTGGTCCAGAAGTGAGATTACAATCACATATACACTCTGATCATATGAATGAGTTTGATAGAAGCAAGGGATTTCAGAAAATATGGTTATCCCCTGAAAGTTATGACTTATTAATACTTGAAAAGAATGCTGATATTCCATTAAGATGCAATATAAAACCAATAGATTACAATAAGAGCAAAAAAGTCGGTAGTAGTGAATTATCAATATTAAGTAGTGGTCATATGTTAGGAGCTGTACAAACAGAAGTTATACTCGAAGATGGAAAGAGAGTAGGCTACTCAAGTGATTTCTCCTGGCCATTAGAAAAAGTTATTAAGGTAGATAAATTAATTTTAGACTCTACTTATGGAAATCAAAATAGAATTTGTCATTATTCTTTAGAGGATGCAAGAATGAGTTTAGTGGAATTGGTTTCTAGGAAGGTAATAAAAAATCCTATTCTGCTAATTGCTTGTCGTGGTACTTTGCAAAATATAATGTATATTTTAAATGATGAAATAAATTTTCCATTTGTTTGTGAGCAAAACATATATGAGGAAATTAAAATCTATAACAAATTTGGCTATAATTTAAAAAATGTTTTTTCAATGGAAAGCAAAGATAGTCAAAATATAATTGATAGTGGTAGTTACATATATATACGTGACACTAGAAATATTAATCCTAGTATCACTGATGATAATATGGTAAAAATAAAAATAAGTGCATTTAGAAATATTATAGAAGATAAAGAACCAATACAAAAACTTAGTAATAAAGCTTACACTATTTCTTTATCTGGTCATGCAGATTTTAATGGGATTTTAGAATATGTTAGTGCTACAGGAGCTAAAGAAATAATCACCGATAACACTAGAGGTGGTCATGCAGTTGATCTTGCGCTAGCTATAAAAGATAGATTAGGAATATATGCTAGACCATCTGATAATAAAATAAGCAATAACTTTGGAGAACATAATAATTATTTAAACTAACTTATCTTTTAAGAATGATGATTGGAACAAATTTCCCTGTTTCTGAATATTATAAGAATCATATTTTAGATGCTGAAACAATAGTCAAAAAAGGTAAATGGTGGACTGCAGTTTTACTACTAGAAGACCCAAACAGTGGTAAAAAACTTATCAATATTTATAGGTGGCAATCAACTGGATCCGGTTGGAAAACTAATAAACGTTTTACTTTTAGAAAAGAAAGTGATGTAAAGGATATATTTGAAACTATTCAAAAATTTTCAAAACATCTCGATTTATAACAAGCTTAAAAAGTCAGTAGCGATAATAATTTAGAAATGAAAAATTTTAAATTTATTGAAAAAGAAATGGAAAATCAATACCTAAAAGACGATAGACCTTGGGTTATAGGTTATAGTGGTGGTAAAGATTCTACTTGTTTAACACAACTAGTTTATAATATGTTTAAGAATATCCCTGCACACAAAAGGAAAAAAGAAGTCATAATATTATCTTCAAATACTCTAGTAGAATCACCATTCATCTTAGATAGGATGAATAATAGTTATGATAAAATAAAACACCAAGTAAAAAAAGATAATTTACCAATTAATATAGTGATACTCAAACCTGAATTGAATGATACTTTTTGGGTTAATTTAATTGGAAGAGGGTATCCTTCACCCAATAAGTGGTTTAGATGGTGTACAGATAGATTAAAAATTAAACCAATGAACAAATTTATCAAGGACGAAGTTGCGCAAAATGGAGAAGTAATAATACTTCTAGGTGCAAGAAAAAGTGAGAGTTCTTCTAGAGCTCAAACATTGAATAAATATGAGATTAAAAATTCAAAATTAAAGAGAAATGAAACTATACCGAACGCTTTTATATATACTCCTATAGAAGATCTAGAGTTTACTGATGTATGGGAATATCTTTTAAAGAATGAATCTCCATGGGGTGACGATAATCATGAATTAGCTAGATTATATAAAAGAGTCAATGGAGAATGTCCATTAGTTATTGATAGTAGCACGCCTGCTTGTGGGGGAAGTAGATTTGGCTGTTGGACTTGTACAGTTGTTTCAAGAGATAGAGCCATAGAGGGTCTTATAGAAGATGGTGAAAAATGGTTGCAACCACTCCTTGATTTCAGGAATTGGATTAAAGACATTAGAGATAATCCATCAATGCGAGAACCTTTAAGAAAGGGAGAAAAAGATAAACAACTTATCTTAGAATTTTTTGGAAAAGAATTTAAACCAAAGGAAAGAAAGGGCTATAAAGTACTTGGTCCTTTTACTTTTAAAACTAGGCATGAAATCTTAATAAGATTACTAAAGATACAAAAAACAATAAAAAATAAAAAAATTACTTTAATTACACCTGAAGAGATTGATGCAATAATAAGTATATGGATTTATGAAGGTGATGATGTATCAGAAATATTGAATACTCTAAATACTGAAGATCAACATTTGCAATCTCAAAATGATTTATATTACTATGGAATTCTAGATAAGATATCTACAAAACATGGATTACCTTCTGACTTAATAGAGAGACTTCTAGTTGCGGAAAAAGATTTTTCCAAGCTTTCTAGAAGAGTGGGTATTTATAATAAGTTAGAGGAGATATTAGAATCCTATACAACAGAAAAGATAAAGAGTAGTTTATAGAAAATCTATGAGGATAAAATCACTAATTCTATATAATTATAAAAATTTCTACAAAAAGAATGAGTTTGATCTTTCCCCAAGCAAATATAGAAATCATAATATGGTATTAATTGGTGGGGTAAATGGAACAGGGAAAACAACTATTCTTGAAGCTTTCAATGTATGTTTATACGGAAGAAAATATAATGGAAGATTTACCAGTAGAAATAGTTATAATAAATTTTTAACCTCTATTAAAAACAGGGACTCAATTAAAAATGGTGATAAAAACTATTATGTTGAATTGAATATTGAACTTAATGATTCTTATCAGAAATCAATCCTAAATATAAAAAGGCAATGGACAGTAGATGATTTTAATATTACTGAAAGTTTTTTTATTAAAAAAGATGGAAAACCTCTAGAAATAATACCTGAAGAGTATTGGGAAGATTATATAATATCAATTATTCCCCCATTTATATCAGAATACTTCTTTTTTGATGGAGAAAAAGTAAAAGAACTATCTTATGGTGATCATGCAGAAAAAATCCTTTATGATGCAATTAGTGATCTAATTGGATTAAATTTATATAAAAATCTTAATGAAGATTTAGGCAATCTTATAAAAAAAATAAAAAGAAGAAATATAAAAAATATCGATACTCTTGAGGAAATAAATCGCAAGGAGAGGAAAGTTAATAAAAATGAGAGTGAAATTGAAGAACTCAAAAGAACAATTGAAAAGAATGAATCTAAGATAGATGGTTTAAAAAACGATAGTAATAAAATTGAAGAAAACTTAAAACGTACAGCAGGATTATATGCTAAAAATGGTACTAATTATCAAGTCGAGCTATTTGAAATTAGTGGTGATTTAAAAAAAATTGAAGAAGAAATTATTAATATTTGCTCCGAAATACTACCATTTATAATGTCTTCTGATCTTAGTAGTAAATTAGTTAAGCAGGTAAAAAAAGAAAAAAAATTAAAAGAATTAATATCAAATAAAAATATTTTAAAAGATATTAAAATTAAATTACTTCGAAAAATAAATATAAATAAAAAATTTGTAAATTCTAATAAGGTAAGTTTTACTATATTAAAAGAAGAGGTCAAGCAAACTTTTATTGATATGTTCAATGAATTAGATAAAAATCCTACTGAAAAGTTATTACATGATTTAACAAATTCTGAGATTAATTTTATTGAAGACACGATAAAAAAAAGTAGAAAAAATATTACTACAGATTTAAAAAGATTACTAAAAACAAGAGAAAATATTATTTTTCAAAAAAATGTAGTAACAGAGAAACTAAACCAAATACCTGAAGATGGTTTAGTAGATAAAAACCTAAAAAAAATTACATCAATACAAAAAAATATAGGATTGCTTACTGAAGAGAATAAGAATTTATACCTTAAGATAAGTATTCTTGAGGATGAGGATGAATTATTAAATCTTGAGATTGATAAGCTTGAAAAATTAGCTGTATTTGCAGAAAAAGATAATATAAAAGTTGATGTTTCAGATAAAATTCAAAATGTAATTAATGTTTTTTTGAATCAAATGGTAAAGAAAAAGATAAAAAAATTAGAAGATGAAACGACTAATATGTATAGGAGACTTGCTAATAAAGATGATATGGTAAGAGAAATTAAAATTGATAGAGATAATTTCAAAACAATGCTAATAGACTTTGAAAGTAATATAGTTGAGAAAGATAGTATTTCAGAAGGTGAAAAAGAGATATATGCTTTATCAATTTTATGGGGTCTTTCTAGACTCTGTGATAAAAAACTTCCAATGATAATTGATACTCCTTTAGCAAAGCTAGATAGTAAGCATAGAAATAGTATTATTTCAGAGTTTTTACCAAATGCTGCTGACCAAATAATAATCTTAGCACATGATAAAGAGATAGATAATAATTCATATTTAAAGCTTAAGTCTAATATCAATAGAACCTATACTTTAACTTTTAATAAAGAAGAAAAGATTAAAGAAGGATATCTACTATAAAATGTCTAATAAATTAAAAATATCCGACAAAGCTTCAAAAGAACTTATGTTTTTATCAAATAGGCTTAGTCTTAGAAGGAATATTATCTGTAGAATGGCAATTGGAAAATCATTATCAAAGAAAGAAAGTATTAATGATCTTAAACCTGATGATAATTCTGGTTTTGAATTCAATAGATATACTCTTACCGGGGACCAAGATGTTTTATTTAAAGCTTTGATAATACAACATGAACAGAAAAAAATTAGTGACATTGATTATTTTTCGTTTTATGTGAGAAGTCATATTGAAAGAGGTCTTGCCCTTTTATTTGATGAATATAATAAGATTAATTCACCTATTGAGTTTTTAGTTGGTTTAATAAACAATAAAAAGTAATCAATTCTTCAAAGCCAAACTATAATAAAATAATTGAGTGCAAGGGGCCCTCAAGGTGGCTTAGATACTAACTTAAAAACTGGAGTAAAGATTGGGGTAAGGACAATGACTAGAGCAATAGATTTATTAGTTAATGCAGCTGAGACTTTAGATGCAAAATATAGTGACACTGAATTATCTAAAATAAGAAGAAAAGCTATGAGTATGGATAAAGAAAATATATTTAATTCCGAGGATGGTTTAGATGCAATTTTGAATTATCATACCATAAATATGAGGTCAAGATTTAGAGATATTGTTAATAAGGATAAAAATAATGACAAAGTTGAATGGAAAAAAGAGCCATATTTTTTATGGGTGGAAAGAGGTGTGCACAGATTATTAAAAGATGATGAGATAGAAATTTTTAAAATTGCTGTGGATAATGATTTAGATATTATTTATAAAGATTTTTATTTATTATCTCAATTAAAAAATGGGATAAAAAGAATAAAAAATAATTCTTAATATTATTCATCATTTTTATTATAAATATTAATTGTAATAAAGATAGAAGTATAGAAATAAAATGAAAATATCAACGAATATTATGAGTAACTTATTGTTAATAGGTGTTTATAATATAATATTAAGTTTTTACCCGGATAATGTTCCATTTCCGGAAAAAAGAAATAAATTAATAAAAGATGTTACAAGCTGTCCTAGTTACAAAAATTATAAAATAATTATTGTATTTGATTCAAAAGAACAAAGTTTTAGTTACTAAGACAAAGTAGGTAAAATAAGAATTATATATTCTGGATACAGAGAAAAGGCTGATTCAATAGAAAGCTTAATAATAAGAGATGAAAAAAATAAAATGGAAAAGTAAAAAATTAAACGGCCGATTTATTAAAAGAGAAGATAGCGTGCTTGTGGTTGTTGATATCCAGGAAAGACTGGTACCTGTTATCAGTAACCATAATAAAATGATAGAAAATATAGTTAGATTAATTCGATTTGCGAAAATAATTGGGATGCCGGTAGTATTAATGGAACAAGAAAAGTTAGGGGATACGATTAAGGAAATCAAAATGGAATTACCCGGTTTAGAACCAATTAAAAAGATTGAATTTAGTGCATGTAAATGCAGCAGGTTTATGAAAAAAATAAATGAACTTTCAAAAAGTAATATTATTCTTGTTGGTATCGAGACACATATTTGTATTGCTCAGACTGCTCTGGAGCTATTACCTGGATTTAATGTCCATGTTGTTGCTGACGCAACATCATCACGGTCAGTGGAGAACAAGGATATAGCATTACAGCGTTTAAGTCAAAGCGGAGTGGTTGTAAGTTCAACGGAAATGGTTATTTACGAGCTTTTGGAAAAGGCCGGAACCAGTGAATTTAAAAAAGTTCTTAATTTAATTAAATAAGCTAAATCTATATAGAAGCAGAGAGGATATGAATTTATCATTTTATGGAGCTGCCAGGGAAGTAACCGGGAGCTGCTACCTCCTAGAGTCAAACGGAAAAAAGTTTCTAGTAGATTGCGGCCTGCAGCAGGGACAGGATGAAAAGGACGACCAGAGGCTGCCGTTTGATGCCCGGGATATAGATTTCGTTATATTGACCCATGCCCATATTGACCACAGCGGAAGGCTGCCGCTGCTGGCCAGGGAAGGGTTTAGCGGAAATATATATGCAACCAGTGCCACCTGTGACCTAGTTTCAGTGATGCTGAAGGATAGCGCGCAGATCCAGGAGATGGATGCCAGGTGGAAAAGCAGAAAGGCAAAGAGGACAGGCAAAAAGGAGGTGGCCCCCTTATACACCATAGCCGATGTTGAGAATACCCTTAAACTTCTGGTGCCGTGTGACTATGGCAAGATAAGTGAAATAAGCAGCGGTATCAGGTTTGATTTCGTGGATGCCGGCCATATTCTGGGTTCTGCATCAGTGGAATTGTTTTTAGCTGAAGGGGGGAAAGATAAAAAGATTGTCTTTTCCGGAGATATAGGAAATACCGGACAGCCAATAATAAGGGACCCCCAGTATATAAAAGAGGCGGACTATGTGGTGATGGAATCAACATACGGGGATAGAAATCATGAAAAGAGCAGTGACTATGCACTAGACCTTGCAAAAATTATAGACCGCACGCTGTCAAGAGGCGGAAATGTCATTATTCCCTCATTTGCCCTTGGTAGGACACAGGGGCTTTTATATATATTTAGTGAAATAAAGGAAAGAAAACTGGTCAAAAACTCTGATTTCCCGGTTTATGTTGACAGCCCCCTGGCATCCGAGGCAACAAAAATATATGAGGATGACCTGATAGCTTATGCAGACAGGGAGACAAGGGGGATAATTAAAAAAGGTTCAAACCCGCTGACCTTTAAGAATTTAGCTTTTACTGATTCAACCGACCAATCAAAGGCCTTAAATGATGATCCCACACCCAAGGTTATCATCTCATCCAGCGGGATGTGTGAGGGAGGAAGAATAGGCCACCATTTAAATCACAATCTCTGGAAAAAAGAATGCTCGGTGGTCTTTGTCGGCTTTCAGGCCTATGGAACACTGGGGAGAATGATCCTTGATGGTGCAGAAAAGGTGAAAGTTTTTGAAGAAGAAATAGCAGTTATGGCAACCATTTACAATTTTACCGGGTTGTCCGCCCATGCAGATAGGGACGGGCTGCTGAAGTGGATAAAAAGTTTTGTAAAGAAACCGTATAGGGTCTTTGTCACCCATGGAGAAAACTCTGTTTGTGAGCTATTTGCAAGTTCCCTTAAAAACATGGGACTTTTAGCTATAGCTCCTTTATATAAATCAGTTTATGACCTGGGAAATGGTGGGAAAGATTAGAGGTTCAAGGGTGGCAGGATTAATAAATAAGTCTTCAAAGAAAAAGAAAGTAAGAGTAATTACCGCAAAGGAAATGGCCAGGCTTGAGAGAAATCAAAGGCAAAGGCAAGAACGTATCCCAAAAGATATAAAAAGAATGGTTGATGCTAATTGTGTAAAGACCGCTGTATGCTATAAATGCGGTGGAGTTTCCGAACGCAGGATAGATCTCTGGCCTGATAAAAATCTTGTTACTGTGGATTATGACTGCAGAAATTGCGGCTGGTCGGAAAGAAGCAAGGCCATGCTTTACCCCAGAAAAGTAAGGGAAATGGTAAGCAGTGCTTCATCTATAGCTATGAAGACATGGAGAGGCATAAGATTTATCTGTCCCAAGTGCAACTCCAGCCGGGTCAAACTCATAATAAAACCCGAGTATATAAAAGCAGATATGGTCACTGTCAACTATAAATGCGGGAATTGCGGCTGGGGAGCACTATTCACCTTGAGTATTGTCAAGAGATAATCCTCCTTCCTTACACTTCTATTAAAAAAAGATTATAAATTTGCTTCTACCATTTAAATACATTAGAATAAGGGTGCTTAGTAGCATATTTGGTGATATAAATAGAAATCTGGAGTCCTGGTGCATTATGGACATTGAAGAAAAAATTAAATACGCAATAGAAAAGACTGAGGTCCTCAAGCCTCCCAGGAAGCTTCTGGCATCATTTGTTGATACTAACATACACTACTATATACTTACCGTACCGATGTATCTGGACT
>Ga0315545_1002183_pt1 | contig 17996 bp, 29 predicted proteins | sample SalMarSW160210MG_FD_203096 | JGI IMG/M metagenome (GOLD analysis project Ga0315545, IMG submission 203096) | Salt marsh sediment microbial communities from the Plum Island Ecosystem LTER, Massachusetts, United States - Salt Marsh Sediment SW1602-10 ...
TGTGTCATAATGTCATTCTGAGGCGTTAGCCGAAGAATCTCGATTTTGCAACTTATTGTAACTACGAGATTCTTCGCTTCGCTCAGAATGACAGAAGCAGGTTTTTGAGAATTGTGACACAGTCTGTAAGGAGAGGGGACAAAGGTGAGGTTCTCAAAATATCAACTTTATTTACTCTTGCGAAGATTTGTATTTCTATCAAAAATTCCAGTCCTCTGTTCAGTTGAATCAAATTAGGTTCAAATTTTACACTCCTTGTGGATGTTATCCCAGACGGGTCTCCGTCATCCACAAGAGGAAACTGAGCAAGTGTAGCAAAATTGTAGTTGCCCTATTTATTGGGCGTCCTTTAGCTCGATCCTTCGACAGGCTCAGGATGGTGAGCTCGTCGAACCATAAATCGAGCAACTACACATATGGTTTCTCCCGTTGGCAACGGGCAACGGCGTCTGTTACCAACTAAGAGAAAACCGCAGGTTCTTTAAAAAACCTGCGGTCTTTAATTTAAAAAGTCCAGACAAAATAGGCTAAAATCTATTTCTCAAATCTTCTTTTATTCTTCCGGGTTAGTTTCTTTTGAGTCGGTTTCTTCGCCCCCTTTGACTTCCTTTCCCTTCTCTTCAGTCTTTTCTTTTTTTTCTTTTTCTTCTTCTTCTTCTTTTTCTTTTTCTTCTTCTTTCTCAACCTTATCAGCCTTCGCTTCCACCTTTTCTTTCTTCTCCTTTGATGGTTTAGCTTCCTTTACCTTCTCTGGCTTGATCTTCTTCGCCGCTTTTTCCTTTTTCCCTTTTTTCTCCTCCTTGGGTGGTCTTTCCACCAAAAGCTCGACCACTGAAAGTGGAGCGCCATCTCCCTTTCTGATGCCCAGTTTCACCACCCGGGTATAGCCACCCTGTCTATCCATGAATTTGGGAGCTATCTCGTCAAATATCTTTTTAACCAGCTTCCTATCTTTGATCACATCGTAGACCTGACGATGAGCGTGAAGATTGCCTCTTTTGGCTAAAGTTATCAATTTCTCCGCTAATTTTCTAACCTCTTTGGCTTTGGCTTCTGTGGTTTTGATTATGTGATACATAAACAAAGAGGCCGCCATGTTGGCCAGCATTGCCTTCCTGTGGCTTTTGGTTCTTCCTAACTTCTTTACTTTTCTACCATGTCTCATCGGAACAAGTTCAGCCTTTCACCTAAGTTTTGGAATCTGGACTCAGAATTAGTTACTCGCTCATTCAGATCCACAGTATCCTGCGGACTGATGAAAAGATCATGAATATATAAAAATTCAAAAACGAAACTTTAACCTCCTGCGCACAAATCTTCTGAAGTCGAACTCCTTTTTCTTTGACAATTGAGCTTTCGTTTATGAATTCCTGGCATTTTAACTTTCTGCTCTTATTTGTCTTCCTGGGGCTCTTTGTATTTGGATACATCCATACCGAAGTCAAGTCCCAGTTCGCTTAAGATGGTATTCAACTCTGTTAAGGACTTCCTTCCGAAGTTACGGTATTTCAACATCTCCGCCTCTGTCTTCTGGGCTAATTCCTCCAGCGTCTGAATGTTGGCAGCTCTCAAACAGTTTGAGGATCTTACCGAAAGTTCCAACTCATCCACCTTAGTCTTCAGAAGATTTCGGATCTTTAAAGTCTCCTCATCCACCTCCTCCTCTTCCGCTATCTCCATCTCCTCCTCCAGTTTGATGAAAAGCTGGAAGTGATCCTTCAAAATCTTGGAGGCAAAGCATAGAGCATCTTCCGGGGTTAAACTTCCATCGGTCCAGATCTCCAGGATTAGCCGGTCGTAATCTGTGCGCTGTCCCACCCGGGTATTCTCCGTGGTGAAATTCACCTTCTGAACAGGGGAAAACATTGAATCCAGAAAAATGGTTCCCACCGGGGCATCTGGTCTTTTGTTCTGTTCTGCTGAAACATAGCTTCGTCCCTCCCCGATGTCTATCTCCATCTTGAACTTAACATCTTCTGTTGTCTTTACCAGGTGCAGATCGGGATTAAAGATCTCAATCTCGCCGTCAGTTTTTATATGCTTGGCAGCAAAACTTCCCTTCTTGTTAGCCTCCAGAACTAAAGTCTTGGGCTCATCCCCATTAAGCTTCAGCCTTAGTCTTTTAATATTTAGCACGATCTCGGTGACGTCCTCATATACTCCGGGAATGGTGGAAAATTCATGCAAAACCCCATCGATACGCAAAGCTACTGGAGCGGTTCCCTGAATGGAGGACAGAAGGGTTCGGCGCAGAGCATTCCCCAAGGTGAAACCAAATCCACGCTCCAGCGGCTCCACGATAAACTTGGTATACTTATCGGTCATGGTGGATTCTTCCACTCCAATATCTTTGGGCATCTGCAAATTCTTCCATTTCATCCCTCAATTCCTCCTTTCAAGGAGAAAAAATCTTTTAAATTTCTGCGGCTTGATCAATCTCTTCTTTCTTTATACTCTTACCGATTCTTTAAAGAAATTTTCAAGAAATTACTTGGAGTAAAGCTCCACGATCAATTGCTCCTGAGCCAGAAGGGGAATATCGGTCCTTTTGGGACGCTCCAGAAGCTCGCCTTTCAGATGGGCTTTATCTAACCGCAGATAGGGGAGGTCCCCCGCCCGCCCTTCTCTTAAGGCTTGGTGAATTAAGTCTAAATTCTTGCTTTTTTCTCGGACAGAGATGATATCACTAGGCTTAAGCTGATAGGAAGGGATGCTGACAACTCTTTCATTAACCAGAAAATGGCGATGCAGGACCAACTGACGGGCTGCCTTTCTGGAGGGGGCGAAACCCAATCTATATACCAGATTGTCCAGCCGACATTCCAGCATCCTCAAAAGGCTCTCGCCAGTTATACCTTTTTGTCTTTTAGCACGGTGAAAATAATTTTCAAACTGCCTTTCTAAGATTCCATAAATGCGGCGCACCTTCTGCTTTTCTCTGAGCCTTAGAGCATATTCCGATCCCTTTCTTCTCATCGTTCGTCCGCGCGTACCCGGAGAATAAGCTCTCCGTTCGAAAGCACACTTATCACCAGAACAACGACTCCCCTTTAAGAAGAGCTTTTCTCCTTCACGTCTGCAAAGCTTGCAATTTGCTTCCGTATATCTTGCCATCTAACCTCTCCGTCTTATATCCTTCAATTTCGGTCAAACCTTCCGAGCTAAATGGGACATATAATTCGCCTACTCTGAATTCCTCACACCGTTTCTCTATACTCTTCTTCTTTTAGGAGGACGGCAGCCGTTATGAGGAATGGGGGTGACGTCTCTTATGGCGGTGATCTCCATCCCTGCCGCCTGCAGGGATCTTATGGCGGCTTCTCTTCCCGATCCAGGACCTTTCACCCACACTTCTGCCTTTTTCACTCCCCGTTCTAAAGCCTCCTTGGCAGCCGCCTGAGCGGCCAATTGTGCCGCAAAGGGGGTGCTCTTTCTTGACCCTTTGAAACCCAGCCTGCCACCCGTGGACCAACAGATTAGATTCCCCTTGGTGTCGGTAATGCTCACAATGGTGTTATTGAAGGTTGCCTTGATATGGGCTACTGCGTGTGAGCCAACCACACCATGTCTCTTCTTGCTCTTCTTCTTTGAGACCTCTGGCAATTTACTCCTCCTTCAAGATAGTGACTATGATCATTTGACTTGAATCCGAAAGTTCAAATTTTGTATGTGATTTCTCTGTTTTATTTTGATCTTTTACCACCAATGGTCCTTTTGGGACCTTTCCTGGTTCGGGCATTGGTTTTAGTTCTCTGTCCCCGCACTGGCAATCCTCTTCTGTGCCTTAACCCCCGATAGGAGCCGATGTCGATCAATCTCTTGATGTTCATGGAGACCTCTCCCCGTATAGCTCCCTCCACCTTGTAATCCGACTCAATTACCGAACGCAATTTGGTTATGTCTTCGTCAGTCAACTTATGCGCCCGGATATCGGGATTTACTCCGGTGGCTTGCAGAATCTTTCTGGAGGAGGATAAACCTATCCCGTAAATATAGGTCAAACCTATCTCTACCCTTTTGTCTTTGGGCAGATCTACACCTGCAATTCTGGCCAAATTTTGCCTCCGCCGTTTTTATCCCTGTCTCTGCTTATGGCGAGGATTCTTGCAGATCACCCGCAATATCCCCTTCCTTTTTACGATCCTGCACTTCTCACAACGCACCTTTATGGATGATCGAACCTTCATCTTTTCTTCCCTTTCACAATTCGTTGACTTCTTTCTGATTTGGGCAGTTGATCTCTCTATCTCAGTCTCTGTCGCAGTTTCTATCTCAGTCTCAGTCCAGGATCACTTATATCGATATATTATTCGCCCTCGGCTTAAATCATAAGGAGAAAGCTCCACCGTCACCTTATCCCCCAGGAGGATTCGGATAAAATGCATTCTCATTTTGCCGGAGACATGCGCCAGCACCTGATGACCATTCTCCAGCTCTACCCGGAATAGGGCATTGGGCAACGGCTCAATTACTTTTCCTTCAACCTGAATGGTTTCCTCTTTTGGCATTAAAACCACCTGCCTTTGGGACTCAACTGTCCACGGTTAAAACCTCGGCTCCATTTTCTGTCACCGCCACGGTGTGCTCAAAATGAGCGGAAAGAGAACTATCACGGGTGATGATGGTCCAATGATCGTCTCTGCTATCTATCTCATAAGATCCAACATTCACCATAGGCTCTATAGCCAATACCATTCCTTTTTTTAACACCACTCCCTGTCCTGGCCTCCCAAAATTGGGTATCTGCGGCTCCTCATGCAATCTTTTTCCGATCCCGTGCCCCACCAGGTCTCTTACCACCGAAAAACCATTCTCCTCCACAAAGGATTGGATGGCGTGTGAAATATCCGAAAGATGTCTTCCCTCTTGTACAAAACTAAGAGCATTTTCCAGAGCAAACTGAGTAACCCGCATCACTTTTTGTGCCTCTGCCGACACCTCCCCTACCTGAAAAGTGTAAGCCCCATCGGCATAATAACCATCCTTGAAAACTCCGACATCCACGGAGACGATCTCCCCTTCCTGTATAATTCTCTCTCCCGGAATCCCATGCACCACCTCCTCATTTATGGAGACACAGATGGAGTTGGGGAAACCTCGATATCCTTTGAATGCCGGATAGGCTCCCTGTTTTTTGATAAAATCCTCCGCCAGCCGGTCCAGTTCTTTGGTCTTGATTCCCGAATGAATCCCTTCTCCCACCAACTTCAAAGTCTTTGCCAGTATCTTTCCGTTATTCCTTATTATCTGGATCTCTCTTTCTGTTTTCAACTCTATCATGTGCAAAATCATCTTTTGTCTGAAGGTGATACGTTATTAGGTCTCCAGCACCTTCAGAATTTCTTTTAAAACCATATCCGGATTGGGCTCACTATTTATTCGGATCAATTTGCCCTGATGGTTGTAATATTCTTCGATGGGAAGTGTCTCCTCCCGATATACTTTCAATCTATTTAAAACCACATCTTCTTTGTCATCTTCTCTTTGAAACAACTTTCCTCCGCAGATATCACACACGCCCTCTTTTTGAGGAAGTTTACTATAAAGATTGTAGTCCGCACCACACATCGAACATATCCGTCTCCCTCCCAATCTCTTTAGGGCACACTGGCCAGATACCTCAAATTCCAGCGCGAAATCTATGCTTCTGTTTGAATCTGAGAGCAACTGGTCTAACTTCTCTGCCTGAACTAAGGTGCGAGGAAATCCATCCAGTATGAAACCTTTTTTACAGTCCGGTTGGTTTATTCTCTTCTCAATAATATTTAGCATGACTTCGTCTGGAACTAATTTTCCTGTCTCCATAAAGGGTTTGACTATTTTACCTAACAGGCCAGCCTGATGTACTTTCTCCCTTAGGATGTCACCTGTGGAGATGTGTGGCACCCCCAACTCAGATGACAAAAGTTTAGCCAAAGTCCCTTTTCCTGAGCCGGGTGCTCCCAATAGTACCAAATTCATACTTTTCTTTCTACATTCTGCCTCTTATTCTCCCTTTCTTCATGAATCCATCATAATGTCTCATCAGAAGATGAGATTCAATCTGTTGAAGCGTATCCAAAGCTACCCCCACCACTATCAGAAGACCGGTTCCTCCGAAGTAAAACTGGACGCCCATTCCCCTCATCATAAAATAGGGAAGGACGGCGATCATGGCAAAGAATATCGCTCCGGGCAGGGTTATGCGGGTAAGAACCTTATCGATATATTCGCTGGTTCTTTTACCCGGTCTAATTCCAGGGATGAAGCCACCATATTTTCTCATGTTATCCGCCAGATCCACCGGGTTGAACACGATGGCGGTGTAGAAATAGGCGAAGAATACGATCATGAGCCCGAATATTAGCGAATACAGAACCGTCCCCGGCTGAAGCCAGGAGGAGAAGCTCTGCATGAACTCACTGTTGGGGAAAAAGGAAGACAGAGTGGCGGGAGCAAACATGATCGACTGGGCAAAGATTATGGGAATTATCCCGGCGGTGTTAACCGACAGGGGTATGTGAGTTGACTGACCCCCGTACATCTTTCTCCCGATCACCCGTTTGGCATATTGCACCGGTATCTTTCTTTGAGCCCGGGTGACCAAAACGATAGCTGCAATCACCGCCACCATCAGCCCGATTAAAAAGACCTCGGAGAAGAGGTTCCTCTGCCCCAGAAAAAGCATCCTCACCTCGTCCACCACGCCGCTGGGAAAACGAGCGATGATCCCGACCATTATGATCAAGGAGATTCCGTTTCCAATTCCCTTTTCGGTGATCTGCTCGCCCAGCCACATGATGAAGATGGTGCCGCAGGTGAAGGTGATCATGGTCAAGAGTTTGAAGCCCATACCGGGGTGGGGAACTACAAGCTCCCTAGCAGAAAGCTGCAAACTCTCCAGAAATACCGCAGTTCCCAGAGCCTGCATGGCGGAGATAAGAACCGTGCCGTAGCGAGTATACTGGGTGATCTTTCTCCTTCCTTCCTCTCCCTCCTTCTGTAGCTTCTGGAAATATGGCACCACCGCTCCCAGAAGCTGCATGATGATGGAGGCAGATATATAGGGCATTATCCCCAGGGAAAAGATGGTTGCCTTCCGAAAGGCGCCTCCCACAAACATGTCATATAAGCCGAAAAGCGAACCTTTCATTCTTTCCCCGAAGAAGGTCATCAGAGTTTCAGCATCGATCCCCGGTGAGGGAATATGTCCTCCCAATCGATACACCACCAGGATGGCTAAAGTGAAGAGAATCCTTTTCCGGAGCTCTGGAATCTTGAATACGCTCTGGATGGTGCTTAACATCTTATCACCTCAATTTTGCCACCTGCCGCCTCAATTTTCTCTTTGGCTTTTTTGCTGAAGGCGTTGGCCTGAACCACCACCGCTCTTGCCATCTCTCCTTCGCCCAGTATTTTGACCGGAAGCTTTATCTTCTTGATCAATCCCGCCTCCTTCATTATCTTTGGAGAGATCACATCCTTGACCGATTCTGCGGACAGGGAAGTGACCTTGGATAAGGCAGACAGATTCACAATTTGAAATTCCTTACCGAAGATATTGGTAAATCCTCTCTTGGGGACTCGTCTCTGGAGAGGCATCTGTCCACCCTCGAACCATGATCGTTTTTTGGCTCCAGATCGGGACAACTGGCCCTTGTGTCCCCGGGTGGATGTCTTTCCGTGACCCGATCCCGGGCCTCTGCCCACCCTCTTTCTTTTCTTGCTTGACCCCAAGGAAGGGGAAAGACCTCCAATATGAATTTTTCGTTCTCCGGCAGATGCTTTTGTCAAATCACACCTCCCCGCTTTCGGCGGGATTTTCAACTTCCACTTTGACCAGGTGTTTCACCTTCTCAATCATTCCTCGTATTTGAGGGGTATCCTTCTGTTCCACGCTCTGGTAAAGCTTCTTGATCCCCAAAGCTCTCACCATTTGCTTCTGCTTTTTCGTATACCCAATGGCGCTTTTTATCTGCGTAATCTTCAACTTACCAACCACTTTAAACCTCTCCAAAAAATTACTAAAAATCCCAAATCTTTTTTGCTCAAATTTATGGCTGTTTCTCTTGGTGCAACTCCTTCAGATTTTTGCAGTTACCTATCGTTTTCTCTCGCTCTCTCTTGCTCGAGCTTTTTCCTTGAGCATCCTCAGATTCAAAAGACCGTTGACTGTGGCTTTAACCACATTATGGGGATTGGGGGAGCCTAAGGACTTAGTCAACACGTCTTGAATCCCGGCGGCTTCCAAAACCGCCCGGACAGGACTACCGGCGATCACACCGGTGCCCGGCAAAGCTGGCTTCAAAAGAACCCTAGCTGCTCCAAATTTTCCTATCACCGGATGAGGAATGGTTCCATCCACCAGGGGAACTTCAATCATCTTCTTCTTAGCTGCCTCAGTCCCCTTGGTAATGGCGAGGGAGACCTCTCGCGCTTTTCCCAACCCGATCCCCACTCTGCCCTTTCTGTCTCCGGCTGCAACCAGGGCGGTGAAAGAGAACCGTCTCCCCCCCTTGACCACCTTGGCCACCCGATTGACGTAGATGACCTTCTCCGTAAACTCTAAAGGTTGTTCCTCGTAAAATCTTGCCAAAAATCACCTCTTTTCTAAAATCGGTTCATTTCGTGTGCTGTTCATAGAATCAAAGGCAATCGCTTTTTGCCGATCATATCTCAAGATCCTGCGGTCCAAACTTGGATTCTGCGGATATGCCCGTACGGGCACACCTGCGGAGAGTTAGAACCCCAATCCTCCCTCTCTGGCTCCTTCGGCTAAGGATTTGATCCTTCCGTGGTATGGATACCCGCTTCGATCAAACACCACCAAAGTTATGCCCAGCTCTTTTGCCTTTTGAGCCAGAAGAAGCCCCACCTTTTTGCTCACTACAGATTTGGTATCCTCGGGTTTAGTCTGAGATTTCACTTCCCGGGTGAGGCTGGATACCGCTGTCAGGGTGCGACCGGCCCCATCATCCACCAATTGAGCATATATCTGCTTTAGGCTCTTATACACACATAACCTGGGTCTTTCAGAGGCTCCAAATATCTTTTTTCTCACCCTTTTTCGCCGTCTGGCCAATCTTATTTTTTTCAATCTTTCCTGTCTAAGCATAACTTTCACCCTTAACCAGAGTGCACAACGTCGGCATTCTAAGTGGCAGTTTTGCCAGCTTTCTTCCGCACGATTTCCCCTTCATATCTGATTCCTTTGCCCTTGTATGGCTCAGGTGGACGGAAGCATCTGATTTTCGCCGCCACCAACCCCACTAGCTGTTTGTCTATCCCTGAAACTTTTATCTTATTGGGTCCATCCAGCTCTATCTTTATGCCTTCAGGTGGAGAGAACAGTATGGGATGGGAAAAACCTAAGGAGAGATTAAGTTTCCTTCCCATAAGCTCGGCTTTATATCCGACTCCCTGAATCTCTAAGGACTTCTGATATTCGGAAATCACTCCAGTCACCATGTTAGCGATCAGAGATCGGGTCAGACCATGGAGTGATTTGTGAAACTTATTATCCGATGGTCGCTTGATCACTACCCTATCCTGATCGGTCTCCACCACCATGGATGGATGGATTCTTGATGTCAACTCTCCTTTAGGTCCGGTGACCATGATCTGGTTTTCCTCTATTTTAACCTTCACCCCGGAGGGGATGGATACAGGCTTTTTTCCTACTCTGCTCATTTTTTCCTTTCAGCCATACTCAGAGTTTACTACTCAAAAATTACCACACCTTAAAAAGAACCTCCCCTCCTGCTTGAGCTTCCTTGGCCTGACGATGAGTCAAAATACCTTTGGAGGTGGAGAGGATGGTGAGTCCCACCTCTCTTCTTATCCGATCCAACTGTTTTTTATCTGCATAGATCCTAAGGCTGGGCTTGCTGATCCGACGAAGTCCGGAGATAAAGCTGTTATTCTGGTGATCATATTTTAAGAAGATGCGCAAAAGATTCTGTTTGTTATCTTCCACCTCCACGAAGTTGCTGATGAAATTGTGTTCCAGAAGCAGTTGAGCGATCCTCTTCTTCATCACCGAAGAGGGAACGTCCACCTTCTTGTGTTTTGCCTTACAGGCGTTTCTTATCCTGGTCAACATATCAGCCAGAGGATCAGTGGTCTTCATGAAATTTTCCTTCCTTACTTCAATTGTGGGTCAAAATCTTTTTAATTTTGAACTTTGCTCTTTTAACTTTTCTACCAACTGGCTTTCACCACGCCGGGAATTTCACCGGCAAGCGCCAACTCCCTGAAGCAGATACGGCACAACCCAAAATCCCGCATAAAACCTCTGGGCCTCCCACACCGATAGCATCGATTGTGTTGACGCACGCGAAATTTCGGTTTTCGCTTGGATTTTTCAATCAAACACTTCTTGGCCAAATGATCTCCTTAAATTCAGAGTTTAAGTTTATAAGTTTAAAACGTCAACATCTTCTGTTCCTCAAATAAGTTTTATCTTTTAAAGGGCATTCCCAGATTTTTCAACAACTCAAATCCTTCCTCATCGGTTTTGGCGGTGGTGACGATGGTGATGCTCATACCTTTGATCTTCTCCACCTTATCATAATCTATTTCGGGGAAAATTATCTGTTCTCCAATTCCCAGATTATAATTCCCCCGTCCATCAAATGAGTTGGGGGAGATGCCTCTGAAATCGCGAATACGCGGGATGGCAACATTCACCAGACGATCGAAAAACTCATACATCATGTCCTTACGCAAGGTGACCATACATCCGATGGGCATGCCAGCTCTGAGCTTGAAGTTGGATATAGCCTTCTTAGCCCTTCGGAGGACGGGCTTCTGTCCGGCTATGGTGGCAAGATCAGCCGAGACAGCATCCAGAAGCTTGACGTTCTGGAGGGCATCTCCCACCCCCACGTTGATCACCATCTTCTCCAGTCTGGGCGCCTGCATCAGGTTCTTATACCCGAACCGCTTCATCAAGGCAGGCACGGTCTCCTTCTTATACTTTTCTCTTATTCGTGGCAAAGCCATAACTTCTTCTCTTCCATCTTCATATCAAGAATTCATGCTATGTTTAGCTTTTACTTTAAAATCAGATTCAAATTATTTCACCGCACTTCCGGCAGATTCTGACTTTGCTTAGCCTACCACCCTTCTCCCCTTCCAGAATCTTATAGGCCACCTTGGTAGGAGAGGAGCATTTGGGGCAGAAAAGCATAAGATTGGAGGCGTGCACAGGCGCCTCCTTCTCGATAATGCCACCTTTTTGAGCTTTCTGAGTCTGCCGGGTATGCCTTTTAATGAAATTTATCCCCTCCACGATTGCCCGGCTTTTGTCAGGAAAAACCTTCAGCACCTTCCCGGTTTTCCCCTTATCATCTCCAGCAATAATCAGAACACTATCACCTTTTTTGATCTTCATCTCTTTGGTCACTCAGGTTTGAGTATAGCTTTTTCAAAAGAATACTTGAGCTTCTTCTGCCGTCTCAGATGTGTTTAGAGCACTTCTGGGGCTAAGGATACAATTTTCATAAACTCTTTTTCTCTTAACTCTCGCGCCACCGGTCCAAATATTCTGGTGCCTTTGGGCTCGTTCAGCTCGTTTATGATCACGGCGGCGTTATCAGAAAATCTGATATACGAGCCATCTTTACGTCTGGTTTCACGGGTGGTCCTCACCACCACGGCCCGACATATCTCTGACTTCTTGACTGTTCCGCCGGGAATGGCATCTTTCACCGTAACCACTATTATATCCCCTATACGGGCATATCTTTTTTTAGTTCCGCCCAACACCCGGAAACACATCACCTTCTTCGCTCCGGAGTTGTCCGCCACCACTAAAGTTGAATACTCTCTGATCACTTTTCATCTTCCCTTCATGCTGGCCGACCGCGGTCGCCGGACGGCAGACATTCAAGCTCACTTGACTTTCTTTAAAATCTCCGAAAGTCTCCATCTTTTCAATTTGGAGAGAGGTCGGGTCTCCATCACTTTTACCTTATCGCCGATCTGACATTCATTTTTGTCATCATGAGCATAAAGCTTGGAGGTCCTTCGAATGACCTTCTCATATCGGGGATGCCTGAATTGCCTTTCCACGGCGACCACGATAGTTTTATCCATCCGGTTCGAGATCACCCATCCCTCTCTTATCTTTCTTTTATTTCTCTCCACTCTCTCTTACTCCTCTTTCTCCTCTTTCTCCTCAGAAGAGCTGACCTTCTCTTCTTGTGAGGCTAAGGGTTGAATCTTCAGTTCATCCTCCCTCAGTATGGTGTTTATCCGCGCTAAATCCCTTTTCAATATCCTCAGCCGCAAAGGATTATCCAACTCCTTGCCGGCTTTCTGTAATCCTAGATTAAACAGCTCCTCTTCTGTTTCCGATTTTCTCTGCTGAAGCTCTTCTCTAGTCAGCTCTCTCATCTGCTCTTTTTTCATGTGTCGAAGAATGCTTTAAAATTTTAAATCTGAGTTCTGGCTACGAATTTTGTCTTTATGGGAAGTTTGGCAGATGCCAAATCCATCGCCTCCCGGGCAAGCTGGGGAGTTACGCCCTCCAGCTCAAATAAAATCCTCCCGGGCCTTACCACTGCCACCCAGTGATCAGGAGCGCCCTTACCCTTTCCCATTCGAGTCTCAGCTGGTTTAACCGTAACCGGCTTATCCGGGAAGATACGGATCCACACCTTGCCCCCCCTCTTTATATGTCGGGTCAAAGCCACTCTGGCCGCCTCAATCTGCTTGTTGGTCAGCCAAGCTGGCTCTAAGGCTTTGATACCGAATTCTCCGAAATTCATCTCCGAGCCACGATAAGCCTTACCTCTTCTTCTGCCACGCTGTTGTTTTCGGTATTTAACTCTTTTGGGCATCAACATAAAAAACGCTCCCTCTCAATCGAATCCGTTGGTGCTAAAATCAAAAAGGTGGCACTACGCCGTTTGTCTTCCTCGTTTTTTCGCACTTAACCTTCTCTTTTAGTTTTCTTTCGGCGGCTTTTCCTTTCTCCTTTTTTTCTCCTGTCCTCTTCAGGTTTCATTCTCTTTGATGTTTCCCTGGCTGAAACCTCCTCTTTGGGGGGAACTTCCTCTTTTGATCCTAAAACCTCTCCTTTGAAAATCCACACCTTCACTCCGATACACCCATAGGTGGTGTGTGCGGTGGCGGTAGCGTAATCGATATCCGCGCGGAGGGTATGCAATGGGACTCTCCCTTCCATATATTTTTCCGTGCGAGCAATCTCAGCTCCAGCCAGCCTCCCTCCACAGGAGATTCTCACCCCTTGTGCCCCCAATTTCATGACCGAGGCGATCGTCTTCTTCATCGCCCTTCTGAAGGAGACCCTTCCTTCCAATTGTTTGGCAATGCTTTCTGAGACCAGTTTGGCAGAAAGCTCAGGCTTCTTCACCTCTATGATATTGATAGCCACTTCCTTCTTGGTGAGCAGTTGAAGCTCCTCCTTCAACTTATCCACCTCCGCCCCTCTCCGTCCGATCACGATTCCCGGTCTGGCAGTATGAATGTCCAGGGTCACCTTTCGTGGAGCTCTGATTATGTCTATCGCCGCTATTCCGGCGTGTTCTAACCTCTTCTCAGTATAGCTTCGGATCATCAGGTCTTCCTTCAGAAGATCAGAAAATTTCGTGTCGGAAAACCATCTGGAGTTCCAGCTTTTAATGATCCCTAACCTCAGTCCTATGGGATTGGTCTTCTGTCCCAACTACACCTCCTTTTTCAGTTGCCAGTTTCCAGTCTGCTGACTGCCAACTGGAAACTGACGTCACTTCACTTTCCTAAGCAGGTTACTTCTACTGCTCCTCCTCCTTACCATCGGTCACCACTATGGTGATATGATTGGTTCTTTTCCTTATTCTATATGCTCTCCCCATCCCCATGGCCCGGATTCTTTTCATGATGGGACCGCCATCCACCAATATCTTCTTTATCCACAGATCCTCCGCCTTAAGCTTAGCCGTCCCTCCTACGCTTAAGGCATTGGCGGTGGCAGACTTCAAAGTCTTCTCCAAAACCGTTGCCGCCGCCTTGGGCGTGAAGGTCAGAACGTTCAGTGCCTCCTCCACGTTTTTCCCTCTGATAAGATCTGCCACTCTTCTCACCTTCCGGGCAGACATTCTAATAAATCTTGCTTTAGCTTTAGCTTCCATGATCTATTCTACAAACATCCAAAATCCTTGCTCTGTCTTTTCTGTCAACCTATTTCAGGGATGTGGATCTCTCCGTAATCCTTCCGGAATGTCCTCTAAAGATCCTGGTGGGAGAGAACTCTCCCAGTTTATGTCCCACCATGTTCTCTGAAATATATACCGGAATGAACTTATTCCCATTATGCACGGCTATGGTGTGTCCTACAAAATCAGGGGTTATGGTGGATCGCCTGGACCAGGTCTTGACCACCCTCTTCTCTCTGGTTTCATTCAAAGCCGAAATCTTTTTTTGAAGATGTTCATCCACAAAGGGACCTTTTTTTAAAGACCTTGCCATTTTTTAATCCATCTCCGAAAAGTTTAAAATCCAAAATTTAGAATGCAAAAATATAAGAATCCTCTTAATTTTAAATTTTTCTCTTTTAATTTTTAACTTTACTTGCCTCTTCTTTTAACGATCAGCTTATCGGACGGCTTTTTCTTTCTGGTTTTCAATCCCTTGGTGATCTTTCCCCAGGGGGTGCATGGATGTCTGCCTCCGGATGATCTTCCTTCTCCTCCTCCCATGGGGTGGTCTACCGGATTCATGGCCACTCCTCTCACCCGGGGTCTTCTGCCCAGCCATCTGCTTTTGCCTGCTTTTCCGTAGGATATGTTTTCATGATCCAGATTGCCCACCTGCCCCAGGGTGGCGAAGCACTCCAGTCTTACCAACCGAACTTCACCCGAGGGAAGCCTCACATGTCCGAAATTTCCCTCCTTTGCCATCAACTGAGCATATGTTCCTGCTCCTCTGGCCATCTGAGCGCCTTTTCCTCTTTTCAACTCCACATTGTGGATCATGGTGCCCGGTGGAATTCTTCCCAGGGGCATGGCATTTCCTGGTCGTATCTCCGCATCTTCACCCGCCGTCACCCTATCACCCACTTTTAATCCCAGAGGAGCTATAATATATCTTTTCTCTCCGTCCGCATAATGTAGGAGGGCGATGCGAGCGGACCGGTTGGGGTCATACTCAATGGTTGCCACAAAAGCAGGAATGTTTAGCTTATCTCTTTTGAAATCTATGATTCTCAAAAACCTTTTGGCTCCTCCGCCTCGATGCCGACAGGTGACCCTTCCCTGGTTGTTCCTTCCACCTTTTTTCCTCAGAGGAACCAGAAGCGATTTCTCCGGAGTGGTGCAGGTTATCTCCTTGAAGGTGGACACCGTCTTAGATCTTAAAGATGGTGTAACTGGCTTGAATGTCTTAATGGGCATCTTGCTACCTCAATAAATTTAATCTTCTAAAGCAACAACATAAAAAATCATTTAAAGCTCTCCTATACCGTCTCAAAAAGCTCTATGGTCTCCCCTTTTTTAAGTTTCACCATGGCTTTTTTCCAATTCGGCCTTCTTCCTTCAAATTTTCCTAATCTTTTGGGTCTGCCATGCATCATCATGGTGGTCACATCCTCCACCTTTACACCGAAAAGCTCCTCCACTGCTTTTTTTATCTGAAGCTTGTTTGCCTTTCTGTCCACCTCAAAGACGTACTTATTCTGATCCACACGCAGGTTGGTGCTCTTCTCTGAGATCAGAGGCATCCTTATGATCTTTCGGGGATCATTCATCCGGCAAACACCTCCGTTAAGCTATCCAAAGCCGTTTTTGTCATGACTAAAAAATCACAGATCAAAAGATCATAAGGATTGACCAGACAAGCTCTTCTAAATTTCAGATCTTTTAGATTCCTACAGGACTTATATAAATTTTCATCTTTTCCTTCAGAAAGGAAGAGGACTTTTGATCCACCCATTCCCATTTTGTCAAACAGTTCAGCCACTACTTTGGTTTTGGGGGCATCCAGCTTGATTTCTTCGATGATCTTCACTCGATTTTCTGAAGCCATAGCTGATAAAGTTGAGAGCAATGCTTTGCGTTTCATCTTTTTGGGAATATCAATGCGATAATCATGAGGCACTGGAGGGAAGGCTCTTCCTCCACCCACCCAGATAGGAGACGTGTTGGTCCCGGCTCGCGCCCGCCCGGTTCCCTTCTGTCGCCAGGGTTTGGCACCCCCTCCTCTGACCTCCACCCGATTCTTTTTCTTCACCGTGCCCTGTCTCTGGTTGGCTAAATAAGCCTTCACGTACTGATGAATCACCGACAGATTAAGTTTTTGCCCGAAAAGCTCCTCTTTTAGTGGCAACGCATCTTTTTGATTTCCTTCTTTGTCAAATACAACCGCGCTAAGCATAACCATCCTTTAAGCCAAACATTTTCTGACGATCAAATAGGAATTTCTTTTACCAGGAACTGCTCCCACAAGCAAAAGCAAATTTTTCTCCACATCCATCCCCACCACCTCCAGATTTCTGACGGTGACCCTTTCCCCTCCCATTCTTCCTGCCATTTTTTGACCCTTAAATACCCGCGAAGGGTAGGAGCTGGAGCCTATTGAGCCCGGAGCCCTCGGTCGATCTGATTGTCCATGGGTTTTGGGACCGCCGTGGAATTTGTGTCTTCTCACTCCACCCTGAAAGCCTAAACCTTTAGAGACCCCAGTTACGTTAACCTTCTCACCTGCCGAGAATATGTCTATTTTCAACTCCTGTCCCACCTTAAATTTCTCCACCTGATCTGCTTTTATCTCTCTTAATATCCTTTTGGGCTGGACTTTGGCTCTCTCAAAATGACCCAGAAGAGGAAGAGTAAAAAGCTTCTTCCTTTTTCCCCCGAAACCGATCTGAATGGCATTATACCCGTCTTTATCATGGGTTTTCACCTGCACCACCGGGCAGGGTCCTGCCTCTATAATTGTGACCGGAATAGCCTGCCCCTCCTGATTAAAAACTCTGGTCATTCCGATCTTTTTCCCGATAATCCCTTCCATCCTCTTACTCCCAAAAATCTGTGTACTGCATACTGTCTACTACCTACTGCCTACTACATACTGCATACTGCATTTCACACCTTTATCTCTACGTCCACACCCGCGGGCAAATCCAGCTTCATCAAAGCATCCACAGTCTTAGGTGTGGAATCATAAATATCTATCAGTCTCTTATGAATGCGTGTCTCAAACTGCTCCCGGGATTTCTTGTCCACATGAGGAGACCTTAAAACGGTATAGACTCTCCTCCTGGTGGGCAGAGGCACCGGTCCGGTTATCTTTGCTCCGGTGCTGATTACGGTTCTTACGATCTCCTTAGCCGACTTATCCAGAGCCCTATGATCGTAAGCCTTAAGCCAGATTCTGATTTTTTGTCCTTCTTCAGCCATTCTCTTTTCCTTTTATGATGAGCTTGCCTCTCTAAAGACTTAAGCTTGAGTTCAACTTAGCTCACTTTAAACTAAACCATCGCTTGCTGGGTTTATACGATCGATATTTCCATATCGTTGTAATTTGCAGTGAGTTTATGAAACTCTCTAATCTCTTCTCTTTATGCAAAAAATTCATATATCCTCAAATGTAGCAAAATTGGTTTCTTTTCACCTTTTGATCATCTTCCGCCAGGATGTTTTTCTACAATAATCTTGAGTTCTCATGTGGACATCTTTTGTTGTTGGCTACTGCATTTTTTCATCATAAAATATGGCGGCGCTCTTTTTAATTTCTCACTTCTTCTGAATATATCCGGATAATTCAAAGCCCATGCTACTTTATGCACCTATTCTTTAGACGTTTCACAAATTATTTTAAATCATATCCGCTTAATCCGTTTAATCCGTTGACCCGTTCAATCCGTTGGTATGAACCGTATGGCTCATACCGTTGACCTATTCTATTATCTCTCCCACCACCCCGGCTCCAACCGTGCGTCCTCCCTCCCGAATGGCAAACCGCAACTCCTTCTCCAGGGCTATGGGAGTGATCAACTCCACCTCCATGGTGGT
>Ga0315545_1002186_pt1 | contig 17981 bp, 16 predicted proteins | sample SalMarSW160210MG_FD_203096 | JGI IMG/M metagenome (GOLD analysis project Ga0315545, IMG submission 203096) | Salt marsh sediment microbial communities from the Plum Island Ecosystem LTER, Massachusetts, United States - Salt Marsh Sediment SW1602-10 ...
ATACAAATTATGATAAAAATATATACACTTTAGTAAATATTTTAAGTGTTAGCGATGTCATGGCACAAAGAAGTGTTATCGATGTTGTGGCACTCAACAGCTATTCTTTATCACGAAATAGACATTGATCAAAAAAATGACCCTTAATCAAAAACTTCTCTCATTAAATACAAGAATATTAGAAATTATCTTTAAATTAATGAGCATGGATAGTAAGATGGTATCTCTTTTTATATTATCAAGATAAACGTGGCTAAGATTATAATAAAGAAAACCAAAATGCATATTTTAATGAACTATAAGTTACTCTTTTGCAAATTTCTGATATTCTTTCTGGATTTTTACCTTTGATATGAACATTTTCTTACCCTCTTTTAAAAGAGCAATTTATTGAGGGGTGATGAAATTATCCCTGATTAACTAAACGCTAGCCGTTCACAAAATTAGATATTTGAGAGGAACTTTTTCACAAAACGCACTTTATCAATCTGGCCTATTTTTGCAGCTATTAAAACAATCAACAACACCGTGATGTTAGCAATGGTGCAATGGTTGGCAAAGGCATTGTGGCCATAGACCGATGGTTCTTGCATACACAGAGTAAGGAGTCTTGAGAAGACCCTCTCCGAACTGCTTTTTTTGTTGTAGTGTTCTTTGAAAATTTGCAATCGGTAATCGATCTGTTTTCTGATCTACTAATCTCCTCTGAGATACGCGGTACACCCCCCTCCCTTTCGGAAGGATGGATGGTTCCAGGGACAGGTGGGCACTTGTCGAGCGAATTTCTTGGAATACGTTACGGGACAGACGAACTTCCTGCGGATTTTCCCTCGATCTATAAACTTTCCCCTGTAGATCATCTCAAAGCCAGCGATACAGATTCGAGTGCCTGAAGAGGAGATTTTGAGCTCCCTGAGTTTTGCCAGCGAAGGTTTCTAGCAACTCTGGGCAGGGCATGGAGATCATTAATCACAAACTTCAGGTTGTCCTCTGAGTCATACGCAGCATCGCCCATGACAGCCTGGATCTCGGAGGTGAAATGCTCAAGGAGCTTTTTGAATAAGGGAACAAAGAGGGTGGTATCCTGGACATTGGCCGGTTTAGTTAGTTCGTATATCGGGAGCTCTGAGTCACAATCCGTGATGGAATGATTTCGATATCCCCAGAAGTACTGAGGCTCTTTTTCGAAAGGGTTTTTGAAATGGATCACGACACCAAGTCGTGCCTCGGGGTCCCTCTTTGGTAATTTGCTCTTATCAAATCGATCCTTCATTGAGGTTTTCAGATTATTTTCTCTGACCACCACAGGCACAGCGACCGAGTCTATGGAGAGGAAGGCACCAGAGATTTCTTTGAGTTCAATGAGTTTCTTGGCGAGATTGACTCTTATGATTTGCAGAATCCTATTGGGGATATCTTCCAGAAAGGAAGACAGCCTTTCCTCTAGGCTATAGAGACTTTTATTTGGCAGGAGGCCACAGGTTGCTACCAAGCCGGGATTATCGACCAGGAATGAGACAAGACCAAACAAGGTTGGCAGCTGTTTTATGTTTTTGTAGATCAAGGCATGGAGGAGAGCCTGTCTTGAGACAGGCGCCTTCCCCTCATTTTTGAAGGAAAGCAGCCAGTAAGGTAGGGCTCAATGGCTTCAAACCGAAGACCGCTTAAGGAGAGATAAGATACTGCTGTTTAGGGTTGTAAGAAGTCATCGAAGGTCTCCATTTTTGCGAAAGGCGTCTGTTGTAAAGTCGATGAGTTGGATTAGCGTTGAGGGGGAGGTGAAACAGGATAATGCATAACTTCTTAGAACAACAGAATAAATCAAAAAAGATGTCTCAAGAAAAAGGAGGGTTTCACAAAAAGGAAGGAGTCAAAAATTCACCTCACCCCTTTTTTAAAACGTTCAAAATAAAGGCTTATGGTGGAAGATGTGCCGTTTAACTATATGAAATTACAAGCTATTTTACGGTGGAGGTGAATTCATTCTAGGACATACCAAAAAACTTAATATTTTCAATGCATTAGGAATTTTGTGAAAGGCTAAAATATCCAAGGAAAGGAGGTGGGCTAAAAAGAATCCAACGAATTGAGTTCGTTGGAAGTCCCGAAGGGCATTTTTTGAGAGGTTTCAGGTGCCAGCCCAGCTACGGAGGCGACCAATTTGATCGACAAGGAAACATTAGCGCGAACTTTCATGCGAGGCTTTACGTGTTAGGTTGGTGAATGATCTTTTTTTTACCAATGATGTGGTGCTTTATGCCTCACAGCTGACGAATTCGACTTTTTACGAATTCATCAAACTCAAATTTGAAAGGAGGAAACCCCATGTTTTCTAGAATTAAAACGAGTTGGAAATTGGTAGGCGTGATGTTATCGATTTTGGTTATTTTGCCATTATCAACCGGTTCGGCTGCGGATAGAGACACTCTTACAGTGGGAATAAATGCAGATATGCGCACTCCTGAGCTCATAACTACCATGGATCAAACCTCAGATAAGATTTTGTTATTCCATATCTATGAGCCATTGATAGCAAGAAACCGGCAAATGGTTGCAGAGCCATGGTTGGCTGAGACTTTGGAACCATCAGGTGAAGTTAGCTGGAAGCTTACGCTGCGCAAAGGAATAAAATTTCATAATGGGGCAGAGCTGACGGCCGACGATGTCAAGTATACACTCGAATGGATTTTAAACCCTAAAAATGCTTCCATGCGGTTGTCCAGAATTGAGCTGTTAGAAAAAATAGAAAAGACTGGAAAATATGAACTAAACTTAATTACAAAAAAACCGTTTCCGGTTTTACCGGTTTCATTGGGAAATATCTCGATCATACCCAAGGGGATGACACCAAAAGAGCTTGCTAAGAATCCAATCGGAACTGGACCCTATAGATTCAAGGAATGGAAAAAGGAGCGTAGAATTGTTTTAACAAGATTCGATGATTACTGGGGGAATGCGCCCTATTTCAAAACCTTGCGATTTCTTATCAGGCCTGAAATGGGAGCAAGACTCTCTGCTTTGTTGGCCGGAGAAGTCGATATGATTCCCGATGTTCCTGTAGAAATGGTTCCAAGAGTGAACGCTAACCGGGAAACAGAAATACGAACGGTGCCAGCCGGCAGAAGTATCGGTTTGTACTTCAACCTCCGTGGGGATCCGGACAGTGTTTTCCATGATATACGGATGAGGAAAGCTTTTAACTACGCAGTAAACGTACGTGAAATAACAAAACATATATTGGGCGGATTTGCTACGCCAACAGGGCCGCTCGTTCCTATGAACCGACACCACTACCCTGAGCATAGTGCATATCCTTACGACCCCGAGAAGGCTGTGGAACTTATTAAAAGGGCTGGCTATAAACCAGAGGAACTACATTTTACTCTTCACTCTCCGAAGGGTCGTTACCTAAAGGATTTCGAGGCATCCCAGGCGATCGGCACTCAATTGGGAAAAATTGGTATCAAAGTCGATGTGGTAGCTGACGAATGGGGTCATCATCTGGAACTTATGAAAAAATGTAATAAGGAATTATCAATTTATATAAATGGAAGAGGTGAGAGAACCTTTGAAGGTAGCATGATGCAGCATTGGTTTAAGTCAGGTATGCCGTGGACTTGCTTCTCCGATGAAGAGATTGATCAGGCAATAGATAGAGCGATGCCGATTGTTGATCCTGACAAGAGGGAGAGGGCCATGATGCTGTTGGAGGGATTGATATGGGATAAAGCACCGTGGGTCTTTCTGTGGGCTCAAAATTCGATCTGGGGAGTAAAGTCGGATATAGATTGGAGCCCTTGGGCAGACGAGATTCCGAGATTGGCAACTGCTTCACGAAAATAGTGTTTCAGTACAATCATCTACACGCAGGGTGGTAAACTTTTTTTGCTTACTACCCTGCAAAATTTTCCCCGCAGATATTTCTCAATAGAGGTACTTGCGATGTTGGCATTTATCATACGGCGTTTGTTGTTTACTGTTCTGATAGCGCTTTTCGCTATTTCAGCGGTGTTTTTTATTATTCGAATGACTGGTGATCCCACCTATCTTATGGTTCCCATGGACGCTTCAAAAACGGTGATTGAAAACTTCAGACATAAGATGGGATTCGACAAACCCCTTTTTTCCCAATACGTTGATTATATGTGGAACTTTATGCATGGAGATTTAGGCACTTCCCTGAGATATAACGAACCTGCGCTTAATTTAGTGATTGAGGCACTGCCCGCGACAGCGCTTTTGACTTTGTCCGCAATGGCCATGAGTATTGTTATTGGAGTCCCTCTCGGGATCATAACGGGGATTCGAAGTGGTGGATTAGACCGGGTGATAACCGCTCTTGTGGTGTTAGCTCAGGGTGTGCCGAATTTTTGGCTTGGTCTTATGATGATTTTTGTTTTCTCAGTGAAGTTTCATATATTGCCTACGGGCGGTATGGGGTCAATAAAACATTTGATTATGCCGACCATCGTAATGGGGTTTTACACAAGTAGCCGAATCACGCGTGTCACCAAATCAAGTGTAAGTGAACATTTCCAAAAAGAATATATACAAACGGCCAGGGCAAAGGGGCTCAGGGAAAGCACGGTTCTTCTAAAACATTGTTTACGGAATGCCCTTATGCCGGTTGTCACATTGGTGGGTCTAAGTGTCGGAATTTATATGGGAGGCGTGGTCATTACGGAGACCATTTTTTCGTGGCCGGGTATGGGCAGGCTGATTGTGCAATCTATCGAAATGCGCGATTTTCCCGTTGTAATAGCAGCTGTTTCATTCATTGTGGTAATGTTTTCATTCATCAATCTGATGACGGACATTGCGTATGCGTGGATCGATCCACGTATTCGCTATGATTAGTTTTTATCGATCATAAATATGTTTATGCCGCAAGCCATACGATGCAGAAATAAGTTTCTGGTACAAATTTTTCGAGTTTGATATGCTCAAAAATATAATAGATTATACGGCAATATTTTTTTTCATCTGTCTGATCGCTGTAGCTGTTTTTGCGCCGTTTCTGACCCCATATACAATCAGCGAGGGTGATCTAAGTAATCGTTTGGTTCCCCCTCAGGGTTTGAACGGCCCCTATATATTGGGAACGGATTATCTTGGCAGAGATGTATTGACCAGGTTATTGTATGGCACAAGGATTTCACTCTTGGTGGGCGTTGCGTCAGTGTTCGGTGCAGGGTTAGCAGGAACCGCTGTGGGATTGGTCGCTGCGTGGCGGCGCGGTGCAGTGGATTCAATACTTATGCGGATAGTAGATGTGCAATTAAGTTTCCCTTTTTTTCTGTTGGTGCTGTTTATTGCCGCAGTGCTTGGACCGAGTTTGAAAAATGTTATCATAACGCTTATGATAGCAACATGGGCGCCCTATGCGCGGCTGGTGCGGGGGGAGACATTATCAATACGCGAAAACGAATTCATTGAAGCAAGTGAAGCCGTGGGGGCAAGTGCATTTCGTATTGTTTTTCGGCATATTTTGCCGAATGCTGCCCATATATTAATTGTGTATAGTTCATTGGAAATCGGACGGTTAATTATTTCTGAGGCAGCAGTGAGTTTTTTGGGTTATGGTGTACAACCGCCCACACCGTCTTGGGGTGTCATGATTTCGGAAGGAAGAACGTATCTGTATACCGCATGGTGGCTGACGTTTTATCCTGGAATAATGATAATATTAACCACTGTTTCCGTAAACCTCATAGGTGAACGGTTGAGAGAATCCAGCGATCCACGAAAAAGCCTGCGCTGATGAACATTACTTCGTGGTAGTGGTGGTTTCTCAGCCTCTTGTTCCCTTCCCTCACCCCTCGGGGTGAGGGGCTGGTAAGACCGAAACAGTAAACAATTGAGATACCCTGATCCGGCTCGGCGCGACTGCGAGGGCGGTCATTTTTTTTGAATTTAATTGCAACTGGTTGAAAAGGAGACGCTATGAGCTATGGAGATCGTTTTGATGCGCTAAAACAGAATATGGGGAATAAGAAAATCGACTATGTTATTATTTTACCCGGTTACAATTTCAGGTATATGACGGGTTTGAACTATAATCCAATGGAAAGACTTTCGTTTGTGATGCTCGGATCCGGGGGTGATGCATACTTTTTTCTACCGAAAGTGGAAACAGCACGAATAGAAGTGTTATCAGAGCTCAATATAGACTTCGATGTGTTCATGTGGAATGATGAAACGGGGCCGGGAAAAGAGCTGGAAAACCTTGGAAAAGTATTCGGGAACAGGCATGTTAAAATCGGAGTTGAATTTGATCGTTTCACGCTCGCAAGGAAGGATCAGATAGCCGAATTCCTTCACAATGCAGTTCTGGAAGATATCACTGAGGTTTTTCATGAGTTAAGGGTGAGAAAAGACAAAGATGAAATACGGCAGCTCCATGAAGCTTCCCGGCTTTCGGATAAAGCATTGAAGAATGTTATTGATGGGCTTTCAACCGGCATCTCGGAGCGGGAAATCTCAAACCGAATAAAGATTGAGCTGTTGAAATTAGGAAGTGAAGCACTTCCGGTGGATTTCAAACCCATCGTTGCGACCGCTGAAAATTCGGCAAAACCTCATACGCAGTCCGGTGAGAATGTGCTGAAGAAAGGGCAGACGCTATTGATAGATACGGGCGCTTGTTGGCAAGGGTATGCAATAGACATAACGAGGACATTCCTGATTGAACCGGTTGTTTCCGAGCTCAAAAAGATATACCAAACGGTATATGAAGCAAATATGAGGGCAATAGAATCCGTACGTCAGGGGATCGAACCCGAAACGGTTGACCGGATAGCGCGGGACGTCATAGAAGGTGCGGGGTATGGGAAATTTTTCACCCATAGAACAGGGCATGGCATAGGCCTGGAGGAACATGAGCCGCCGTGGATAGTGCAGGGAAACAAGTCTCCGTTAGATCCGGGGATGACGTTTACCATTGAACCGGGCATTTATATTCCCGAGTTGGGAGGAGTACGGATTGAAGATAATGTTGCCGTAACTGAAGATGGTTATGAGCTTCTAACGAAATATCCAAAGAACATAGAAAACATCTCAATAGAACTTTAATGCCTCCCCCTTGTGATATCGACTCCTTTATACAAAAGAATGGAGAAGGGATCATTTTGACGGGCTTTTGCCAAAATCTCACTGATCATCTGTGAGGCGCTTAATTTATGTCTGACGGACTCGCAAAAAGTCCCAAGGATCCTTTACGAGAGGTGGTGGTGAGGGGATAATAGGTGGGCTGGCCCTGTTGCAAAGTGATGACGCCCCGGTAGCCCGGCGGGACTGGTGCTAAATCCTGAATGAAATCCGCGTGTTTTTTCACCCTGGAACATATGCAGCAGAAGGACAAGGAAAATTGTCGGTCCTACTTGAAGTCAAAAATCTCAGAACAAACTTTTATATTGATGCTGGCGTCGCTCACGCAGTAAATGGTGTGGAATTCACGATCGATCGGGAAAAAACCCTTGGTGTTGTCGGCGAGAGCGGCTGCGGTAAGTCTGTGACCGCATTGTCAATCATGAGGCTTATCCGCCCCCCGGGCAAAATCGAAACGGGAGAAATCCTGTTTCATAAAGACGGATCAGTGATCGATTTAAACAAACTGGAGCCCATGGGCCATGAAATGCGGTCCATCCGTGGAAATGAAATTGCCATGATTTTCCAGGAGCCCATGACCTCGTTGAATCCAGTTTATACCATCGGAACCCAGATCATGGAGTCGATTATCCTGCACCAGCGTTTAAGCCGAAATGATGCCAGGGACAAAGCCGTCGAAATGCTGGAGTCTGTGGGCATACCCTCACCGGAAATGAGAATAAAGGAATATCCCCATCAACTCTCCGGGGGTATGCGCCAGCGCGCCATGATCGCCATGGCGATCTCCTGTAATCCTTCACTTCTGATCGCTGATGAACCTACAACCGCCCTCGACGTTACCATCCAAGCCCAGGTACTCAACTTGATGAACCAACTTCGAACCGAATTTAGGGCTGCAATTATGTTTATCACCCATGATCTCGGCGTCATTGCCCATATGGTAAATGATGTGGTTGTCATGTACCTTGGTAGGATCGTCGAAAAGGCTTCCGTAGATGATATATTCTATAATCCTAAACATCCATATACCAAAGGATTGATGGCGTCCATACCGTCACTGACGACAACGAAGGAAAAGCGCTTGATTCCAATTAAGGGTGTGGTTCCAGAGATTATGCAAGTCGGACAGGGATGTGGATTTGAATCGAGATGTCCTGAAAAGATGGAAATTTGTGCCCGTACAACCCCACCCCTGGTTGAAGTGGCTCCAGGGCACTTTGCAGCGTGCTGGCATCATGTAAAAGAGGGGAGAGCATAGATTTTGACAGAAGAAAGCTGGCTGCTCGAAGTTCGAAACATGAAAAAATACTTTCCTGTGCGGAAAGGAATCTTCAAAAATGTGGTTGGCCACATTAAGGCTGTAGATGATGTAAACCTGTACATCAAAGAGGGAGAGACCTTAGGGCTTGTGGGGGAAAGCGGTTGCGGCAAAACCACCTTAGGCAGGTCAATCCTGCAACTTGGTGGCCGGCCGACGGCCGGTGATGTTCTATTCCGCAGCAAGAGACTTGCGGATTCAGGGCAGGCCTATAAAGAAATCAATATTGCTTCAGCATCTCGAAATCTTCTTAAATCTCTTCGACAGGACATTCAGATTATTTTTCAGGATCCATACTCTTCGTTGGACCCAAGAATGAAGGTGGCATCAATTATCGGTGAACCATTATATGTGCATGGTGTTGCAAAGGGATCAGAAGTCGAAGACCGTGTAAGATACCTGCTTGAATCCGTGGGGTTGAATCCGGTCCATATGGGACGTTTTCCACATCAATTCTCCGGTGGGCAACGGCAGCGGATCGGAATTGCCCGGGCCATTGCGCTGGAACCGCAGCTTATTATAGCGGATGAACCGGTATCTTCATTGGATGTGTCAATCCGGGCACAGGTGGTCAATTTATTGCAGGATCTTCAGGCGCGGCTTGGTCTTACTTATTTGTTCATAGCGCATGATCTCTCTCTTATCAAGTATATAAGCGATAGAATCGCGGTGATGTATCTCGGAAAAGTTGTTGAGATGGCAGATGCCAAAGAATTGTTTCTCAATCCGAAGCACCCGTATACTGAAGCACTCATGTCTGCTGTTCCGGTTCCGGATCCTCGATATGAAATCAAACAAATTTTGCTTAGTGGTGATGTTCCCAGCCCTTTGAATCCTCCCTCAGGATGCTATTTCCATACACGCTGTCCCTATTCGAAGGATATCTGCAAGAGGGAATTACCCCAATATCGGGATATTGGCGGGGGACATTTCGTTGCGTGTCACTATGCAGATTCTTTGAGCCTGAATGGGGTCCGAATGAACTGAGATCCCATCACCGGGGAATGCTGAGGGATTTGTATCAATTTCAGAAAACAAGAAGGAGGCGATAAGGTACAATTCCATTTGCTTTTCTTGCGAACCCAAACTTGACGGTCTCGTAAAAAGGCAGGACGATAGCAGATGAGGATTTTTGAAAGAAGAAATATGCCTTGATGTTCATGAACAATGCATTTGGGAAGATGCTTATGAACGAAACGATCTCGAACCTAGAAAAGCTCGGAGGGGAAATTGTAACTAAAGTCGTATATGAGCTAAATAAACGGTATTAAACCCCAGGACAAGCCCTGGACCCTGTTTTAAGCGGAAACCCCGCCGCAAGCGGACGGGGTATTAAAAATAATAATAAAGTTGACTATAAAGCGGAACTACAGAGGTTATTCGCAAATAACCCGGAGGCGATCATCGGCGCCTGGTATGAAAAAGAAGGGTTAGTGACTGCTAAGCAGGCATACGAAATGGGATTATTCAATGTAGACAAAGTGCCTTGGTACATCGCTGAGGTCACATCAAGCTATGCTGAGGCATTACAGAAAATACCAACCATTCTTGAGGGCCTAAAGGGACTTGATCCGCTCGAGCCTAAAAAACCCTTTGACGAAACGTTCAAAAAAAGATGGGACGTGATCCGGTAACAGTCTTTGCCGCTCAGTATTATGATGCTGTAAGGATGAGCGCAATGGCTATAAACTTTGCCCATTCTACAGATTCAGATGCTGTACAACATGCATTGTTTGTGATTGATGACTGGCATAGAGGTACGTCTTACGGAGGAGATAAAAGAATTGCTAGATGAGTCCTCTGCTGGGCTCTTCCCGAAAGTTACAGAAATGGTATTTAATCAAATTAAGGGTTTGCATGAAGAAGGGATAGGGGCAATAATTATTGAACAAGATACCAATAGGTCCTTAAATATATCGGATAGAGGATATGTGTTGGCCATGGGACAGAACCAATTTGATGACTCGGCTGATAAGATTCTGAATAATGACCAAATAAGAAAAGCTTATTTAGGCGGCTAATTTCCGGTAAGGTCTTCTCTGAAAAAGCAAGAGGAATATTGAGAAAAGAAATACTAAATGAGAAGGGCGTTATTTTTGATATCAAAAAATACGCGATTCATGATGGGCGGGGAATCCGCACCACGGTGTTCTTCAAGGGTTGCCCTTTACATTGCCAGTGGTGTCACAATCCCGAGGGCCTAGCAGTGCAGGCGCAGGTTATCTACCGGAGAGATCGATGTATCGGCTGTGGAGAATGTGTCGATGCCTGCCCCGAGAGCGCCCTCGCGCTTACACCTTCCGGGGTGGTTACGGATCAGTCCAGATGCGTTCGCTGCGGAACCTGCACTGAGACCTGCCCAGCAGAGGCCCGCGAGCTCATTGGCAAGGTGGTGAGTGTGGACGAGGTCGTTGAGGAGATCAAAAAAGATACCCTATTCTATGATCAATCCAGGGGAGGAGTTACCTTTTCCGGTGGTGAGCCACTCATGCAGCCCCATTTTCTTTTAGGGCTTCTCGATGCCTGTGGAGAACTGGACATTCATAGGACAGTAGATACCGCGGGGTACGCGGATGCGGAGGTAGCCCTGGAGGTCGCAGAGAGAACGGATCTCTTTCTCTATGATCTGAAGCACATGGGCTCTGAAATACATAGAAGGTATACAGGGGTTCCGAACGAGCAAATTCTCAGTAACCTGGAGCTTCTCGCCACACATGGTGCGAAGATACACATACGCATCCCCATTATTCCCGGCATCAACAGTGATAATGAAAACATCGAGCGTACGGGTTCCTTTGTATCCTCTCTGCCCGGCGTGCATGAAATAAGCCTTTTACCATACCATAGCGCAGCAGAGAGTAAGTACGGGAGACTTGGTATAGAGTATTGCCTGAGAAAAGTGATGCCCCCTTCCGAATTGGAGATGGAGGCAGTTGCCAAACGGCTGGAAAAGTTTGGTTCCCAGGTCAAGATAGGAGGATGATGAGCATGAACGAAAGAATAGCAAGATTGCGGAAGGAAAGTTTTGAGGTGCAGCCAAGCATTTCTGTTGAGCGTTCCGTGCTCGTCACCGAATTCTACAGGAAGAATGAGGGCAAGTATTCCGTTCCCGTGCTCAGGGCCCTGAATTTTAAGAACCTCTGTGAGAGAAAAACGATTTACATTGGTGAAGATGAGCTCATCGTTGGAGGGCGTGGGCCCTTTCCGAAAGCGGTCCCCACATTTCCCGAGCTGAACTGCCACAGTGTTGAGGACCTCAAGATCCTCAACTCAAGGCAAATGACCAAGTATACCGTTTCTGAGGATGCCATAGAAACTTACAACAGCGTGGTTATCCCTTACTGGCGTGGCAGGACTATGCGGGATAGGATCTTTCGCAACGTTCCTCAGGAGTGGAAGGATGCGTACAGGGCCGGTATGTTTACCGAATTTATGGAGCAGCGAGCACCCGGCCATACTACCCTGGACGCCACTATTTATAAAAAAGGCATGCTGGATTTCAAGAAGGAAATTTCAGAAGGCCTCTCAAGGCTCGATTTCCTCAATGATCCAGAGGCCGCGGATAAGGCCGAAGAGTTAAAGGCCATGGATATCTCCTGTGATGCTGCCATCATATTTGCCGAGCGTCACTCAGACCTGGCCGAGGAACTAGCCGGAAAGGAAACTGACACCCAAAGGAAGGCGGAACTCGAGCGCATTGCCGCAAACTGCCGCTGGGTTCCAGCCCGTGCACCCCGGGAACTATGGGAGGCCATCCAGATGTACTGGTTCGTCCATCTCGGCACCATTACCGAGCTGAATGGTTGGGATGCGATGAATCCGGGGCATATGGATCAGCATCTTTATCCTTTCTATAAAAAGGGCCTGGAGGATGGGACCCTTGACCGGGAGAGGGCCGAGGAGCTTATCGAGTGTTTCTGGGTGAAAGTGAACAATGAACCGGCCCCTCCCAAGGTAGGGGTGACCGCGGAGGAAAGCGGTACGTACAACGACTTCACTAACATTAACCTCGGTGGTTTGACGCGTGATGGTTCCGATGGCGTGAATGATCTCTCCTACCTCATCCTGGAGGTCATTGACGAGATGCATCTTCTTCAGCCGGGCACCAACGTCCAGATCAGCCACAAGACACCCGATCGTTTCCTGAAGGCCGCGTGCCGAGTAATTCGTAAAGGGTACGGATATCCTTCGGTTTTCAACGCCGACGAGGTCGTTATGGAGCAGGTGTTGGCGGGAAAGGCCGTTGAAGATGCCCGTGAAGGAGGGTGCAGCGGGTGTATCGAGACCGGTTGCTTTGGCAAGGAGGCCTATATCTTGACCGGCTACCTCAATGTCCCAAAGGTCCTGGAGCTGGCGCTCAACAACGGCGTTGATCTCCTCACAGGGAAAAAAGTCGGGCTTGAGCCAGGGGATCCCAGGGACTTTAGGGATTTTGAGGAGCTCTACGCTGCCTTCGAAACACAGCTCCATTACATTGTAGACCTGAAGCTACGGGTAAACAATTACATAGAGCGAATGTTTGCCACGAGCGCACCTGCCCCCTTCCTCTCGGTTGCGATCAATGACTGCATTGTCAATGGCAAGGACTACTACAATGGGGGTCCGCGGTACAACACGAATTACATCCAGTGCTGTGGAATCGGAACTGTGACAGACAGTATGTCGGCAATAAAGAAGCACGTGTTTGAGGACAAGGATGTTACCATGGAACATTTGCTGTGTGCCCTCAGTAAGAACTTTGAGGGTCAGGAGGCACTTCGCCTCCGTCTTTTCAATAAAACGCCCTTCTATGGCAATGATGATGATTACGCCGATTCAATCATGCAGAGTGTGTATGCATCTCTCGTGAAGGAGATCGATGGCAGACCGAATACCAAGGGGGGTGAATATCACCTGGACATGCTCTCCACGACCTGTCACGTGTATTTTGGAAAGATGCTGGGTGCCTCTGCCAACGGCAGATTTGCGGGAATGCCTGAATCTGATGGAACGTCTCCCTCCCATGGTGCTGACCGTAATGGTCCTACAGCCGTCATCAAATCCATGGGGAAAATGGATCAGTTCAAATCCGGTGGTACACTTCTGAATCAGAGGTTTTTACCCAGCGTCCTAGATACAGAAGAGGGCATAGATAATTTAGCGCACCTCATTCGTACCTATTTCAAGCTCAATGGCCATCATGTCCAGTTTAACGTGGTCGATACCAACACGCTCCGCAAGGCACAGGCGTCCCCTGATGAGTATCGAGATCTGTTGGTGCGTGTTGCAGGCTACAGTGACTATTTCGTTGATCTGGACAGGGATCATCAGGAGGAGATCATAGCCAGGACAGAGCATGAGTCTTTTTGACAGTGCACCGCGGCTCAAAGGATAATTGTGATCGTAGAAAGGTTGGGGTTGCGCAGTCCTTTGAATTGACGATTGACAACCTAATATTGACTATCTGAGGAATTGAACCTTCAATATTCAATTGAATAGCCAGCAGCGCAAGCGTAAGACTTTATACGAAACCAATCCCGCACTTTTTGGACTTTGCTTAACGCAATGTATTATTATTTTCCTCCAATCTTGTCTGTTTGAGACAAAGCTTCGCTAGAATGAAATAGGATTTTTGAGATAGCAGATATCAGAAGGGTTTACAGAGTAGGAAGATTTTTTTTGAATATGTATTCTGTGAAGGAAATGGACTCATATATCGGGTTAAAAAAATAATTTAGTGCATCACAGGTCCAGCCATATGCCGATGTTGTTGTCCACGGCCTTTTGATAGATCTTTATAGCTGTTGCCATGTCATCCATGGCAAGGCCAAGATTCGTACAGATGATTTTTTCTTCTTTTTTTCCCCTGCCCGGCTTTAAACCTGCAGCGATTTCGCCAAGGTCTGCGTAAATTTCAGGTATATGCTGAAAATATCCAAGGGATTTATAATAGAGACACTGATCCTTATCATCCGTGACAAACTTATCACAGTTCTCAAAGGCAGACTTTTTCCAATAGGAATCAAAGTCCACTGGAGAGGCAAAAAAGCCAGGCTTTAACCAATCATCTTCAATGACAGGATTAGGGTTTTTGAGTATAGGGCCTGCAGTCACAATAATTTCGGAGTTCCGGACTGCCTCTTCAGGACTTCCTACAATGCGTATATCCAGTCCTGTATCTTTTCCCATTTCTTCGGCATATCTGTTGACTGCATCATCTGAAATATCATAGGCCTTAACCTCTTTAAGGGCAGGTATTGTAATCTTGAGGGCTTTCAAGTTCGTTCTTCCCTGAACTCCGCATCCAAGGATTCCCACTGTGCTTGCATCCATATTTGCCATATATTTTGCCGCTACAGCAGTTGCAGCACCAGTTCGCATGGCTGTAATCCAGATGCAGTCCATCACAGATAAAGGAACACCTGTGTTAGGGTTATTAAGAATAAGCAATCCATTGATATAGGGTAAATTTTGCTTATAATTTTCAGGATATCCACTTACCCATTTGATACCTGCTGAACCAAGAGAGGGAATATAGGCCGGCATCGCATGAATAAATGCATCGGGCTGTGTGTGAATCCCTGGTTTGGGCGGCATTTCTATCTTGCCGCGGCCTTTTTCCTTGAAGGCTTCATCCAGTGCCTCAATGATCTCCTCCATCGGTAGATCTACTCTTTCAACATCCTTTTTGGATAAATAAAGTAACTTCTGTGTCTTCACTGCCTAACCTTTCTTAAAAGTATGATTTTTTAGGTAAATATCGTGAAATTCCCACTAGTGTCATGTCAACCTTCTAGCGTCGGATAAAGCCGAGATAGCTTTATCCGGGCATCCTCGGCTGTGAATTGCCAATTAACCTTCGCATCTTTGTTATTTCTGAATTTCTGCCATGCCAGTGCCTCTTTCCTGACAACCGCGATGTCATCGATTCTTCTGTTTAAACACTGCCCTGTGAGCACATTCAACTCAATCTCGTCCATATTCAACCAGCTCCCATGCTTTGGGGTGTACACAAACTCAAACCTGTCCCATATTGCCTTTGCCTTATCCGGCGGAAATGTTTCATAAAGTGACCCAGGGGCATGCGTGTTCAGGTTGTCCATAACCAGCGTTATTTTTACCGCTGTTTCGTATTGATCTGCAATCTTTTCCAGAAAATAAGCCCAGTCACGCTTGGTTTTTCTTTCGGTGATCTTCACCATACGCTTTCCTGCCAATGGCTCGCAGGCGAGGAAAACATTGCACATACCGCAACGCCTATATTCATAGTCATACTTGGCCGACTGCCCAGGCGATGCAGGGATAGAAACCCTTGTCTCCGCGATTAGCTGCCTTGGGGATTCGTCCATGCATACAACCGGATAACATGGATCGAACGGGCGCTTGTAAACATCCAGCACCATTTCCATGTTAGCAACAAAGCTACCGTTTTGCTCCGGTGGGATTACCCAACCTTTACGTTGCCAAGGCTTGATCTCGTTTTTTTTAGAATGCGGCGGACCGCTTCGTGGGAGATTCCATCAATGTAGTTAAGCTCGACAACCTTGTCGGCTAACAACCTCAGAGACCATCTTGCGAAACCCTCGGGCGGTTCACTGCAACTCAATGCAACCAAATGGGCTTCAAAATCTCCATCTACCTTTTTGGCATAGATGCGACTTGCCTTTCTCCCATTGAGGGCAACATCTATACCTTCCAGGACAAATCGCCTCTTCACGCGGTCGATCTTTTTCATGCTTATGTTCAACACGCGGGCCATTTCTTGGTTGGTCGAACGTTTCATCTGGTACCCACCCTCATCGCAGCCAAGTAGAATCAGAGCGTTGAGAATTTTTTGTGATTTATGTTTGCCTTTCGAAGTAAGTGCGACAAGAGCTTCCCGCTCATCTTTGGTAAGTGTCACGATGTATTTCTTCATATCCAATCCTCCCAGGTTGATTATGAAGAAAATATACCATATTATTAACGACATTACAAGGTTGACATGACACTAGTGATATAACTATACAGAGATGCTTTAGCGTGTCAACAGGTATTCGTTCAGATATTTTCCTTACGGTCAAGCTAGTTTTCCTTTAATCAGAGGGTTATCAACAGCGATCTTTAGTGAAAATCTTGCCAAACAATGATAAAATACAGATTGCTTACAAAAGGGGTAACCCTCAAAGATCTAATAAGTTGTCGAGAATTGCTTTTAAGTGAATGAGGTAACAAATCAGATGTCCAAGAATAAGGGAGAACCAGGCCAGATAAAACCGTATCTTTTCATCATGTGTGCGGCTTTTTTATGGGCATCTGGCGGAACTGCTTCGAAATACCTATTCAACACAGGTATGAGCCCCTATATTCTAGTTCAGTATAGGGTAAGCTTTTCCGTACTTGTTATATTTGGATATCTCTTTTTCTTTGAGAGAAATTCACTAAGAATTAATAGAAAGGATTTATGGAATCTTGCCATACTGGGCGCATTCGGTATGGGCGGGGTGCAGGTGACCTATCTTTTTGCCATCTCTAAAATCAAGGTTGCGATGGCTATCTTGCTCCAGTATTTGGCTCCATTTTTCGTGGCCATCTATAGTTACCTTTTTTTTAAGGAGAGAATGGATCGCTGGAAAGTGCTTTCAATCTTTTTGGCCTTTATTGGTTGTTTTTTTGTGGTGGAGGCTTACAGTGTGTCATTTTTCTCTTTAGACAAATGGGGAGTCATTGCCGGTCTGCTCTCGGCCGGATTTTTCTCATTTTATAGTTTGCTTGGAGAAAGATTGATGCGAAAGTACAACCCCTGGACCGTTCTCTTGTATGCATTTGTCTTTGCTACCATACTTTTCAATAGTATTCTACCAGCAAAAAATCTCCTTTTATGGAAAACAGAATTTCGCACTTTTATCACCGTTGTCTATATTATATCATTTGGAACGGCGATCCCCTTTGGTTTTTATTTTATGGGGATAGAACACCTGAGAGCTACACGAGCCACCATTGTCGCCACGTTAGAACCGATTTCAGCAGGGATTCTTTCCTTTATTATGTTAGGAGAAGTGTTAACTCCGTGGCAGATATTCGGAGGGTTTCTGGTTATTACCGCAATTATTATCATCCAGTCGAGAAGAGAGATCGATCCTGAGGCACCAGTCTTTATGAAGAAAAATCGCCCTAATTAAAAATAAAAAGTTGCTTGAGTTTTTTGTGTTTATTAAGTTTGTTGTATTAAACTCTATGAGTCATACAAACTCAACACGCTCAATGAACTCAACAAACACACTACGCCCACATGATTTTTTTACCACCCAAGTGTGAGATAGGTATGAATAGAATTGGCCGCCATTCTGCCAGCGCCCATGGCCAAGATAACAGTTGCCTGTCCAGTGACAATATCGCCGCCGGCCCACACACCCTTTTTGGTTGTCTTGCCAGTTTCAGGTTCGCCAATTATATTACCCCATTTGTTTAATTTGATATCAGGAGTTACTTTGGTTAAAAGAGGATTCGCACCAGCACCGATAGAGACAACAGCTGTATCACACTCTGTCTCAAACTCGCTACCCTTAATTGGTACTGGCCGACGTCTCCCAGATTC
>Ga0315545_1002189_pt1 | contig 17955 bp, 24 predicted proteins | sample SalMarSW160210MG_FD_203096 | JGI IMG/M metagenome (GOLD analysis project Ga0315545, IMG submission 203096) | Salt marsh sediment microbial communities from the Plum Island Ecosystem LTER, Massachusetts, United States - Salt Marsh Sediment SW1602-10 ...
CCCGGAGCTGTGCCCGTCCGAGGCAGTCAATTTTGCCTGTTGGAACCAGTCTGTGCCATTCCATTCGAATATGTATGCCGAGCCACTGTTGGCTCCTTTGTCATCATCATTCTCGGCCCCGGCAATACAGCGGTTACCGCTAATACTCACTGACCTGCCGAGGTCATCACCCCATTCCCCATCCGAGGCCATTAGTTTGGACTCTTGAATCCAGTCGGAACCATCCCATTTGAATATGTATGCCGCACCTTCTGCGGGGAAATTGCCGTCACTGAAAGGTGATCCGACAATGCAGCGGTCATCACTGATATCCACAGAATAGCCGAAGCTGTCCCCATCCGGATCCGCCAATTTAGCCTGCTCAATCCATTCCGAACCGTTCCATTCAAATATGTATACCGCACCATTACTGCTACTGTAAGGTGCTCCAACAACAAGGCGGTCACCTTTAATACACACGGACCAGGCGAAGTAATCCCCACCGGTTGAATCTGATGCTTTCAATTTTGCCGTCTGAGTCCAGGCCGAACCGTTCCATTCGAATATGTATGCCGAGCCGCTACCATATGACATATCTGTTTCGTGATAAGACCCAATGACACAGCGGTCACCATCAATGCTAACGTCACGACCGAAGTAATGCCAGAAATTGGCATCCGATTCAGTCAGTTTTGCCTGCTGAATCCAGTTTGTTCCGTCCCATTCGAATATATATGCTGAGCCGCTGATTGGTCCGCTATGGTCATCGAAAGGAGCCCCGACAACACATTGGTCGCCGTCAATATCTACGGCGCTACCGAATTTATCACCAGTTGTCCCATCCGAGGCTTTAATTTTGAATTCATTCATTGCCTGGCAGAGTTGATATAATGATAGTAGAACAATAAGTGAGCAGATGATTTTTGAAAATCCCGAATTACCCATTTTTGTTTCCTCCAGAAATAGCTTAATCCTTTAATTATCATTTACAACAATATGCCCAAAAAGTCAAGAAAAAACTATCATTTTTAGGGTAATTAGGAAACGCCTCTCCACTTGGTAGAAGTTTTCGGTGCACCTCTCCTCATTTTTCACAATTCCTCCTGCTCTGCTTTCCCCACACCGCCTGCCCTGTGGGTTTGCCTGGGAAGTTTCGGTGCAGGTATGATTGTGAGATAAAAAAATGCCGCAGGTGAAATACCTGAGGCATTTTAATTCTTTATTTAAATTCGACAATAACTTTATTTACCTGCCAGCCAGTTATCGCACAGCTCCTTCAAATCATAATAATCCACTACCCAGTCTCTGTTAAAGTCGGCCCTGGCACACCGGCAGGGCCAGCAATCGTCTTCCAGCCAGTATGCGGCGAATAAGCTGTAGTCTACGAAGTCCACATCGTTGTCGAAATCGAGGTCACCCGGATTTAGACTGAGGCCGAAAATATATGCCGAGCCGGAGGCATCGCCGTTGTCATCGTCCTGGCGTGCCCCGACGACGGCGGTATCACCGCTAATGCCGACGGACTGGCCAAACCGGTCATCCGCTGCACCGTCGGAGGCAAGCAGTTTCCTTTCCTCGACCCAGTTTGAACCGTCGAAACGAAAGATATACGCCGAGCCGGAGTAGTTGCCGTTGTCGTTGTCGCCGTATGCCCCGATGACAGCGGTATCGCCGGAAATGCTGACGGACCAACCGAAGAGGTCTCCCACATTACCATCGGATGCTAAGAGTTTCGCCTCCTCGACCCAGCCTGATCCATTGAACCGAAAGATATACGTCGAGCCGTTGGCGTCATCAGCGTATGCTCCGATTACGGCAGTGTCGCCTGATATGCTGACGGACCAGCCAAATCGGTCAGCTACAGCACCGTCGGAAGCTAAGAGTTTCGCCTCTTGCACCCAGATTGAGCCATTGAAACGAAAGATATATGCCGAGCCGATTTCGTTGTTGTCCCCGTATGCCCCGATGACAGCGGTATCACCGAAAATGCCGGCGGAACAGCCGAACCAGTCATCCGCTGCACCATCGGAGGCAACAAGTTTCGCTTCTTCGCCCCAGCTTGAGCCGTTGAATCGGAAGATATACGCCGAGCCGGAGAAGTTGCCGTTGTCGTCGTCGCCCCCTGTCCCGATGACGGCGACATCACCAGAAATGCTAACGGAATAGCCGAACCAGTCATAAGCCGCACCGTCGGAGGCAACCAGTTTCGCTTCCTCGACCCAGTTTGAGCCGCTGAAACGAAAGATATACGCCGAGCCGGAGTTTTCGCCGTTGTCGTCATCCCACTCTGCCCCAATGACGGCAGTATCCCCAGAAACGCCGACAGAGTAACCGAAGCGGTCAGCCACCACAACATCAGACGCGAGAAGTTTTGCTTCTTCGAACCAGCTTGAGCCGTCGAACCGGAAAATATACGCTGAGCCATTAGGTTCGAGGTTTACGTCGCCTTCCCCGATGATGGCAGTGTCACCGGAAATGCCGATGGAGCGTCCGAAGTAGTCTCTCGCCGTACCATCAGAGGCGAGCAGTTTCTCTTCCCACGTCGAACCTTCAAGGCCGAATATATATGCCGAACCGGCATATTTTGTGAATGACCCGATGACGATATTATCGCCACAAATGCCGACGGAGAAACCCAACCAGTCCTGTGGTGTGCCGTCGGAGGCAAGCAACTTCGCCTCCTCGACCCAGCTTGAGCCGTTGAACCGAAAGATATATGCCGAGCCTGATTGATCTCCGTTTTCAGTGTCTTCTGGTGCCCCGATGACGGCGGTATCACCCTAAATGCCGACGGACCAGCCGAAGTAGTCGTCCTCCGCACCGTCGGAGGCGAGCAGTTTCGCCTCCTGCACCCAGCTTGAGCCGTTGAAACGAAAGATATACGACGAGCCGGAGTCGTTGCCGTTGTCGTCGTCACCAACTGCCCCGATAACGGCGGTATCGCCCCAAATGCCGACAGATATGCCGAAAGAGTCATGCGCCGCGCCGTCGGAGGCGAGAAGTTTCGCTTCCTCGATCCAGTTTGAGCCGTTGAACCGGAATATATACGCCGAGCCGGAGTATTCGCCGTTATCATCATCGCCAGATGCCCCGATAACAGCAGCATCGCCGGAAATGCCGACGGATTGGCCGAGCGCTCCATCGGAGGCGAGCAGTTTCGACTCCTGAACCCAGCTTGAGCCGTTGAACCTAAAGATATACGCAGAGCCGTTAGATGCCCCGATAACAGCAGCATCGCCGGAAATGCCGACGGATTGGCCGAGCGCTCCATCGGAGGCGAGCAGTTTCGACTCCTGAACCCAGCTTGAGCCGTTGAACCTAAAGATATACGCAGAACCGTTAGATGCCCCGATAACAGCAGTATCTCCGGAAATACCGACGGAGATGCCGAAATAGTCATTCGCCGCGCCGTCGGATGCGAGTAATTTCGCCTCCTGCACCCAGTTCGAGCCGTTGAAACGAAAGATATATGCCAAGCCGGAGTCACTGCCGTTGTCGTCGTCCCTGTATGCTCCGATGACTGTGGTATCACCGGATACACTTACGGAGTAGCCGAACCAGTCATCTTGCGCACCGTCGGAAGCGAGCAGCTTGGCAAGCTCGCAATCAGCAAAGGCCGAACTGTTCCACACCGTCCCCAGCACAGCCAGGCACACCAGCACCGCAAAATAATTCCTAAGATTAAAATGTGATTCCATTGTCTTCTCCTTTCAAAACAAACTGTTCACCTAATATCTACAAAATATTCTTTCACAACCACGGCCTGTCTTTTCATTGGCCTCGCCTCCTTTCAAAATTTGTTTATCTAAACAGCGCAGAAATTCTGCACCGTCAGCGCTTTATAAATCCTTTAAGAACCGAAATGATAATTTGCACTTCTCCGACACCACTACCTCCAGCGTTTTTTAAGGGTGTTGGAAAACAATAACCGCTATTGCGTCATTTATTATCTGTCCTTGCACTCCCTTGTCAAGAACATTTTTTGAGGATTCCCAAATTCGAAATTCCACCCTGTCTGGAAAATTTGCTCCTCCTAAAACAGCCCGTACAACAGAAAAATGGTGTTAATTTGGAGAACTTTGTGCCCCTTTACCTTTATCCCCCTGTGTTTTCGTTGCGTCCAAAATTTTCGAATATTCTTGAATGTTTTGCATCAACTTTCGAATATTTCTACTCAGTTTTCGAAGGTTTCTATACATTTTTCGAACGTTTCTATACTGGTTTCGAACGTTTTCGAATATTTTCCATCATATGCCCGTAAACTAGCACCGTTGCCCCCTTTCGAGCCATTTTATGAAAAAATTTGATCGGTTTTCCCTTTGCCTATCTTGCCCAATCTTACCATCTTAACACCCCCTTTTTTACTATAATTATGAATAATTCCCATCCAATTTCCGATATATACAAAATGGATTCAGTCACAATAAGTCCGCCTCAAACCAAGCAATGCCCGTTCTGCGCCGAGACCATCCAAGCCGCAGCAGTCAAATGCCGTTTCTGTGGAGAATTTCTTAACACCAATAAAGCCAAGGCTTTACAGTCCGGTGTCATACCCGATTCTCAACCAGCCGATGATAATAAACCCACCGGCAGCGTCCTTTTCGAAGGCAGTCCTTCCCTCTGGGCAATAACCGCAACGGCAGCCAGAGCTGCGATTATCTTCGTCTTTGCAGTCTTTTTAATGTTTTTTCCTCTCGAACATCTTTCAATCTTTCAACCATCCCAATCCCTTGTCAATCCGGAGGTTACGTCGTCTACCGGCGACGCAACAACACCGGCCTCGGAACCTGAAAGCGCCGAAAATACCGCAGAAGAATCATCAAAGCTAGAACTTAACAGGCAGCAGCTTTCATTATTCCGCAGGTATCGGATTCTCGCAGGCTTCGCCCTTATAATGCTCGTTATGTGCATAATTGCGACAAAGATAGCCCAGCTAAAAATGACCCGCTATGAGGTCTCCGCCGACCGAATCGAGTGGAGCAGAGGTCTTCTCGATAGAAAAGTGGACAATTTGGATATGTTTCGAGTAATTGACTTGAAACTTCGCAGAAGCCTGCTCGACTGTATTGTTAGCGTAGGCTCGGTGACAATAATCACGACTGACAAAACTGACCCCGAATTTACCTTTGAAAAAATCCGAAACCCCCGCAAACTCTACGATGCCATCAAGAAAGCCAGCCTTGACGCCGACCGCAGAGGCAATGTCATCCACGTCGAATAATTTACCACTTAACCACGAACAATAAACCATAAACCCCCCTATTCATATTGAAATACCTCTTCTAACGGCACGTCGAATGCCTCAGCTATTTTGAATGCCAGCATTAGCGATGGCGAATACTTATCCGCCTCGATAGCGATTATTGTCTGCCGCGTGACGCCAGCTTTGTCAGCCAACTGCTGCTGTGTCATTTCGTCGTTTTCAAACCGCAGCCTGCGAACCTGGTTCTTTAATTCACTTTTTGCCATATCTGTACTCAATTAGGGTCCATAAGGATTTTGTTATTACAAAGGTAAACAATGCTCCAAAAACCGTTCCTACTAATACTCCTACCGGTACCGAACCTCTCGGCCCAACTTCAAAAACCTGTAGTAAACACTGCGCAATTAAACAACAAAAGCTTACAAAGCTGGCAAAAAACAACGCTCTCATTCTAATTAAAGCATCACGCTCATCGAAGTCGACACGGTCATGTTTCCTCCGAAAAAACAGGGGCAGGGTTCCCACAAGAACACCCATACCCAATAAGACTACCAACATCAACTTAACTGCTTCTATGATGGCGAGCAACACGACTAAGACCGCACCTGCTGCCATCACAGCCAAACTAAACCACGCTATTTTTTGTGCCTTATTCATGATTTTTCTCCTTTGCTCCTCCAGCCGTATTGAACCAGAATCGCTATAGATTCCACAGCTATCCAAACGCCTCCTCCTGCACATACTGTTAAAAGCAAAACAAGAGGATAGAGGAGTATGCCTCTGGGTCCGACCGCAAAGAAACAAATCATTATTTCTACAGTTATAGCTACAGTCGTAGCCAAAAAGAATGCCCACAGCCCCACATACTGAGATTTTTTGTGAATTTGCATGTCGCGTTCATCGAAATCAAGCTGTTTGGATTTTTTTCGAAAAATAAGTTTCGATATCGCCACTAAAACCAATGAAGGAATAATTACCAGCGACAAGGGGGTGGGAGGTGTTGCAACCCGCCGAAATGACATTGCTATTGCTAATACGAAGCAGGCTATAAGACATATGGTCATTACAATCAGATTGAACCATGCGATTTTCTGCCACCTGTTCATGATTTTTCTCCTTTATTTCCCCGACCGTACTGAATCAAAACTGCAGCGCTGTATATGAATATAGCGGCCATAAAGATGCAGAAATCTACGAGTGATAAGACCCAAATAGGAATGCAGCCGCTATAACCGACAATAAACCGCGGTATAATACAGCTTGCAGCCAACAATAGCCAGGTCGAAACGAAGGAAATCAATACAGCTCTTTTTATAATCAAGCTATCACGCTCATCTGACTCGACTTCTGCCGGGCTTTGTTTTTTGAAAAGAAAAATTAAGTAAGGCACAAGAAGGCAAAAAAGAATTAATGCAATAAATCTGTGAAAAGAAGTAAAAAAGCTTTTCAAAACGACTATTTCGGTAAATAGTAGGATGCCGAAAACAATAAGGAATAATGAAACTGCTAACATACCCCACGCGCTTCTTTGTGTATTATTCATGATTTTTCTCCTTTGCCTCCCCGAACGTACTGAATTAAAACCGCCAGCGACCGCGCAAAAGCTTGAAACAGTCCAGCTACACAAAGCAGCCCGGGAAACCACGTCGTTGGAATTCTTGCCTCCGGGTCTATCATAAGAGGGACAAAGGAAGTTAGAATTACGACCAAGTACACTGCACCGAAGCCAGCTAAGTCGGCATTTTTCCCAATGATTTTGTCTCGTTCGTCACATTTAACAGGCCCTTTATCCTTTTTAATAAAGTGAAGCGATAAAATCACGGCACAGAATCCAATAATACCTGCCAAAGCAAAAGGTATCTTGGGAACACCCGAACCAAATTGTCGCATCAGGATTCCTGTAATCCCAAGTAACAAGCCCACCGGTGCGACGATTATCACCATCACAGCTATTTTCTGTTCTCTATTCATGATTTTTCCTCCCAAGACCGTACTCGCAAAGAATCGTAAGCGAGTAGAAAAAAAAGTGGGTGATACAGGCCCCAATAAAGATTTGCGGCAGCCACTTGACGGAAATTGTGGCTTTAGGACCCAGCACCAAAAATGGTATCATGCACGCCAGGCCGACAAATAGATAAGCCAACGCAAATCCCGCCACCGCCGCGCGTTTCTGTATGAGCTTGTCACGCTCATCAAAGGTTACTTGGCCTTTGTCCTTTTTGAAAATTAAGGGAGAAAAACCTCCGAGGCCAGCAATGCCCATAAATGCCAAACCCCTGAGAGCTTCAGGCATACCGACCCTTCGATACAAAATGATAATTGCGACAGTGCTGACGACCACCGCTGCCAGAATTGTAACAACTGAAGACAGTGCAACTTTCTGTTCTCTATTCATGACTTTCCTCCTTTATTACTCCGGCCGTACTGAATCAGTGCCGCGAAAGAGGATATGAGGATCCATACAAAAGCAGCTAAGTAAACTAAAACTCCTATCTGCACCGTCTTAACCGATCCCATTCTTGTAACAATACCCAAAAACTGACTTGCAGCGCCTAAAAAGATGAAGACCCCCACTATGCCAACAGCATTAGCTTTGCGGTCAATCAGCTTGTCTCGTTCATCGAAATTCTTCTTTGGAAACCGTGCTCCAATAATAACCATCAAAATCAACGGAACCGCAAGAAGTAGGCTCAATAATCTGAAGGTCATATGGTGATTAGTATTCGCTATATCTAACTGCATTATCTTCAAGAGTGTAATTACCACAGCCCCGAAACATATCCCCGCAAGAGATATTACAAGAGAAAGCCAGGTTCTTTTTTGTGCTTTGTTCATGATTTTTCTCCTTTATTCCCTCTGCTGTACTGAACCAGAATCACCACAGAGTAAACCAGCATAACGATAATGAACACACCGAGAAGAATAACCGGCAGCACACAAACAGGGATAGACCCTTCGGGTCCAACAATAAGCCACGGAATTGTACACGTAGCAATAAAAAAGCCCCAAAGCGAAAAATAACAAGTGTGCATAGCTCTTTTTTTAATCAGTTTATCACGCTCATCTAAGTCAACCTCAACTGGGCTTTGCCTTTTCCGTAAGAAGATAAGGGATAACCCCATAAGGCCGTAAGTGAGCAAAAACCAGAACCAACTAAGAGTTCTTGGCCATTTGGCTACGACAGCTATGGTAACAACCATTGCGAGAAGCAACGCTGACATTGTTAGAGAAAACAACGCATTTTTCTGTGTTTTATTCACTTCCTTTACCTCCCCAGCCGTATTGAATCAAAGTGGCCAAACTTTGCACAATAAGGAAAACTACAATGCCTCCGATAATCACCATCGGCATCAAATTCACCGAGATGGAGCGACTCGGGCCGGCAGATAACCAGGCATAGATACATGCGGCAATAAAATAAAGCCAAAGCGCCACGTATGCGGTCAAAGTAGCTCTTATGAGAATCAACTGGTCTCGTTCATCAAATTTTGTTGTCTTGCTTTTGTTACAGAGTAAGAGGAACAGCCACGATAATCCGCCTATAATAGTCGAAAAAGCAAAACCGGATAGAAACAGCAGAGAAGGCCCTTCAAGGTAAACGAGTAATACAGGTAATTGGCCGAAAATTAACCAAATCGGCGCAAAAAATAACAGCGAAATCCAAGCGTTTCTTTGCCATATATTCATGATTTTTCTCCTTTTTCACTACAATAACCCATATATGTATATTATATCGAACATAATGTAAAATATATATTACTTTTTGTCAAGTATTTTTTACAAATTTTTGCAAATTTTTTTGTCCTGAGTGTAGTTGGTGTAGTTGGTAAGTTAAAATGGGGAATTGTGCAAAATGAAATGGAGAAACGTAGAGCGCAGAAAAATTCCGTCGGCCTTCGACGGTTTAAGTAGGCAATTATGACGTTTTATATAGCTTTTTCTGTGCTAATAACCTGGGCAAATCTTACCCAGTAACGACCGATAGCAGTTTTGCTTGTTCTAAATCCCTTCTTTTCACTTAACCAACTTACTGTTTCCGTTATTGTCATTTTCTGAAGATAGCACTTGGCCACATCAATATCAAATCCGGCTTTATTTATGGGAGAATGACAACGATTATCACCTTTTATAAAACGCTGACAATATCGCTCTATCAACTTTTTCGCTGCTTCATCGGAGTTATTATTTTTACGTTCCTGTGTCTCGTCCAGTTGATAAAGCTTATTAGCCAAAAGCAGAAAAAGCTCGGTCACGTTATCAGCCCCGAATTCTCCGGTCCTGTCGTGAACAGATAATTGAATATGGTATTTTGCCATAGTTTAAACACCTTTTATAAGGTAATAAAAAGCCCTTCTAAGCCGTTTTAAATAGCGTCTGCTCTGCATCCTCGCCTGGCTCCGCCAGGATAGTCACCGGAAGTAAAGCCCTTACCGGCAAGTTTAATTGTTCGATTACCGCGATAATTAAATCTTTGTCAATATAGCCCTTGTCGGCTACGATGTTTGACGTATGCAAAGCCGTGATAATATGCGAGCAGGTCCGCAATCGCCCCGTCCCAGGAGTCATACAAATTCGCTTTAATGTCGAGACTGCACTGTTGAGTAATCTGATTCCGCCGTATTCATAAAGCCGTCGAATATCCTCTGCTGAATACAATCCGTCGTCGCTATCTTGCGCAAGCTCATCGAGATTGAGTACCGCAAATAAACGGCTTCGGAATTGGTCAAGAGCTGCATATCCCTGTTTGACTGCTGGCCGCATTACGGTTTTTAAGAGGTCATTGTTTCCCGCGAGAATCAAAGGGCAATGAGATTTTACTGCTATAATCTGGCGTAACTGGTCAAGCTGCTGCACGGTCAAGCTCGATGCCTCGTCAATTATGACTATTACGTGCCTGCTTTGTAAGTGCTGAACAACCGAATGAGCAATCCTGCTAAGCCAGCCCGACGGGTCCCCGCCTGCTGCCTTCGCAATCTCCGCGAAAATACGCGAGGAACTCATTGCCTGGTCGAGCTGCACGTAAATTGTATTTTTGTTTGCTTCGCTGTATTGTTTTAGACATACGCTTTTGCCGTGTCCGCTATCTCCGATTACCAGGGCGATTTTCCCTTCGTCAGTGCTGAACGCCTCGGCCTGTGTAATTATTGCCGCGATTTTCCTGGCGATTGCAGTGCGGACAAAAGGCCGCCGCTTTTCGGCCCTGCGAGCTACGGCGTTAATGTAATTGATAATCTTATTGGAAATCGCCTGTAAATTCCCCTCGTATGTCCCCGTAAGAAATTTTCCGATTGTCGAATCGCTGTAACCGAGTGCCTTTGCGACCTTCGACCGATTAAGGCCGTGTTTTGCCATAAAGACCTGCAGGGCCTCTGCGATTTCGCTCACCTTCTCCGGCGTTATATTCTCAGGCACTCTCTGCTGAATTTTTTGTGCCTCGCGCTCCAGCTCTTTTTCGATTTCGTTACTCATTGAATAACCTCTTAATGTCTCCTATATTTTCCCCATTTTTATAAATCAAAGTCCAGCAGCTTATCTCTTTTTGGTTTTAAAACCGAATGGGGATTCATTATCGAAAAGTCGAAATCCAGCACCTCAGTAAGTCTCTCCGCCCCCGCCGCCTTTCTCACGCGCTTGAGTGCTTCGAGCCGCTTATGGTCTGCTGCCTGACCATCCAGCGGCGTTTTAACGGGCCGTAATGTTGGCTTTGTCCTTTCGGCCTCGGCCACAACACGCGCTTCCCGCATCGCATTGATTGTCAAATCAGCCAGGTCGGTATTTGCGACACGCGATGAATCCCGATAACCCCTTACCGTTTTAAGGGCACTCGATTTCTGTCGCATCGCTGCCCGTAACTGCTCGTCACTGACTGCCTCGCCGTAATTGATAAGCCGATTCTGCTCTGCTATCGTAATAAGCTTCAGTGTTACTGCATCGTAAACACTAACCCGTCGTAAATCGTTCGGGTCGTATGCCAAACGAACGCTTTTACCCTGGCAGATAAGAAGGTCTGAATTATACTGGCCGTAATAAAGACGTTTGAATCGAACACCATTTTTGCCGACGATGATTTCCCTGCTCCAGCCCTGTATCAATAAATCCAAAACATCATCTAAAATCACCCGCCTAGACGTTCTCGTTGCCAAAACCTGTTCGGGACTTCGGCCATCCATCCCCGCCCCGCTGTGCGAGCTGCTGTTATATGCCTTAACATACCGGCCAAACAGTCCGTTAAATTTGTCCAGGTCGAAAGCTCTGTCGATAACCTTCCGGCTTGTAAGCAGGTCTGTTAGATTCTCCGGTTTTCGTTCTGCGTCTTTGCCGCAATAAGTCACTATGGTTTTCGTAAACTGGCAATCGATAGTGTCGAAAAGCCGTTCAATCCTCTTGCTTTGCGGATGATATGGTATTGCAAACGAAACGGTAACATCCATCATCGCGTAAAGCCCCCGCACGCCTTGTTCATCGATATAACCTTTTCGCAGTGCCTTCCGCTCGGCCTTAGTTGTCCCCGTCCACATCTCGCTATCGTAATCCCTGCCGTTGTCAATCTTGACTGAATCAGGCGGACCGTAATTTTTGACTCCCTGCTTGAACGCGAATAAAATCGTTGTTTGATTCGGCGATAAAGATATATGCCAGCCGACAAGTGCCCTCGAGCGCATGTCCATCCAGGCCGTAAGCCAGGGCCTCATCCATTGCCCGTTGTGCCGAATCCAGCAGTTAAACTGCGAATGGTCACCAATCCACACCTGACCAGGCTCTACGCTGTCAGGGTCCGTCTGGATATACGGAGCACATTTTGCCTCGTATGCAGCGAGTCCTTCTCGGTGTAGGATTGCGACCGGCAGCGATATTCGCTTTTCGACAATGTTATACATCGTTCGCAAGCTCGGTATCTGCCAGCCCTTCTTTTGCCTGCGGTTTTCGTAACATATATTCAGCCAGCACATCTTTACTGAAGGTTGCCTCAAATCGAGATACATCGACTTGAACAAGTCGAACGCCTCCTCGTTGATACCCTCCCCGATTCCCCTGACCCTTCCCCTGGTATCGACCAGGCCGATTACGCCGTTAATACGATATTTTTTAATCCACCTTTGCAGCGTTGTTATTGAGATATTATGCTGTCGGCAATACACCGCCATTGCCTCTGTTCGCCCTCCGCCCTCGCTGATAGTGCGAGCTGCAAAACCCTCAAAATCCCTGATTACCCCGACGCGGCGAATCGCCTCACCTCGCTTGTCGGCGGGGACCTCATATAAAACGGTGTTCTGTGCGCTTGCCTCATTCATTTTGACATACCTTCAAAACCGCAAATCAGGGCAGATTCCGATATGTCCCGCCCTGATTGCGGTATATGGGTACACAATTTTATTATGAGGCAGCGGTAATCAATCCGACAATCGGGCCTGCTTCTTCGGTGTCACCAACGCCGTAAGCGTTGATTGAAATTCTCTCAGTGCCTCGGAAGCCTATTTCGTCTGTTGAAAAGTGAACATGTGCGCTGCTTTCGAGCTGCATCTGCCGCCGCTCACCCAAAAATGCTCCAAGACTCAGGTCACCGAGCAATGCGCATATCTGGCTGTCATCTTCTGTGTATGGCATACAATGCACAAAATTTACTGGGTAACCATTAAGAAAACGTCCCTTGCGGTCAGAGAGAATCTCAAAAATATTCGCAACGCCGGCGGTCCTGGCCAGCGGCATTACCACATTATAGAAAAACCGTTTGTGCATATACCAGGCTGCACCGGAGTCTACATCGCTCGGAAGGATTCCAACAACTTCATCGAAATCGCCGAGTGTCAATTCGGCGTAGCTGTTGCCGCTGCCGACAACCAGGCCCTTGATATTGGCAATCGTTTCATCGACGGCCCTGAGTGCTCCACAGATTCCGGTCATCCCGAAATACGTGCTTGTACCGTCGCCCATAAATCCGATTTCATCCTCTTTCTTAGCAAGCGACCTCGCATAAGATAAGCCGATGATTTCACCAACGGCAATTATCGAGTCCTCTGCGAGCTCGGTGGAAACTTTCGAAAGAGCGCACAATTTTTTCGCCGTCAAAGCGACCTGGGAAATTTCCATATCGCTTGCTGTTATCTCCTTGCCTTCACCAGGGCAGTAAATAGTAAGGTCACCTTCGACCTTCGGGACCAGCGAGCTCTCGCTGCCCATCGGCAGCACCAAAGCATTTTTGCGGAATACGCCGTACTGGCCCAGCTTCTCAATTATGCGAGCAACCATATCAACTGGCACTAATGCGCTGCCGCCTGTTTGTGAGACTTCGCTCATCGCTTTTTTTCTCGCTGCGACCAGGATGAGCTCGCCAAAAGCCTTTGCCTGCTCATCGTTTTCCCAGAAGCGATTTTGATTTCCTTCTCCTGGGCCGGAATACATTGAACGATGGCGAATTTGTCGCTGTAATTCTTTTAGCGCTTCTGCCATCTCCATGACGGCAGTTTTTGTATCCTGTTCGATTTCATTCATACGCTCACCGGCAGCTTTGAAGCCGTCGGCAACTTTTTCTTCTGTTAGTGGCATCGTTATATCCTTAAAACTTAAGTTGTCATTTTTTGTCGGCTATCGGCAATAATGGGCGGCACCGCCGAACCAGTGCCGCCCTAACAACTGAACCAAACACCGTCGTAAAAACTTATGCTGCCCGCAGAGCTTGTACGCTGCCCGACCGCAGTAGCGGGATTACCAGCAGCCGGTTTATTCGCACAAACTCGCATAAATTCTTTAGCGTCCTCGAATCATTCGTATAAATTCGTTTTCCTCTCGCACTTCAATTATTGCAGCAAAATCACGCTCAACCTCATCGTCCTCGTCCTCGTAACCCAAAATTGCCTCTGCAAAATCCTCGCAGTCTTTGTCGAACGAAGGATTTTCACGCCGCAATTCGGCCAGAAATTTTTCTTCCTCGGACTCGGCGATTTTCGAAGCTACAAAATCGACTTTTCGCTGCTTCGATTTGCTCAGGGCATTTCGATTCGCTGGGACGGGGACACAACTGATTTCGAGCAGCTCTACTTTTACATAAGTCCTCACCCGCAAACCGTCTATAACCTCATCTTTCCACTCCAACGGTATGAAGCCAACACTGAATGCTCTCTGAAATTTATTTTTATAAAGATACCAAAATTCGTTCCCCAGCTCCGTTTCGGCGAACCATATAATGACGTGCAGCCCTATTTTATCAATCCAGGCACGGACTGTTTGCCCTACAACAGAGCTATGGCCGGTTTCAAGCCGGTTTTGATGTGAAGATATGACAATTGGATTTGAGAGATAAACGCCGAGCGTTTCGCGGAATGCTTCCGGCTCGATGATTTCATCATAGCGGTCCAGGTCTGCGGTCGAAACAACCGCCTCGATTTGTCTTTTGCTTTCGTCAATCGACCGAACAAAAAGGGACTGAGTCTCTTTAAACTCAGTCCTCTTTAATCGAGTCGTATAATCACGCTCGCCGGTTTGAGTCCGTTCAACTAACGACTTAAAATCCTGATTTTCGATGCTCATTTTTTCCTCTTCTCAAAACTTCTATAAGAACTTAAAGATTCCTCTATCTGAAACAATGTCACTGAATGGCTCAATCCCTTTAAAAATACGACCAGGTGAATTTTTTCCTGGTAGGGCAAATTTTCTATTAGCCCTTTTATCTTTTCATCAATCATATCAGGCAAATAATTGATGCCGACAATAGGGTCGCTTTCAATGAATAATGACATAAGTTTTCCCAAAATCGCAGCCCGATAAAACTGGTCTACATCATTTTCCGCAAAGGCAAGACCTACACAAATCCTCCTGATTGCTTTCTCATAGGTCTCTTTTATTTGCCTACTCTCTGTATCTATTTTTTTGCTCATCGTGCTTTCAATTGTTTTACCAAATCCTCACAAACGCTTATCTGCTCTTTAACTGAAAATTTCGATACTTCATCAAGCAGTTTACCTGTTGCCTCCTGGATTCGCTCCTCCTCCAGTTGCCTTTGCAATTTCTCCGGCATCTCACTCAAAAAAAAGAGCAGGACATCCCATTGCAGAGACGCGATATATGTACCCAAATGCAGCCGCATATTTCTTAAAACACAGTCGATGGTTTCGGTATTGTATTTTTGCTTTAGCTGCTTCTCGCTTCGAATTTCGTAAATTCTCTTCGCCATCTCTCGCAGCTCTGTAGCTGCCTCAACCAACATTTCTTCCCCTGTTTCTGTTTTCGCTTCCATCCTTAAATCTCCTTTTTTCATCTTATATTTGCTGGCGCACGCGGTCCGACGAAACTCTCACCTTGGCGCGGGAAATACTGCTGGCCGATATAGAAATTATGGATCTCTGTTATACGCTCAAGCTCGCTTGTTGATTCGTAACCGCGTCTCGCAGCCATTCCTATTGGATAAAATGGAGCCGCTCCTTGACTAATATCAGACATAGCACCGATTGATTGAATAAGATGTGCCTTCAGCATCTTAAGCCGGTCCTGTTCCTCTTCCGGCAGCTCTTTATAAGGTATTGCCTTTGCTTCAATCAATAATTGTTCGAGGGCCATAACATAAGGTTCGAGACTGTCTATAATCCATCTGTCCTATTGCCTAAAATCCTGCCCATTCCGGTCAGTTTTTGTGAGCTTTTTTCAGTGGCATCGGCAGCCTGTTTTTGCCCTGCAGTAACATCCTGACCAAATTTTTGGCCTGACTTGCCAAGCTCGTCAAGCTCCTGTTTTGCCTGGGGTGTCCCTGTGGTTCTTACGTGCAAATTAATATCTTTGGACATAATTTAGTCAGCCTCTATAAAAATGCCTCTGGCAATCAGCAGAATACTCTCTAAGTCATCTGGGCTGTAATTTAGTTCGGTATAATCGTGGCCAGGCGTTTGCAGAACGCACAGGTCGTGAGCAATTGCGCTACATATTGGGCTATGAAATTCAAAAGCACCATTTTTGGGTTTACCGATATAAACACCTTTCAGCCCTGGAACTTCTGTAATATCGCTCATTTTTTTACCTCTTTGCTTTCGCTGTCATTTTCAGATTTACACTACACCAATACGATTCTCCGGTTCAGGTTTATACCATTTGCTCGGGTCGAAAATCTCAAAAACGCCTCTGGGATATATCACTACACAATAATAGTTCGGATGTACTTTGCATTGCTTCCACGGCAAACTGCAATATCTGCACTCTTCTTTGTCATCACTTGGCATCGCATAGCCTACATAAACCTGATAATTCATATCCTGATGTGGCCCGTGAATTTCCCATTCAGATTTTAAATCCGGCTTTAGCCCTCGCACCGCTAATCTTTTTCGGATTATGGCTAAGTGCTCTTTTTCTTTTGAAAAATTAAGTGTACCCACAATTAACCTCCCTTTTTCTCTTGCCCTGAATCAATTTTTCACCTCCAATTTTTTTTGTTCGTTCTCTCTTTCAATCAACTTAGACACCGTGAGGACGTTCGCGAGGACGTTCTTTTTTGGGGGTTTTTTTCTTGCCCAATGAAGCCACCGCTGTTAGCATTTTTCCCAGCCTTAGACAATGACTCGATGATTGTTTGGCTCGCAGCGTTGGCAGCAGACCGGCCTTCGCGTAACGCTCGTTGCTTGGCGAGCCTGATAGCTTCGATGTTAACAATGCGAATTGGTTTATCGTTCATAGCTGTTATCATATATCGGGATAAAACGCCCTTGTCAATGATATTTTTGTATGAATTATAAAAATAATTCTTTAGAGACCGCTGGTTTTGGCGAAAGGCTTCGATTTTTGAGGGAAAGAGCCGGTCTTGGCCAAACAGCATTAGCAAGGAAATTAGGCTATAAACGCAGCAATTCAGTCTCAAATTTAGAAGCTGATAAAAGCCCTCCAAGCCTTCAAATTCTTCAAAAAATCGCCGAGCTTTTTAATACTAATCTGCATTGGCTTATTACAGGCAAGCCCTCACCGGACGGCGAATCCTGGCGGGAAAGCTATGGCGAATTATTTCGTATGTATAGCTCCGACGGCGGTTTATGGATTGACCGTTTAGGCGGCAGGGTAGCAGACTTAAAGAAGATGATATTAGACCTTCGCGAGAGGGAAAGCGGGGGCGATAAATTAAACGCAGAAGACTATGGCAAATTAGAAATATGGAGCGAAGAAATACGCATCAAACAGAACGAGCTTGACAGAATTAAGGACCATCTAAAACAAGCAATTGACTGGCTCGGCGGCATCCGAATTGAGTATTGATAGTCCTATAATAAAATCTTCAAAAAAATGGTGTTTTTCAAAGATTTATTTTCACCCTCTCTTTTCACCCTCATTTTTAGCCTAAAAACCCACATTCAGCCCAAACCGCTTTATCCGCTCAAAAACGCAGTATGCCCTTTTTGCTTCAGAATCGGGGTTTTTTCTCCACTTTAAAAATGCTCGTATTTTGTCTCTTAAAATGTCTTTAAATCCTTATTATCCCCCCAAAAATCGAGTTTCCCCGCCTAACTTCGGCTAATCCCGCAAAACTCTTTCTTATATCGTTTCATATTGCGGTTTACAGTTATAAACATTTGACTTTTTGAAAAATTGGGTTCGTTTCAAATAATTCTTTCATTTTTGATTGGTTTTTTCCTTCTGTGCAGACGAGCTGCGCTTCCGTCTTCGCTTCGCTACTACAGAAAGCGAGAAATTCGAAATCCAAATATCTAAATCCTAAACAAATTCGAAATTCAAATTTTCAAACGCTAAAAACAAGATTTACTAAGTTGATAATTATTTATCTAAAAGGTCTCATTTGACCTCCT
>Ga0315545_1002190_pt1 | contig 17950 bp, 23 predicted proteins | sample SalMarSW160210MG_FD_203096 | JGI IMG/M metagenome (GOLD analysis project Ga0315545, IMG submission 203096) | Salt marsh sediment microbial communities from the Plum Island Ecosystem LTER, Massachusetts, United States - Salt Marsh Sediment SW1602-10 ...
TGAATGTATCTGAGCTTGCTGATTTGGTTAATCAACAAACCTCAGAAATGCCATTTCGATCTCTACCAGGGATGCTCGTTTCCAGAAAACCAGTATTTCGGGGAAGGGATTAACAGAATAGGAGGAATGCTCTTTAAACCAAACAAAAAGGAGATAAAACAAAAGTTTTATCTCCTTATTTTTTTGAATAAAACCATTCCAGTGATGGATTTACTTCTTTTTCACTAGTCTTATGAATAGCGTTTAAATAATAAACAATGCTATGATAAACTGTTGGTTGACTTTTACCAAACTTTTCTCTAATAGTATCCTTGGGACAATCACCTGGAAAAGGATGCTTTCCGCAAACTCGAGTCAATTTAGTAATAGCATCCTTTCCAATAACAATCCCGACTTCAACCGTCGCACCGATCAAATGAGCTTTTATCGCTTTTATCAAATCTGTTCCAATATCATCAAGGTAAAGAGTGTCAATATCCTGTTCAGTCAAAGCAACAATTTTAGTTGCTACAATTTTCAAATCTGATTGGGTGATAATTATTCTTTTTATCTCCTCTCTTTGGTTAAAAGCTTCTGGCTTGATAATAAAAACTGATTTGTCATTATCCTTTTTCATTTTTACCCCCTCTTTTCCAAGGAAATAGAAAATACTGTGTTGTTGATAAAACTAATATGCTCAAAGTACTAACAATAGTAATCGAAATCAAAGAAGCGTAAAGCAAACCCGGTTTAAGTTGATATAGAGCGATAGTAATCAATTGACCAATGCCGTTTCTAGCCCCCAGCCATTCACCGATGGTGGCGCCAATAATACTGGCTGGGATTGCTAATTTCATTGACAAAAATAAATAAGGCATAGCTAAAGGTAATTGAATCTTGAATAGAGTTTGCCATTTACTAGCGTTTAACACTTCCATTAATTCAAGTAAACTTTTGTCTGTTTCGCGAAAGGCCGTATCCATACTAATCAAGGTTGGAAAATAGCAAATCAGGACCGAAATAAAAACAATAGACACGAAAGATCCTTGGCCGAAAATTAAGACAATCGCAGGAGCAAAGCCAACAATAGGAAAAGAATTAATTGCGAAAGCTAAAGGGAATACCAAATTACGAATAAATGGTAAAAAAAGAAAAATACTAGCAATCAAAATCGCAAAAACCACACCAATTACAAATCCGAGTCCAGCCTTTTTTAGCGTATGGCCCAATTCCCTGCTTATATTCTGCCAGTCATTACTGAAAGTCTTAACAATAGTCAATGGTGCAGGAATAAAGGCTCCTAAAGCGGTTTGATTATTCTCTAATCTATGAACATTAACTCGGTCCTCCGCAATTTGCCAAACAACTAACAAAATAATAAATATTAATATTGATGTGACAATTTTTTTAATCATAGCTTTTTTCTAATAGCTGTCTTATTTGCTTAACTACTTGAAAAAACTCTTGGCTGTTTCTGAGCTCTTGATTTCTGTCTTGAGACAGATCAACTTTAATTTCCCCGGTTATTCTTCCCGGCCGAGTTGACATCACAATAATTCGATCAGAAATAAACGCTGCCTCCTCAATGTTATGAGTAACAAAAATAATAGTTTGCTTTAATCTGCGCTGAATATTGATTAATTCCATATTTAAATTTTCTCTAATAATCTCATCCAAAGAAGCAAATGGTTCATCCATTAAAAGAACCTTTGGTTCATAAACTAAAGCGCGGGCGATTGAAACCCGCTGCTTCATGCCACCAGATAATTGATGAGGATAAAATTTTTCAAACTCCTTTAAACCAACCAGATCAATAAGCCGATGAACCGCTTCCTTGTTCTTTATCTTTCTTATCTCTAACGGTAAAGTGATATTAGCTTCAACAGTCCGATGAGGTAATAAAGTCGGCTCCTGAGGCACCAATCCAATTAACCCCTTTTTTCTGGCGTAGGATATATTTTTATCTTGATAAAAAATATCTCCTTTGGTTGGTTCGAGAATATTACAAATTAGTCTTAAAATAGTTGTTTTTCCGCAACCCGATGGCCCAAGTATTGATAATATCTGATAAGGATAAACCTCAAAACTAATGTCGTCTATTCCGACAAGTAGTTTTTTATTTTCATAGTAATTTCGAGAAACATCTTTGAAGGTTATCAATGATTCCATGAAAAAATTATTAATAAATTTTGTTCAGAATGGAATAATCTAATATCTCATCTGCTTTTGGAATACGAGGAATCTGATTTAATTTATTATAAGCAGTGGCGAAATCTATAATCTGATCCTTATAAATCCAGCCGATTTTTTCCTTGTCAAAAATAGGAATAGATTTTTCAATTAGCCACTTCTCTTGAACAACTTCAAAATTAGGCCCACCGCACCGAGGATCTAAAATCTGCTGAGCTGCTTCTTCGGGATTCTGAATTACAAACTCCGAACCTTTAATTGTTGCTCTAAGCCATCTAACCAACTGATCTGATTTATTTTCTAAAATTTCGTCACGGGCAATCGCCACTATTGAAGGTTGGCTAAATCCTGGTAATTCACTGGCACTTAAAAACATATAATCAATTCCTGCTTTCTCTACTTCATAAGCCTGAGTAGTCCAATAGGCAGCTAAAGCGTCAACCTGACCAGCCAAAAAAGAAGAGGCGTCATAGCCCACAATAGTTAAATCCAAGTCCTCTACCGGGACCCCTGCATAATCAGCGATTGCGTATTGAATAACTGAATCAGCAGTAATGCCTACTTTAATTTTTGAACCATCCTCTTTTCTCTTTAGAGCAAAATCCTTGAGGCTCGTAATACCTGAATCTTTTCTGACGATAAAACCAAAAGGATTTTCATTCCAAAAAGACGCAAAAGCCTTCATCCTGAGTTGTTCTGTTTTTGATTCTTTAGTCACGCCCCTTAATAAAGGAATAATATCCCCGTCAATGGCAATATCTAAATCTTGATCTTGAGCTACGGCGTTAGTAGCAATAATAAAAGAAGCGCCGGCTGGGCCTCCTGGGATTAACTGAACATCTAATTCCTCATCCTCGTAATAGCCATTTACAATAGCTGAACAAATATTAGCGAATTCCCCATTCAAAAGCCAACCTGCCTGAACTTTTAATTTATCTAATTGCCCCGATTGCCTGACCTCTTTATTAATTGATTGATAAATCCAAAAACTGACCAAACCAAGCGCAATAACGATTATGACTATTACTAATAATTTCTTTGTTATCATATTATTTAACAGCTTCCTGCCAAAGCTGTAAGAATTTAGGCCCAAAATTATCTAAAAAATTAAAAAGTTGGCTTTTATTATTCGTTGGCTTAACCGACCACTTAAGTAATCGTTGCATCTCCTTCTTATACTCAGGATATTCTTCTGTAAAAATCGTAAAACAGGTTTTTAAATCTTGAGAATAAATTGGCCTTCTTGCCATAACCAATCCTAACCCAGCTCGTAATAACGTCCTAGTCATCCAAACGCACCAAAATTTAATTGGCCTTTTCTGAAATAAATACTCGCGATCAGTTATTTTGCCAGAAAATATCTTTTTTATAATTCCCAGTTCTTCATCTAAATTCCCATAAAGATACACAGCTAATTCCTTGCCTGGTTTAACTTTTGGTAATTGTGGCAAAATATCTTTTCCCCACAAACAAACTGACTGGGTTTTAAGATAAACTCTAAGATTCTTATATTCTTTAGATTTTAATAATTCGTTTAAGGAAATAACCGTTAATTCAACTAACCCGGCTTTAGGGTATTTCTTTTCTAAATCATTGGTTGCCTTAACGATCCAAGATAGATTTTCTCTTGTCAGCCTTTTTCTGATAATGGCTACACTGTCAATATCAGAAATACGAGGTGTTGCTCTTCCCGCACTTACGCTACCGCGAATATAAACGCTCAATAAATTACTGCCTAATTTATTAATATATAACTGATTTATCTCTTTTAAAATCTTTCTATAATAGGGCTGGATTTTTCTTAAGCTAGCCTCATTAATAATAAAGCCGTTTTCATCAGTTTTATACAGCATTAAAATAAGTGTTTACTCGATAATAATAACTTCGCCATCTTTGAGCGCTTTAAATAGCATCTTATTTTCTATCATGTATTCTACGGCCTTTTGTGCGCTTTCTGCTTCTGCGTGGTCTGACTGATAGTGAGGAATTACAGAATAATTGAGAATCTCTAGGCCATCCCAGATAACTTTTGGTTGATCCTTATAGGGCTTTACATTTGGGTCATCTAATAAATCCATACCTTTTAGGGTTGGCGCTAACACACAAACTCCAGCGCTATATGCTCCGTATAGAATATTATCTTTTTCAATCAGTTTTTTCAGAATCTCATCAAAACCGCTTAATTTCATAGCTTGTCTCAGTACAAAAAGATTACCCCCCCTGACCCAAATCACGCCAAATTCTAAAATCTTTTCTTCTAATCCGCTTTGTTTGTCGAAATAGTCCCTTAAATCTACTATCTCAACATCTAAACCCAATTCTTTGAGTTGCTCTATGTCAGATTGTTCGCTTTTCTTTCTTCTTTCCAAGTCATCTGAAAAATCAAGCGCATTGGAGATATAGGCGGTTTTTTTATTCTCATCTGGCAATAGCTCCTTTAATTTATTGATTTCATTTCCTAATTTGTATGAAGATAAATAAAATTTCATATCATTGATTGAATTCAAATTAATTAACAAATAATGTACGACCTTTAAAATTTAATATTATATTATGGCAAACCATCACAGTTCGCCTCATGTAATTATAATCTAACCTAGAAAACTCTGTTTTGTAAAGTGCTTTGGCTTCTATTTCAACTATTCCCATGGGGCGCTTTAGATAAATAACCATTAATCAACTCGATATCTTTCCAGTCTTTTTCTCGATTCATTATTTTCTTGCACTCCAAAAGGTGCTCCAATTTAACAAAGGGGAAACCTTGAATAGTTTCTGCTTGGTCAATAAGTCTATCTGGGTCATTAATAAAAGAACTCCAATCCTGATAATTTACCTCTAATATCTGGATATTGCCGATATAGATAGACTCTGCTTTATCGTCTTCAGTTTTCTTTATTTTATCAGGATATTTCTTTTTTAATCGCTGCCATAAATCTAACTTAACAATGATATCTATGTCCTTATTTTCTCTTAATCCTCTGATGGCCAAAGGCCCACTGCCAAAAACAGCGTATTTATCTTTTGGAAGATTTAGTTTTTTAAGTTCGTCTAAATATTTCATAATTTAACCCCAGAAACAACAATATTTATCTTGATCAATTGCCTTAAGGGCTCCATTTAAGGTTTTATACTGATTGTATAAATTCCAAGCGCCTGACGCCCGATGCCAATAAACCCTCCATCTGCCAGATGGTTTATGAAAGATAATTTTAGCTACTCCGTGTCTTGTCCACGGCCCGGACGAACCGTCCCAGCGTGGCCTTGTTTCAATCAAAATATAGCCGCCCTTAACTTTTTCTGCTATATTCTTGATTTTATCAGCCACTCTGTCTGGAACCTTAAAATATTCTTCAATTTTGGGAATGTTTGGGTCTCGGTCCATAAATTTAAGTTAGTTTACATTCAATATCTGAATGTAAACTAAATTAAGATTTAGTTTACATCTCTATTTTTTATGTCAGTAACAATAAAAGGAATATCTGTACTTTCTTTTGTGTCAATTACTTCAAAATTAATCCCTGTTAATTTATCCTCTAAATCTTCGATAATCAGGTCTGCTCTTTTCTCAATAAATAAATCGAGAGCATCTTCTGGCATCTTGTCCGATCTGGACCAAGTTAATAATTCAGCTGGCAAAAGATGATTTGACATAATTTCTTCAAATTCAGGTCTGTCAAAATCCCTTATATAACTTATCGGATTTCTATCGCTGATTTTGAGATTCGTAATCTGCGTTAAATAGACAATATTCATTAAGCTATTACCATCTAATTTATTTTTTCCAGAATTATTTGATATAAAATTCAATGGGAATACGTGATGTAAACTAGGCTTATCAGTTAATAAATAATAAACCTCTGAAATTACAGATCTGTCTGTAATTCTCCAATCTTTGGGTTCTTTATTGGCGTAAAGAGATAAAATTGCTCTTGAAAGTCTGCCCTTAGAACTATACGATGATGTTCTTAACTTGTTCTTATCAATTAAAAATCTTTCAAACTTAGCGCTTCTACTCTTTTTCCCTTTCTTAAGAAAAATTACATCATTCCAAAGCTGGGTGGTATTACTCAATAAATCATCGTTATGAAAACTATTATACCAAAAATACTTTTTGATAAATTCGTAATCAGGGTTAGGGTTTTTAAAAAAGTAAGTAGCCAATGTCATATAAAAATACCTATAAGGAATCAATCCTGGCCCCTTTAAATGTAAATGGTTTTCGAAAAAATCAAATAACTTTAGCAAGACGGTTTTAGATTCTTCCCAAATATCCTCAATTTGTTTGGCCTTGATCTCATTAAGATATCTATCGGTAATATTAATAACTTTTGACTCTGGAAATTTTTGCCTGATTAAAACTGACAAAATTTGAAGATAAGTTAAATCATCAATTTTAGCAAAATTTCCTTGTGTTTCTTCTTTGAATCTGTCAATGAGATCCCTTAAATAAAATCCTTTTTTATCCTCTTTTTCAGGACGAAAGGTTTTGGCAACTACGATATCAAAAATATTAAGTGGTCTTCCTTCTTGATTAATTCTTTCAAAAATCTGGCAAACTTCAGCAACCTTAATTCCTTTTAATTCTATAAACGAAATTCTGTAATTATCTATGACTTCTTTAATCTTCCTTAACTGTTCTCTATATTTATGATCGTAATCTGAATAACCATTATTAACTAACTTCCTTTCTATCTCTCCAAAATTCTGTTTAACATCAATCAATCTAAAAATTAGCCCTTTATCAAATCTTTTTTTACGTTTCGTGTTCTTTCTTAGTTCACCACCCCTATCATCAATCTCCGACCAAAATAAAAATCTTTCTTTATAACTTTTATTATCTGTTTCTCCTTTATCAGCGACTGTTATATCAACATAAAGAGTTGGATCAAAATCTCCACGTCCCTCAAGTTTGCCGCCATAAAGAGAAGTAAGCAACGAGGTCGTCCTTTGCTGGCCATCCAAAATGTATTGATACTCATCTCTGCTTAAACCGTCTGAAATAAGATGTCCGCCTATTGATCTATGATTCTGAAGTTTTATACCAGTTTTCCAAATTAAAATACTCCCCAAAGGATAAAACTTATAAACGCTATCCCAGAGTTTTTTAACATTTTCCCTATCCCATACTACCTTTCTTTGAAAAGTAGGGATTTGATAATTTTTACTAGTTAACTCCTCTAGATATGTATTTATACCCTTATCTGAAGGCTTGATTCTATCTGTAGTAAATGAAGACATATTTATTTATGTGTTATCTTATTTTCTCAATTGATCAAACCATTGAGACCGTGCTTTTGCCTTTTCTATAACTTCGTCTGGTAATCCGAATCCATCTTTTTCTTTAGCGATTAAATCTTCTATGGTAGTTGGCTCTTTATATTTTTTAATGGCCTTTTCAAGCTCTTCCAACAATTCATCATTTAAAACCATTCGGCTAATAATTTCTTCCAAATTATTCGCTTCTCCGTTTTTTGTCGCATGGAAAAATATTACTGGATTATATCCAGCAGATATATTTTGCCTTATAACTTTTTTGACAGCTTCTTTTAGAGTCATGGATTACATTTAAGCCGTGAATTCTTCTCCGCAACTACAAGAGTATCCAGTTTTATTAGGTTTTATTACTTTGGTGCAAGTTGGACAACGAAAGAGATTGAGGAAGTCTTTATATTTATCAAGCGCATACTGCATATCACCTTTATTGATAGTCAATTTTTGTGGTGTATCGTGCAGATCAACGTTAAAAAGATATCTATTTGTCTGGATATCGTTAAAAAGACCTTTATAGGATTGGGAGTCTGGATCAATATATGTGTTGGACTTCAAATAATTTTTAAGAGGTTGCCATAAATCCTCAGGGCGATATTCATCTTGATATACAATAGGAATATGAAAACTTTTACATAATCGCTTAAGTTCTTGCTCGAGATAAATACGAAGATGCTGAGCAACCCCATCGCCATTAGAATTGTTTATTAGCCCCTCAATCTTTTTAATTCTATCTTTTGTTGGTTCTATAGCAACGCTTTCGAGCTGCCAACTCATAATTTCATAGGATTTCCAGCCAAGGCCTTCTAATTGTTGATTTAACATCTCAAACCACGTCTTATCATGCGTTAATATCAAAAATTGATAATCTTTAAAACGATCTCTTATAATTTCTATCAATTGCCTGCGATGGTTTGCGTCAATGCTATTAACCACATCGTCCAGAATAACTAAATTAGTTGTTTTATTAAGGTGTTTTACCGATGCGAGAAAGAAGCACAAACCGAGACTATTAAGATGTGAATCACTCAAGTATTTTATGGGTTGATCTACTTCTTGTTTGTGAAAATTCAGTTTAAAAGTTATACCTCTGCCTTTATTCGAAAAATCCAAACGGACATCTTCATGCTCATCATGCCGATGCAAAATTGTATAAAAACTATTTAGGTCTTTAGACATTATTTTTAGAACAGACCCCATTGTTTGTTTCTCAAATTCTTCATACAGTTTTAAAATCTTTTCTAAAGTTTGACGCTGGGTCTCAAACTCATCCCTTATTAGCGATTGCTTTTTAAGATTAGAAAATAAAGATTGAATATCTTTTATTTTAATTACGGCTTCGCTAATTTCATTAAGTTTTAGTGAAGGCTTCTTGATCTTCCTGGCTTTTTCATTAAATAACTCTTTTAATTGTTTTAGAGAGCCTCTAGTTTTTTTAGGAAAACTAACAAGCTGCCTGATTATTGATTCTTTTGGACGATTTAGGCAATCAATATTACGCTTATAACTGTCAATTACTAATTCTGGATTTATATCTTGAAAGATGATAGATTCATCAAAACAATTTTTGTAATAATTTTGAGCAGAATTTATATTTTGAACAAGAACTTTTATGGTTTGATTAATATCTTTTAAATCATCTAATATTTGTTCCTTGTCTTTGTTTAAATCACTACTAAGCCGCAGTTTGTCGTCAATGAGTTTTCTTAATTTGTCGTTTGCTATATCTTGGTCACAAAAAGGGCACACATTTTTAGAATAATTTAGTTTTTCAAAAAGTTCTTTGCCTGTTTGATAAAAAGCCCCAAGCGATAAAGCCTCTACTTTATCCTTATCATTAAATAGTTTCTGTGTTTTGGCCTGTATCTCAGTTATTTGCTTTGATAATTTTTTATCAACCTCAATACTCTGAATAAGTCTTTGAAATTCTTCTAATTGTAAAAAATCTTTTCCTGCCCCTTCTTTAAGGAGCGTATTTTCTATTTCTTTAATTATGTCGGTTGTCTTATTTTTAAGATTAATTCCTAATTTATGTTTTTCGGATAGAGCCTTCAGTAAATTTTTTATAAAATCAACGATATAATCAGGATTAATTGAATCTTTTTCTATATCTTCATCTAATATGTCACCCGCCTTAGTTGCTATTTGTTCTTTTAATCCCTCTACTTGAGATTCAAGAACCGCCCTCTGTTTTTGTTGCTCTATTTTGCCCAAGGACCTTTGTAGCGTGTCTCTTATTGTAGGAATATCACCATAGCCGCTAACCTCAAGAAAAGAAACCAGTTTTTGTTTTTTTGTCTGGTCCACAAACTCTCTTAACTTTGTATAAGAAAGAATTATATTGTCCCTCGAAAAACCTTCTAAAAGATTTTTGGACGGCTTGATGATTACCTTGCTTTTATTATCAATTGATTTAGTAATAGTTGAACCATCCTTAAGTTTTATTTCAACATAAGACTTATCGCCTATCGGAAATTTTAGGTGACGGAAATCTGTATCTGAACATCCCTCTTTTTTTAATTTTTCTATTCTATCATAAAACAACCACTCGGCACCCTCTGAAAAAGAAGTTTTACCAGTCCCATTATCGCCATAAAGAATAATGCCTCGGCAATTACCAAAATCAAGCGTATTTTTATTATAAATACCCCTAAATCCTTCTAGCGTGATTTCTTTCAGAGATGTTTTATTCATAACGACTCATTTCTTTTTTCCTGTAATGTTCTTGTAATGTTGTCCGCTGTTAATTGCCTCTCTTTATATAAATCCCTTAGAGTCTGAACGGTTTGAGGATCTAAATCTTTCTGCTTGTCTAAAGTCACAGAGAAGAAATCCTCGAGCAATTTATCACAGGACTGAATAGTGATTTTATTAAGTTGCACTCTATTTGCTTTTTTCATAATCAAATCTTCTCCTGTCGCTTTTATTGATTAAAGATTAGACAACGAATACTGCCTCAGATTCTCTTTGGCCCAATCGTAAAAGTCTATCTCTAGGAACTTTAAAAATTCAGCAAAATCCTTTTCGCTGAATTCTCTTTTTTCTTCCTTGCAATATTCCTTATAAACACTGCGAATCTCGTCGATATTTATAATCGTAGATTTTTTGTCCATAGTTTTAAGTGGTCTGCTTTGTAAGTTTTTTAGAATCCTTATCTCTAATTGTTTTAATTTGACCTAAATAAGTAGAAACATAAAAGCCATTGACCTTTGTCTTTTTGGCTTGGCTTAAATTTTTCTTCGTGATTTTAATATATTCTGGATCGATATCAATTCCAATATAATTCCTGCCTAATTTTTTAGCAGCAACAGATGTTGTCCCCGTACCAATAAATGGATCAAATACGATATCGCCTTCGTCAGTAACCATTAAAATTAATCTTTCGAGTAAAGGAATGGGAAGTTGACAGGGATGTTGATCCCGTCTTTTTTTATGTCTAATCCGATGAATATCTGTCCAAACATCTGGAAGAAGGGGGCCAAAAGGATGCATTTGGTCTTTTTTCCCTCCGTAATCCTTCAAAAACCCATTACAAAGTCTACAATGTTCATGAGACATCCTTATATCATAAAACTTAAAATCTTTATAAGATTTTGATTTTGTATAATACAAAATACCATAATGGTTAGGAAGTAATGTTTTACCCATCGGAGACGAAGCAGCATCCCAGGCAATCCAATGTCTAAAATAAGCGATCTTATTCAAATGTTCAGCAAAATAACTTAGCCAACGAGGAATATTATGGACAAACACAGCCCCACTTGGTTTTGTAACTCGCAATATTTCATCGAGCCACTGATTACACCAATCAAGATAATCTTCTTTTTCTTTTGAATCTTCATAGTTATTGTATTTTTTCTTCAGATTAAATGGCGGATCAGCAAAAGCCATATCTACCGAACTACTCGGGACATCCTTCATAATCTTCAAACAATCACCTAAAATAATTTTATTCAGAAACTTTTTAATATCTTTTGCCATAAATGATTAAAATAACTTTGATAATAATGCCTTAAATCGGTTTAGTTCTTCTTTGTGAAAAGTAAACACATCAATATATGCCCCAACCATTCTTTTAAGATCGTTCTTTCTCACATACCAGCCAATACCATCAACAAATCCAATAAACGATGCTTTTGGATAGTATTTTTTTATAATCTTCGCTATATTGATTTCGGTTTTAGCCTTATCGCCCTGACCAGAAGATGTAGTTACTACGTAAGAAGACTCAATTATTAGCTTTGGATCATCTTGGTTAGGAATAATAAAATCCATAGTTCTTTTTTCTTTATCCAAAACACCCACAAGTCTTTTCAGATCTCCTGCGACATAAGGAATATTTAATTCTTTTAAAATATTCTCAATTAAAACTTCGGGGTTATTCTCTTTTTGGCCAGAATATGACCCCTTTTCTTTATAGCGCACTAAAGTATCTATTAGAGATTCAATCTTGAATTCCATTTTCTCAACACTTAATTTTTTAAGCTCAAATAATGGCAACGCCTGAGTAAGTATTGGCAATGTTGATCCTTCAAAGAATATATTAACTACACCCTCAGCAAAACTTTGATTTGTTTTTACAAGTTTATTAATTTTCGCATCACTCCACTCATTAATATTTCCATCGTTTGTATCTTCCTGAATATCCCATTTACTTCTTAAGGTCAGTGCGTTTAATTCTTTATCATCAATAATTCTAATTAAAGTTGTTAGCCTTTTTAAATACTCGTTTGAAATACCTGTCAAAGCCAAAAGCGCCCTAAGGCCATTCTCTTTATTTTGGACGAGGTCGACAAAAAACTCCTTTTTTAAACCCTGATTGGCTATTTTGTTTTTTAAAACCAATAAGGTCTCTTTAATAGAAGAAATATATCCTTCGTATTTTTCTTCAAAATCTCTATCATAAAGATAGAAGGTATTTTTCTGAATGACTTTTTTGAATTTTGATTCGGTTGTTGGTCTCATAAGTTTAGTTTATTTATTATTTTTAAAAAATAAAATGTATTCTTCTTTCATTGTATTATTAATGCCCTTAATTGGCTTTAGGATTTCGCCTTCAAACTTCAATCCCTGCTCAGTAGCTAATTCTTTAATTTTATTTTCAAGATTTACGCCTTTTGTTTGAATCTCATTAGTTCCGATAACAATAACGATAATACCCTTATCTTTAGTGACTCGCCTCATCTCTGATAAGGATTTATCACAGCCATCGAAATATAATTGCAACTTCTCATCTATCCCACGCCCCTGCAATCCTAACATATCTTTTTTTAATGCCTGGACATCGTAGCCCAGATATTGCAACTGCGGGTTATCATTTTCAGCATAATCAATTGCAAAAGAATACGGTGGAGAAGTAATAACTCCATCAACGCTATTATCCTCTATAGGCAGATTAACAACATCGCCTTGAATAATCCTACTCTTACCCATTTTTAAACCCAATTCTTTTCTAGCTTTTTGAAAATTGTTTATTGTTGCAATATACCTATTTAAAACAATAGGAAAAAGAACCTCTAATGACTTACTACTTCTCCGAGCAAAGCCCATAGCGTCTAAAAAAGCAAGTAAAATTACTTCATAATAAAGTTTATCTTTATCATTCGAATCATCTAAAAAATAACTGGGTGCTTTTGCTTTATTGAGCCTTTTTAATAATTCCCTGCCATCATTTGCTATTTCGCTCAGTTTTTTTGAATTGAGATTGAGGGCAAAAGCTTTAACCCTTCCCATTAAACAACAAAACGGACTGATATCTATACCAATAGAATCTATGCCTAATAAATTTGCCTCAACACAGAGAGTTCCGCTACCTGCCATTGGATCAAGTACCACATCACCATTTTTTATACCTATGATATTAAGCAAGGCTCTGATCATTTGGGGATGAAATTTTCCACGATAAGGAAACAAACTATGAGTAGCATATCCTGTCGAATATTTACCGCCCAAGAAAAAGGCTTTTGTCCTTAAAGAACTACTTTTATATATCTCTTCTAAGTTTTGAAAATTGCAGGTCTGGTAATGAATTGTTGGTTTTCCGTTAATGGTTTTGAAATAAGCACTTCTTTCTACTAACTCTTTTTCATTAAGATTTTTATGCTCCCAAAGAGCAAAATTTAATTCAAAGATTTCGTCGGTGCCATCAATTAACTCATAATTATTCGGAAACAATTTATTTAATACCGATTGAAGTTTTAGCATATTCAAATTATCCTCATCGTTTCTTTTTGTTATTCAAATTACTCGTCTTTTTTAAAAAATCATCTAAATCAGATTGTTTGACTCGCCACCAACCAACCTTAGAGGCCTCGAGTCGACCAGCTTCAATATAGCGAAGCACTGAACGTTCGCTGACTCTTAGAAATTCGGCAACTTCTCTGATAGTTAAAAGTTTGTCTTTCGTGACCATTGCTTTAATTATATACCCAGATGACTTAGTTGTCAAAAGTGACAAAATCTGTCAGAATAGAAACAACGAGTAAGAATTACTATTAAGATATGAACAAAAGATTACTAGAAAAAATAGCTTTGATTTTGGAAATAATAGAGGCAGAAGTAAAATCTAATCCCAAAAAAGAAAGTTTTGATTTGAATCCCGATATTTTTACAAAACAACCTCTTCTGCGCGACCCAGTAGGCCTAAATCGAGCATTCGAGACAATAACAAAGGAAACAGATAAAAGTATAATTGCTAGTTTTTACACTATAGAGCATCATGATGATGCCCTCCGGGTAAAAACAAGACCATTCCCCAGAATATCTATTTACATAGAAAATCCCGATAAACTCAATGGATACTATAAGAAAGTAAAACAACAATTAAATAAAAAGAAATCGCCTCTTTTGATCCTTGATAGCGAGGGCAAATTATACCGAATCGATGACAAAGACAGAAAGCTTGTCTATCCAATGTACCCAGAAGGAATAAGATATAAAATAATCTGTTATTTGGCAAAAGAAAAAACTTATATCTCAGCAGCCGAGCTATCCCTTGAATTTAGTAAAGACCCTCAAGCAATCAGAAAATCCATCGGAGAAATAAAAAAATTAATAAGAACCAGATTAAATATCTTGCCTTATGAAATTATTGAAAGTGATCCAAGAAATGGATATAGAGTAAAGAATATAAAATTAAAAGAAAACTAAATAATTTCAACGGGTATACCCTGCGAGTATTCCTGTGAATAACTTTTTTGAAGTGGCTTAAATAAGGCCGCTTTTTGTTTTAATAAAATATAAACGAGTAATAGCAAAGGTAGATGATCTTCATGATATTCTCAAGATAGAAAAGAAAATCCATGATTTCTAAAAAATCCCTTCAAACTTTTAAAAAATTGTATGAGGCCAGATTTAAAGAAAAATTAGATGACCGCGAAGCATTGCAAAAAGCAAATAGGATTTTAAATATTTACAGGCTGCTTTATAGACCTAAATCCTATGGGTTAATAAATCCGAGGTCGAATAAACAAACTACTCAAAGTTAAAATATAAAGTAATTACTATGGAAATTAAAATTAACGAAATAAAATTTACAATTAGAGAAGCCACCGAAGAAGATAAACATCCAAATCTACTTGCCTATGTCTCGGTAACCTTTAAGGAAGAATCTGGTGGTTATCTGACTATGTCTGGATTTACTTTTTGGAAAAGTAAATATGGCGGCTATAATGTGGCTGTTCCTAGCAAGCCGGGGTTTAAGTATTTCTTGGGCGAAAGACCTCTCTGGCGAAAAATCAAAAAAGAAATTATTAACCAATATGAATATGAAAGCATTCCAGTCATTGAAGGCAAGAAATAACCCTCTTACTATAGTATTACTATAGTAAGCAATAATTCTTCGCTTACTATAGTAAACACTAAAGCTAAAACTAAAGTCTGTATTTTACTTCTAAAAGGGGTACTAAATTATTAAATTATTAGTGATTTAAAATAAAAAAAGCGGCAAAAGAAAAAAATTCCGATTCATAAGGGGATTGGGCAACTCTTGGGCAAAAGTTGGGCGGAATTTGGGATGAAATCAATTAGAATAATGGTAAATGAGGACAAGATGAGGGTGGAATTTAGGATGAGACCAAATAGGACCAAAATGCGACCAGAATTTAAGGAACAGGACTAAGAAATAATTCGCCTGGTTCGCCAAATTTAAGCCCGTATGAGGCTTTTAGACGCATCATAGAGGTTCGGTAAGACTTCGGTAAAAGTTCGGTAGAATTCGGCATAAAATGGCATTGATATGGCAGTGAAGTGGCAGTGGTTTTTAAGACAACAAGAAGCATTTTAATAAGATAAAAGCCAAAAAAGTGATGTCGGTAAATGGCGGTAAGGTGTCGGTATAATGTCGGTGGTTTTGGGATAATTCTTGGACAAAAGTGGGACAAAAATAGAGCTAAACACTTCAGTAAAACTTCACCAATTCTTCACCAAAACTTCACCAGATTATTAGGTTTTTACACAAAGAACATTTAAAAAAAGAATAAATAAAGGTATGATTAAAGTATGGCATTAGTCCTTTTTGTTATCCACTTGACTTGTAAATCGGTTTGCTTATTGTGTTAGTTGCCAGCGTTTAATTCCCCATTTAATTTATATGAACAAATACAGAAAAATTACAATCATAATAGGAATAATTTTAGGTATAGTCGTTGTTGGCCTTGTCCTTTTCTATTCTCTTAAGCCACCTCAGACAGAAGCAGGACGATTTGTTATTAACCTAAATACCTCAGAAGAAGAAATAATCAATCAGCTTCAATCAGAGGGCTATTTAAGGGGCTGGTTAAGAAGCCCGACTGTTTTCAAGTTCTCTCTAAGTTTGTTTGGCTGGCACGACAAGATTGAACCCGGGGCATACAGGATTTCAAAGAAAATGTTTCCTTGGACTATTGCTAATATCTTAGTTGAATTCCCCTATCAAAAATGGGTTATCTTGCCCGAAGGACTAAGAGAAGAACAAATGGCTGAAATCCTACAAGATGAATTAGAATGGACAGACCACGAAAAAGAACAATTCCTGCTTTATTCTAAAGAGGGATATTCTTTTCCAGATACTTACCTGCTTAATCTGGATTATACTGGCTATGAAGTAGGCAAAAGATTAAAAGATAGATTTAATGAAAAAGTGGCTGATTTATTTAAACAAGCTGAAGAACAGAATATTCTTAATGACTCCTTGATCGTCTTGGCTTCTCTAATTCAAAGAGAGGCGGCTAATGACGAACAAATGCCTTTGATAGCTGGAATTATCTGGAATAGATGGTTAAAAGGAATGAAGTTTGAAATAGACGCTACTTTACAATATGTTTTAGGAGAACCAGATAACTGGTGGAAGGTTGTTAAGCCAGAAGATAAACAAATTGATTCGCCTTATAATACCTATTTATACCAAGGCCGACCGCCCGAGCCAATTTGTAATCCAGGATTAGTAGCTATTAAGGCAATTATCCATCCAGAAGAAAGCGACTATCTCTATTATTTACATGACAGCAAAGGGCAAATCTATCCTGCCGAAACCTATGAAAAGCATAAAGAAAATATTGAAAAATACTTAAAATAAAAAATAATATGACCAGAAACCTAAAAATTATTATTACGATCGGAATAGTTCTAATAGGAATCGTCATAGGAATAACTTCTACTGGATTGAATTATAAAATATATAAATTTGTTGACCATAAAATTCTCGGTTTGGTCTCAAGAGTGAAAACATGTGCTGAGAAGGAAGGGACAGAAGGACTTCAAGCTCTCATTAAAACAGGCAGATGTGTGCCAGTTTCAGAAGAGGAGTTCTACCAAAAGCCAGATAGAAATCCCTGTGCAGTTTGTATCAACGGATGCGATATTTGTCCAGCAGGGTGCGAGGAATGTTTAATCGGTATAGAGAAAAAAGAAAAAGATCCCAGCATGAAATGGTATTACAATCCTGATAACTTCAATGGCACAAATCGCCAAGTAGAGATAGAGACAGATACGTTAAAATAAAGGGACTTTAACATTTTTTAATAATAGATGGGCTGACGCTCCGGCCCCAGAAATGGCTCGGGTGGAGCGTCACCCGGGCCATTTTTGTAAAATGAACCAAATAAACCCAGAGAAAATCAAATATCTCTTGTATGCTCGTAAATCCTCTGAATCAGAAGATCGTCAGGTTGCTTCAATTGATTCTCAAATAGATGAATTAACCAAGCTCGCTCAAAGAGATAATTTAGAAGTGATTGATATTTTAGCAGAATCTCAATCTGCTAAGGCGCCGGGAAGGCCAGTGTTTAGCAATTTAATCACCAGAATCCATAATAGCGAAGCCCAGGGCATTCTTTGCTGGAAATTAGACAGATTAGCTCGGAATCCAGTTGATGGCGGCAATATTAACTGGATGTTGCAGCAAGGCATGATTCGGCATATTAAAACCCACGAAAGAAGCTATTATCCGACTGACAATGTCTTAATGATGAGTGTGGAATTCGGTATGGCTAATCAGTTTATTCGTGATTTAAGCCATAACGCTAAAAGAGGTTTG
>Ga0315545_1002191_pt1 | contig 17942 bp, 14 predicted proteins | sample SalMarSW160210MG_FD_203096 | JGI IMG/M metagenome (GOLD analysis project Ga0315545, IMG submission 203096) | Salt marsh sediment microbial communities from the Plum Island Ecosystem LTER, Massachusetts, United States - Salt Marsh Sediment SW1602-10 ...
TACCTATCTTAAAAAAAGAGGAATAAATGTTAATTGAAAAGTTAAATATGGAAAGAATTCCTGAATTCCACAATAAAATCCGGAAAAGTGGTGCAACTTTTTGGTACAACCTCGACAACTCAACTGCTCAACAATTTAACTACTCAACTGATTCGAAGAATCTATGGGACGCAGATAAACGCAGATTAACAGGATCTTTTTTGTTTGTTATTTTTGACTAAAACCTATAAACCAAGACCTAAAACCTAAAAATTCACACAGAGCCACGGAGAACACAAGGAAAAAACCATTTGACCATTTTTCAATTTAACCATTTCACTAATTTGATGTACGTGAATTCTCCACCCATTGACATCTCGTACACGTGCATTAAATTTTAAACACTATGATTATATGTTCCTGTTTAACTGTTCGACGATTTGACTGTTTGACTATATTTGGAGGAGGCCTTTAATTAACAAGCAGCAAAAAAATAAAGAGCTAGAAGAGTTAGTATTAAATGCTATTTCTTATATAGATAAAGATACAACAGGCTTGAGAATTGGACTTACTGGATACCTGGGATTTGATATACTGCTGCAAAATATACTAGGTGAAATAGAAGATTTGGAGACGATTCAAACAGAATTAAAGATTTCACGTCAAGTATTTCAAAGAAAGATAGTAAAACTCCTTAATGAAATAAAAATTAAAGAAGATGCTATAGCTCATTTTTATAAAGGGTTAAAGAGAATAAAAAAAGAACTAGGACAACTAAAAATCAAAAAATATACAATAGGCTTTCCTATTAATTTCCAATATCAAGAAAGAAATAAATGCCCGACATCTTTATCGGTTTTAGGTTATTTCATATGTAATTTATCTTTAAAAGAATGGAACGACAAATTTTATACTACTGCTCAAAAAGGAGGAGCATCCATACAAGATGCGTTTAGGGAAACTCCTATGGACCCAAATATATTAAATAGTACACTAAGTACATATTGGGAGTTTGAAATTGATGCTCGTGATAGAGAATATGCGATGGATGAATTAGAAAAGACCTTAGAGGTACTATTTGGCGGTATAAATTATGCAATTGATTACGCAAGCTATGATTTACTAAAATTTTTATTATCTTTACCCTTTGAAAGGATATCCGAAATACGAAAACCTTTTATATACATAGTTTTGGGAAATGGCAAATATAATACTTGTTATTATAGTAAAGATATATCCAAAAGAAAAAACATAACTATATCCACTCGCGACGAGAAAAGGATTAGTCAAATTTTGCCTGAAATAAAATCACTAAATATTAAAAACAAAATAGATAATATATTGCTGATGGCGTTTCGATCTTATCAGTTGGGGGTTACCAAATTAGAACTAAAAGACTCTTTTTTGCATTTTTGGAGAGGGCTAGAAACCCTCACTTTAAAAAAACCTCAAGAGGCAACAAAAATAACATTAGAAAGAGCGATGAGTATACATATTCCTGAAGTCCCATCTTTAAGCCCTGAAATCATTTTAGATATGGCAGATAAAAGAAATAAAATTGTTCATGAGGGACTTGATGTAACAGTAACACTCTCGGATATTGAAGTTATAAAAAGCATGTTGGAAAATCTCATATATTATTACTTATATATTTTTAAGGATGAATTTACTTGCAAAGATATTTTATTTACTTTAGACAATGCTCGAAAAAGTGAAACCCAATTAAAAGATATTAAAAAAACAAGAAAACGAGAAGTTGAGTTGATAGAAAAGATGATAAAATGGAGAAAAAAAAATAAAGAGTCGGGGCTTGTTTGAAAAATTTGTAATGCCGTATGAATGATTTTTGTGAACCGGATATAAGAAACAAGCCAGTGAATATGACCATAGAGCGTTTAGAGGAATCGCTGAATAAGGTTGATGTTAGTTCTAAAGTACCTGAGAAAATCCATGGAATGCTGGATTTTGCAAAAAAGATTTGTATGTATGGATATTACGAATATGAGTTCTACACTTTGAGTTCAATATACCTCTTTTTACTTACAGAAACCGCAATAAAAGAGAGATTTTTGGAAGAACTTCCAGAAGAGTGTATTCTAACGAAGAAAAAACAAAAGAAAATAGAAAAAAAGCATTATTCAGCAATTTATGATATTTTGTTAAAACATTTGCGAAACAAAGGTTTTGAAGATATAAGTCAATCTCTGAAATCTATTAAGGAGAAATTTTTGAAAGAGCTTCCAGAAGAATTTATACTAAAGGAGAAAACGCAAAAGAAGACAGTCAAGAAGAGTTATCCAGCGATTTATGACAGTTTATTAAAACATTGGAGAATAGAAGGATTTGAAGATGTAAATCAATCTTTAAAATCTGTTATTGATTGGTTGTTGAAAAACGAAAAATTACCTAAAAGGATTTCTGAATTTGAAGCTCATACTTACAGGGAATTACGTAATAAAACAGCAGCACATTTAGAAAGGAAAAACATTTACACTCCTGGTATTGCTATTCCCTTTTTTTGGAAAGTTATAGATTTTATAAATTGTTTGTTTGATCCACAAAATCATGTTGAGAAACCAAAAGTTATTAGAGATATGGAAGAGTATTTTGCTCCAGTTAATGGGTATATGGAAAAAATAATAAAAGATAAGAAATCAAAACGCTAATTTACTATGGATGCCGAGAGAACTGCAAAATTTCTAAGAGAATACGCTGACTTCAGTCTAACCATTCCTTTAAAAATAGCCGAATGTATTCATGTGGAACTAATTAAAGCTCATGCTGAGAAGGATTTTGATAGTGTTGCGAAACTTCAAGTAAAATTGCATGCTGAATTGGTAGTGAGCTTGGAGAGTGCAGGGGCCTTATTTTATTCTTTTTCAAGATGGGAACAAGCAGGCGGCATAGAAATGACTTTATTAACCTATAACAGCCGGGAAATGCTAAAATTCTTAAATGATATATTCAATTCGGACAACATCCTTGAAAGACTAGGTTTTCCTAAAAAAGAAAATATATTAAATTTTTGTGATAAAAAAAATAGAGATTATATAGAAAAGAATTATAATAAAGAGTTGACAAATAGAATTAAGAGCATAATCGGGTTTTATAGAGATGAAATAGTAAGAACTCTGTATAATAAGGTGAAACACTCTGGATTGGTAATTAGAGATATTAGCGTAATAGGAGAAAAGCAACCGGAAAAAAATATAAATATATACATTCCTTTTTATAATTCGAAAAAGAAAAAAATAGAAAAAATTTATATGCCAGTAGTATATTCAAATGCTGTTGAATTAGCCGAAAAATATTTAAAGAATATTAAATTCATAGTAAACACAACGCAAACGCTATCAAAATTTTTCGCTTTTTCTCTTAAGAGAGGTCTATTATCAACAAGCTCTAAAAGTTAAGGAAATATGGGGGAAATATGGGGACGGTGCTTGACATTGTGACAGATAATTCATTCTAGCTTAATCTCCTTCCCACATTCCGGGCAGATTATTTTATTTTTCTTTCCTTTTCTTATCTCTTCCGTAAAACCGGATGCAAGAAAACCTGCGGGTAAGGCAAATAAACCGATTCCTAAAATCGAGACAATCGAGGCGAAAATTCTTCCCCAAACCGTTATAGGATAAATGTCCCCATATCCTACGGTCGTCATAGTCATAACTCCCCACCACATTGCGGTAGGAATATCGGGAAAAACTTCCGGCTGAACGGGATTTTCTACTAAATATACCGCGCTTGAAAGCAGTATTAAAAATATAAATATGGTAAAAAAGGTGACTATTAATTCTTCACGTGTTCTTAATATAACGTTCTTCAAAGTTGATAGAGCGGTGTTGTATCTTGCCATTTTCAAGACTCTAAAAAGACGTACGAGTCTTAAAGCTCTCAGGAATCTCAAATCTACAGGAATAAGTCTCGGCAGATAAAAAGGCAAAATCGCAAGTAAATCTACAATCGCAAAAGGAGTAATTAAATACTTTAATCTGCCAAATACAGGATGCTTAAAGTTTTCGTTAATAGTACAAGACCATACTCGGAGAATATATTCTATTGTAAAAATAATTACGGAAACAATTTCGAAAACATTGAAGAATTTATCATATCGCAAAGAAATACTATGCACCGTTGCCAGAGCAACCGCTAATACGTTTAGAGATATGAGCGACATTATAAACCAATCGAAGATTGATCCCGCAGTGTCCCCTTCTTTTGCTTTTTCTAAAAATTCATAAATACGTTTCTTCAGAATACCCTCCTAATATTTATAGTATATTTATAATGGGGGTGGGATGTCAAGGGGGGGATGCTTCGCATCCGTTAATAATTTTGAATAAAAAAAATTTGTGCAATTCGTGTGATTCGTTGTTACTTTTAGTTGTTTCGGTTGGGAGGGGATTCTGTATTCTGGATTCTGGCTCCTGAATTCTTTATCAATTATAAATTATTTAATTTTTTGTATTCTTGTATCTTACTAAGTTGAGATTTTATTTGTTCCGGGGTTGGTTCAATTATAAACGAATCACCGCTTAAAGCTGATATTTTAATTGAAAATCCATTTAAATGACTTCTAAGATATTCATCCGCGATTGTTACACCTACTGTCTCATAATAAACATTAATAGATTTATGATAATCCGCATCACGTTCTATTTTGACAAGTTCTAAGGGTTGGCCTTCCTGGCTATATGCGTTTTTATAAAATCTCCAGTCTTTTGCTACATACCCATAATGAGTGCAAATCTGATGCAGCAAATTTCCGGTATCTTTATATATCCAGCTTCTGATAAAAAAGTAATTTAGAGACTTGGGACTTCCAATTCTTTCTTCTATTCCTATGACTGCGGCAGCTATTTTTTGGCTATCTTCATCAATTTTAACGGTTTTTCTAAGAGGCGCATTTCCGGTAGCACACTTAAGAAGAAAAGCAATAAATAATACAATAATAATTAATCTTGAAAATTTTTTCATACTAACCTCATCCGTCTTTAGTATACTCACAATTGGGGTGGGATGTCAAGGGGTGGAGATGCTACGCATCAGTTGAATGGTTGAATTGAAAAATGGTTAAATGGGAAAAACAATCGACCTATGACGGAGATGTTTCGAACCTATATAAACCATTCAACATCGTTTTTCCAATGTTTTTTTCCGTGTTTAACTCTATCATCTAACGACGTTGAATGTATCTCTAATTTATTGCCACTTGGATCAAGGAAATAAAATGATTCTCCTTCGGTTTTGTTTTCCTGCCATTCTTTTGCACCATAATCTTTTATTTTGTTTTTTAAGTTATTAAAATCTTTAGCGGTAACGTTAAAAGCTATATGGCTGTAGTCACTCGCACTTTTTTTAGTCTCATCTTTTACAAGTGCTATCCAGATGGACCCAGCCTGGAAATATGCGCTTATTTCGGATTTCATAATTGGTTTTAAACCGAGAATCTCTTTGTAAAATTTGAAAGATTCATCTATATCTTTTACTGATAAAGTAATATGATTTATCCCATTTATCATATCAACGTCAACTTCTCGATTTTCGATTCCCCTTTTTCCTCAGTTCTTAACGGCTTCTAAAATCTTCTCTCTATCTCTATCTATCTGAGATTTTATGTCGCTTAACGCTTCTCTTAAGGTAGCTTCTAAAATCTTTTGTTCTTTTGGTTTACAATCAAACAAATTAAAGCTAAATTCAAAGGATGCATTATTCTTCTTTATTTTTATCTTTTTTTCGTATCTGGAAATAAGGGATCCTTTTTTATCCAATATTTCGCAAGATATCCAGGAGGTTCCTAGATTCTTATCCCCAAATGCGGAAATTACTATATTAGCCCCACCTACGAAGCAACCACTGATAAGAATCGTATTTATTTCTCTTTTGTGATCTGAAAAATCTAAACATGATCCTGGATAGGCACTAGTCATTTCAAAAGGTTGAAAAGCGTAGCCAACTAAACCTCCAACAATTGCTGCACCTGTAGAAATTAAAAGTGTGTGTTGAAGTTGAAAAAATTCTTTCTTAAAACCAAAATCAGCTTTAACATTGATAAAAATATCAGAAGAGTCATCTTCCATCGGAAACAAATCATACCTTAAATCTTTTATGATTGCTTTTTCTATATCTTCTTTAAGTGTAGGGAAGTAAGAGGGGCTCTCAAATAATTTTTCCCAGAGAGAGACGTCAGTTTTAAAACCCTTTATTGAAATAGAATCGATTTTGATTTCAGATTTTAATTCTATCGGTTCTAAACGTTTTCCTTCCCAATCAGGATTATGCTTTAGGTGTAAATTGTTGGTGGCGCAACCCGAAAGCATTAACATACATATTATAGATAAAAAAAATATTTTCATAATATCCCTTCTTATTAAAAAGTTTACGGATTTTTTACTGTTAAGTCAAGGGGCGGAGATGCTACGCATCAGTTGAATGGTTGAATTGAGAAATGGTTAAATAGTAAGAAACATTTGTGCCAGTTGAATAATTCGTTGTTAAAACCTTTGTTTTTAAAGGGTTAACGCCAGGGAGAAAATACAAATTTTGACAAAAATAAATAAAAACCTTGCCTAAAACGAGAAATGGCCTATATTTTAATAGGATTAGTTGTATAAGGGTAAGAGATTTTCTTCAAAAGAATTGCAGCTTTAATATATTTAAAGTTTTACCAAACTCTAAAAAAGGAGGGTAAAATGGCATGTAAGAAAAAAGCTGCGCCGAAGAAAGCAAAAAAAGCTAAACCAAAAAAGAAGAAAAAGTAAGCGGTTCTGATTTTTAGTTTCTAGTTTGTGTAGTAATTAAAAAAAGTTCTCTCTTGAGCTCAAGGGTTTTTTATTCGAACCATCCTTCGGATTAGTCGAATAGTAAAAATAGCTGACAGCCGACAACTGACGGCTAAGTCTTTGTGTTCTCTGTATTGATTAAGGTTTCAAGGATTCAAGGTTGCCAGGGTTCAAGTAAAAAACAACGAAAAACTTTGTGACTTTGTGCCTTCGTGGCAATATTAGGATTTTGGATTTGGGGGTTGGGATTTGTTTCTTGACTAGTGACTGATGACTAGTGACTAATGACTCGCAGTGCTTCGCGCTGTGGGACTTGACTAAACATATAATCGTTTTATTCTTTACATATTGAGGTATTTATGAGAAAAAAAGAAATAAAAATAATCAATAATCCAAATTTTTATTTTCTATTTTTCTTTCTCTTTTTGTTTTTTTATTTTCTTTTAGTTTTTGATTCATCCCTATATTATCATAATCACCAGCCGATATTTCTCTTCTATAAAACTTACTTAAAAGAATTTCTATCGTATCCCGGAGGACCGGCAGAGTTGATTACTCAGTTCTTTTTGCAGTTTTTCTATTTTAATCTGCTCGGATCCTTAGTTCTTTCAACGCTTTCCCTATCTGTTTTTATTATTGTTTACAAGATTATTAAAAAAATCGGAGATTTTAAATATTCTTTAATTCTTTCTTTTCTGCCTGTCTCTTTATTGCTGATTGTACAAAACCATTATAATTACCAATTAATGCTGACCTTTAAATATTTGTTAGCCCTCATCTTTTTCCTTGTTTACCTAAAAATTCCGGAGCGATACAAAGTATTTTTCATTCTTCTATCATGGTTAATTTATTACATTCTGGGTGGATGGTACTATTTGTTTTATATTGTACTTTGTGTGACCCGCGAATTCTTTTTCTCCAAACATTCAGGAAAATATATTTATGCCGTACTCAATTCATTAGTATACTTCATATACCCTTATATCGCAGTGCGGTATTTGTTTATGATTTATTTTAAAGACGCATATCTTTACATTATGCCTGATAGATTCTATGGTTGGCCTTTCAACTTTGAACGAAATTTGTATTTTTATTTGTTTTTCCTTTCACTTCCGGTGCTGCAAATAGCTCTTTTCGTTTATTTAAAAAATACCAAAGTCAAGGTTAAACAACAAAAAGTTAAAAAACAGAAAAAATTACCGGCAAGGGTCCATCTTATATCACATATATCAACACAAACAATTTTTATTATACTTGCCGTAATCTTAATATTAAAATTTTCTTTTGACCGGCAAGAAAAAAAGAAGGTTCAGTTCGATTATCTTGCGGAACAGGGCAGATGGGAGGAAATATTGAATTTAGCACTGGAAACAGAGGAATATGATGCTCTGGTAAATTTTAATGTAAACAGAGCATTATATCATGCCGGGCAATTGCTCGACAATCTATTCGGTTTTCCTCAAATGCTGGGGGTTGATGGTTTATTTCTTGAAAACGTCCCCAGGCAATGTGCAACACCTGCCATCGATCTATATTTCGATTTAGGACATATCAAGGCGGCAGAAGTTTTGGCTTATGAGGGACAAACAAATTTCGTATATCATCCAAGAATGCTAAAAATGATTGTGGTGACTAATATTGTCGAAGGGAAATATGGTGTTGCAAAAAAATTCTTAGATCTTCTTAACAAAAGTATTATGCATAAAAAATGGGTTAAGCATTACAGGAGCTATCTTTTAGATAAATCGTTAATAGAATCTGACAGTTTAATTCAATTAAAACGTAAACTCATGCCTGAATTCGATTTTTTTATTGCCATCGGCGATCGTTCAGATGAGAATTTAATTGAACTATTAAAGGAAAACGAAAACAATAAAATGGCTTTTGAATATTTAATGGCATATTATTTACTTGACTATAGATTAGAGGATTTGCTGGAACATCTCGATAAATTTAAAAGGTTAGGCTATAGAAGATATCCGAACTGTATAGAAGAAGCATTATTGTCAATTGAGTTTATATACCCATCAAAAAAAGTTAAGTTTGACTATAGTATTAATCAGCAGACAATTGAACGATTCAGACAGTTCAATAGTATTCTTTCTAGTTTCGGAAGTAAAGAAAGAGCAAAAGAAGCTCTACAACAAGGATTCTATCATACATATTGGTATTATGTATTTTATATTAAACCAAAGGAAACAAATCTTGAATAAAAGAGGAGAAAGATCGATGAGGGTATTTTATAAATCCATAAATCAAGTCTTTTTTGGCCTTATTTTGATTATCTTATGCTTACAAAATTGCGCCAATTCAATTCCCGGAGACTATACGGAAATCGACCGTCTACCCAATATTTATACGGATTCCAAAGACGGGAAACGTATAAGAATCAATGCCGGAAAGAATATTGTGATGATTCCCATAAAAAAATGGAAAGCCATTTTATCTGAAAATAGGGGCAAAGAACTGTATATAGATATATATGTCAAAGATCAGAATAACAAATGGAATCAGTTTCGCACGATAGAGAATAAAATTGCGAAAGAGGAAATTGACAGCCACGTTGCTTATCGATTGATAAATCTGGGGTATCAGTTGTGGAGGGGAATGGGTATTTATCAACGTAATCTAGAAAATTTTGATGAACATGCTATTTTTACAAATAGAGCGACCGGAGAGAACTGCATGAATTGTCATTCTTTCTGTAATAATAATCCGCAGGAGATGATGTTTCACATGAGAGCCGATTACGGCGGTACGATGCTACTTAAAAACGGCAAAGTGAATAAAGTTAATACCGGAACAAAATATACGATGTCTGCAGGCGTTTATCCTGCCTGGCATCCTGATGGGAATCATATTGCCTTTTCAGTTAATAAAACAGCGCAGTCATTTCATGCCGGGAAAGATAAGAGTATTTATGTATGGGATCAAGCTTCTGATTTGGTTATTTACGACATACAAAAAAATACAATAACAACATCTCCAAAAGTTTCGACAAAGCGAACGGAGAATTTGCCTAATTGGAGTCCTGACGGTAAGTATTTGTATTTCTGCAACGGGCATGAATGGTTAAATAAGGATAAGCCTAATGCATCGAAATATGATCTTATGCGTATCTCATATGACGTTGAAACGAATCATTGGGGTGATGTAGAGCCAATTATTACTGCGAAAGAAACGGGAAAGAGTATTTCTTTCCCGAGAGTTTCTCCTGATGGGAAACATATATTATTTTGTATGAGTGATAACGGATATTTTTCCATACATTTTCCATCGAGTGATCTTTATATGTTAGATCTAAAGACAAAGGAGTACCGGAAACTTGATATCAATAGCGAACATAGTGAAAGTTTTCATAGCTGGTCGAGCAATAGCCGGTGGTTTGTGTTTGCCAGTAAAAGAAGGGATAGCCTGTGTTCCAGATTATATTTTAGCTATGTCGATACACTGGGAAATGTGTATAAGCCATTTTTAATGCCGCAAAAAGACCCTACTTTTTATGATACATATATCATGAACTATAACGTACCGGAATTGATCGATGGACCGGTGACAGTCAGTTACTGGAAGCTTATGAAGGTTGCTCATAAAGCACCTATAGACGCAAATTTTGACTCAACAGTTGATATCGATGCTCTCTCAGGTGCCACAAAAGTGGTTGAACATTAGAGAGAAGGGAGTAACTCTTGGGGATTAGTAGAAAAGCCTGAAGTTTAGCAAGGATTAAGCATTAGTTGCAAGGCCATGAAGAAAAGCAAGGATTAAGAAAAAACACCTACCACTTAATCCCTGAACTTCTAACTTGCGCTGCTCCTAATCCCATTGGTCTCTGTGGACTTTGTGGTTTCCTATTTCTCAAAATTTTTACTATATAATTCCAGGATCTTTTCTGCTTCGTCTAAGTGTCCTAAGGCATTTTGCAACTGGTAATCAGTATTTAAAGAAACTATCATTTCTTCTTTTTTGCCCCAATACATACCGGCTATTTCTGTCTTTATAAGATTATTTATAATCTGTTCTTCTTTTTTTATTTCTTCAATATCCAGGCCTTTCTCTTCAGCTTTGGATAAGAATTCTTTCTGTAATTTCTCATCTACGAAAAAGTTTTTAGCATAATCATCAAATTTTTTGTAATTCTTCAACTGGTTTCTTTTATTTGCAACAAACTCGATTCCGTATTTACATATCAGGTCTTTTAGTTTTCTGGATTCTAAAATACTTGTTGTATCCAGCCGGATTATTATATCCGGAGTGATACCTCCTTTACCGAAAACCTTCCGACCTCCTTTAGTAGCAAAAATTGAGGAACTATCTAAATCTGTTGTATCGGGAGCTTTTATCTCCGCGAGATATTCCCTTAAACTTTTTCCTTCGTAGTCACGTTGGATAATCCTGCCGCTTGGAGTATAATATTTTGCGATTGTCATCAAAATAACTCCGCCGTTACGCAAAAAGAAAGGGCTCTGAACAAGTCCCTTACCAAAACTATTTTCGCCTACAACGAGAGCTCTGTCATAATCCTGAAGGGCACCCGAGACCAATTCCGAAGCGCTGGCAGAGCCCTGGTTTATCAGTACGATGATAGGATAAAGAGGTTCCTTTTTGTCGCCCGTTGCGGAAATAGTCCTATTTGATACTTCTTTTCTTCCTTTAATTTCGACAATAATTTCGTCTTTGGGTATAAATAAATCGATTACGCCAACGGCGGCATCGACTACACCTCCCGGATTGTCCCTTAAATCCAGTACTAGATTATTCATTCCCTCTTTTCTTAAATCTTTTAAAGCCTTGGTAACTTCTTCCGGCGTTTTTATTGAGAATCTATCTACTTTTATATAACCTGTACTCGATTGCTTAATAAAATGATAATCGACACTGTTAATGGGTATTTCTCCCCTCTTTATTTCGACTATAAACTCTCCGGACATCGATGGCTTTTTGAAAGTCAGGTCGACTTTCGAGCCTTTTTCTCCCGCAAGGAGTAATTGAAGTTCGGGTTCCGTTTTATCGGTAACGTATTTATCGTCGACTTTTATAAGCACGTCGCCTGTCTGTATGGCATTGTTTTCTGCCGGGCCACCCTTTATGACAGAGATAACTGTAGGCAGTCCGTCGATTATAGCAAATTCGATTCCGACCCCATAAGCCTTTCCTTCCGTGATTTCTAAAAGCATCTCAAATCGCTGGGGACTCATATAAATTGTGTGAGGGTCTAAGGATGTCAGAACGCCATATACGGCGTAGCCGATAAGCTTTGAAGGCGGTACTTCTTCAACATAATTAGCTTTTATATGGTTCAAAACGTTAGAAAAAAACATCATTTCTTGATATAATCCATCATCCTGCGCATAAGCTGTGATATTGCAATAGAGAGAAATTAAGCTTACAAAAGATATTAATATCCCTTTTTTCATAAAACCCCCTCCTTTAATTTTTTTGTAAAGTTTGCTCGTTTTGTAACGAATCTATTTTAATTTGCGCTCTCTCTATGAAAGAACTCAAGCTCTTTGGAGCTTTATCAATAAACTTTTGATAATTTTCCAATGCCTTTTCATTATTTTTTATCGATTCTGAAACAATGGCGAGAGTATAATAAGATTTAGGATAATTTGGATTTATGGAGATAGCCTTCATATACTCCTGCAAGGCTTCCCAATCCCTGTCCATTGTATTCAGGCAGACACCTTTGGAGAAATGAAATATCGGATCGTCTGGTTTTGCGATTATTGTCGCATCCAGTTCTTTTAATGCTTCTGCGTAGTCCCCTCTCTTTTTGTATATATTTGAAAGTTGGAAATGCGCCATATAAAAACCCATGTTTTCCGTAATAACCTTTTTGAATGTTTTTTCTGCGTTGTAAAGGTTTTCCTGGTTTAAATATGCGAAGCCTATCAAGTAATAGAGTTCGGCGGGGTTTAAATAAATAGGAATGACTTTTTCTTTATTGTATTCCTCTAATTTATTTATTAGAAATTGAAAATCTTTGATTGCTTCTTCATATTTTTGCAGTTGTGCTTGAGCAATACCTCTAAAAAGATAAGCCGATCTGAATTCAGGTGTTTTTTCAATCAAATAGTCAAATTTTTCAACTGCTTTTTCATAATTTCCAAGTCTGAACTGTACGAAACCATCGTATACTCTGTCGATAAGCATTTGAGTAAATGGGTTATCACTATAAGGCCTTCTTTCCAAAAGTATAGTAGAAAGCTTCCAATCGAAGAAGGGATTATAAACTATAGCATAATCTAAATAACTTCTTACCTCGTTTATTTTCTTTTGAGTTTCGGGGTCGTGTTCTTCATCTTCGAAAGCTTTTTTATACAACTTTTTGTCCTTCGCAAACTCGACACAGTAAATGGCAAAATATGCGTCGGAGAAATGAGGCTCCAGCTCCAAAGCCTTACGGAAGTATTCAAGAGCATTTTCATATTGGTTCTTAGCAGTATATCCCAGTCCCATATTGTAGTAAGCGATAGGGTCGTTAGGGTCTTCTTGAAGAGCAGTCTCTAATTCTTCCATAGTCTTATTTATCTTTATATGGGGGCCTGTGGGACAATTAGTGAGAAATAAAAATACTATTAATATAAAAATGTATCTCAAACGATATAACATTATTAAACCTCCTTCTTTAATAAGTACATCATCTATGATTAGCACGTATACATTATAACAAATTTCGGCAAAATTGTCAAACAGAAAAAATTATCTCAAACATCCTAATCTTGAGATTAAAAGAAAACTGATGAAAACTTTGAGCTCTTTGTGTCTAATAAAGAAGTTAGTAGCTGGAAGTTAGAAGTTAGAATAAAAATCCGTGTGTATCTGTGTTTATCCGTGGCTAATCTGGGGGATGGGTTTAGCGGTAAGCTGAGGCTGTGCCAAAACCCTCTTTTTCGCAATTTGCAGAAAACTAAGTTCTTGTTTTTCAAAGGCTTATTTTTTAGAAATCCGTTAAATTTGGACTTTTGGCACAGCCTCAGCGGTTAGCGGATTGTCTCCCGGTGGGGCTTGACTAAAGAGGTAATTGATTTACTTTTTAGATGTTGAGGAGATTATGAAAACAAAAGAAATAAAGATAATCAATAATCCAAATTTTTCTTTTCTAGCTTTATTTTTGTTTTTATTTTTTTATTATCTTTTAGTTTTTGATTCATCCTTATATTATTATAATCACCAGCCCATATTTCTCTTCGATAAAACTTATTTGAAAGAATTTCTATCGTATCCCGGAGGACCGGTAGAGTTGATTGCTCAATTCTTTTTCCAGTTTTTCTATTTTAATTTTCTTGGATCTTTAATAATTTCAGCTCTTTCCTTAGCTATTTTTATTATCATTTACAAGCTTATTAAAAAAATCGGAGATTTTAAATATTCTTTAGTCCTTTCTTTTCTGCCTGTTGCTTTATTGCTGATTATACAAAACGATTATAATTTTCCCATATCAATAGCTGTTAAATATTTATCAGCTCTCATATTTTTCCTTGTTTATGTAAAGATTCCAAATCGATACAAAAGATTTATTATTCCTCTGTCATGTTTAATTTATTACATTCTGGGTGGATGGATGTATTTATTTTATGTTGTACTTTGTATGACCCGCGAATTACTTTTCCGGGAAAATCGGGGAAGATATATCGATGCCGTACTTAATTCGTTAGTATACTTCATCTTCCCTTATATTGCCGCGCGTTATTTGTTTATGATCACTCCTAAAGAGGCATATCTTTACATTATGCCTCGTAGATTCTATAGTTGGCCTTTTAAATTTGACCTAAATTTATATTCTTATTTGTTTTTCCTTTCACCTCCGGTGCTGCAAATAGTTCTTTTCGTTTACTTGAAAAATACCAAAGTCAAAGTTAAGAAACAAAAAGTTAAAAAACAAAAAAATTTACCGGTAGGGGTCCATCATATATCAAATATATCAGCACAAACAATTTTTATTATACTTGCCGCGATCTTAATATTAACATTTTCTTTTGATCTGCGAGAAAAAAAGAAGATTCAGGTTGATTATTTTGCGGAACAGGGCAGGTGGGATGAGCTTTTGAATGTTACTCTAGGAATAGAAGGATATAATGTTTGGGTAAATTTTAATGTAAATAGAGCATTATATCATACAGGGCAAATGCTTGATCATCTATTCGGTTATCCTCAAATGTTAGGGCCGGATGGTTTATTTATTGAAAACTTAGATAGGCCAACTTCAATACCTGTCACCGATTTATATTTTGATTTAGGACATATTAAGGCGGCCCAGGTTATGGCTTATGAGGGGCAAACAAAATTCGGATATAATCCAAGAATGCTAAAACTAATTATAATGACCAATATTATCAGCGAAGAATATGATATTGCAGAAAAATTTTTAGATATTCTCAACAAGAGTATTTTGCATAAAAAATGGGTTAAACATTACCGGAACTATCTTCTTAATGAGTCGTTAATAAAATCTGACAGTTTAATTCAATTAAAACGTAAATTCATGCCGAAATCCGATTTTTTTGTTGCCATCAGCGGAAATTCATATATTGATTTAATTGAGCTATTAAAGGAAAATGAAAATAATAAAATGGCTTTTGAATATTTAATGGCATATTATTTACTTGATTGTAGATTTGAGGATTTGATGGAACATCTCGATAAATTTAAAAAGTTAGGCTATAGAAAATATCCGCGCAATATAGAGGAAGCATTATTGTTAATTAGGGCTGTATACCCATCAGGAAGTGTTAAGTTTGATTATAATATTAATGAGCTAACGATTAATCAATTCAAGCAGTTTCATAGTATTCGTTCTAAATTAAAAAATGAAGTAGAAGCAAAAGAAGTTCTGAGTAAAGGATTCTATAACACATATTGGTATTATATTCTTTATATTAAACCAAAGGAGAAAAATCGATGAGGTTATTTTATAAATCCATAAATCAAGTCTTTTTTGGCCTTATTTTGATTATCTTATGCTTACAAAATTGCGCCAATTCAATTCCCGGAGACTATACGGAAATCGACCGTCTACCCAATATCGACCCGGACTACACAGGTATCACTATTCCTCCGAACATCGCCCCTTTGAATTTTAAGATTAATGAAGAAGGAAAAGAATTTTATATCGATATTTATACGGATTCCAAAGACGGGAAACGTATAAGAATCAATGCCGGAAAGAATATTGTGATGATTCCCATAAAAAAATGGAAAGCCATTTTATCTGGAAATAGGGGCAAAGAACTGTATATAGATATATATCAAAAAGATGAGAATAACAGATGGATTAAGTTTCGCAGGATAGAGAATAAAATTGCGAAAGAGGAAATTGACAGCCACGTTGCTTATCGATTGATAAACCTGGGATATGTATTGTGGAGTGAAATGGGTATTTATCAACGTAATGTAGAAAATTTTGATGAATCTGCTATTTTTACGAATAGAGTTGCCGACAATAACTGCATGAATTGTCATTCTTTCTCTAATAATAATCCGGAAACCATGATGTTTCACATGAGGGACAAACATGGGGGAACGATGATAGTTAAGAACGGCCAGGTGAATAAAGTTAATACCGGAACAAAATATACGATGTCTGCAGGCGTTTATCCTGCCTGGCATCCTGATGGAAATCATATCGCCTTTTCAGTTAATAAAATAGTTCAGCAGTTTCATGCCGGGAAAGGTAAAAGTATTTACGTATGGGATAAGACTTCTGACCTGGTTGTTTACGACATACAAACAAATACAATAACAACATCACCAAAAGTTTCAACAAAACGAATGGAGAATCTCCCTAATTGGAGTCCTGACGGTAAGTATTTATATTTCTGCAGTGCGCCGGAATGGGGAGATAAAGAAGATGCTGAATCGAAGAAATATGATCTTATGCGTATCTCTTATGATGTTGAAACAAATCAGTGGGGTGACGTGGAACCAATTATTACTGCCAAAGAAACAGGAAAGAGTATTTCTTTTCCGAGAGTTTCTCCTGATGGGGAAAATCTATTATTCTGTATGAGTGATTACGGATATTTTTCCATACATTTTCCATCCAGTGATCTTTATATGTTAGATCTAAAGACAAAAAAGTACCGGAAACTTGATATCAGCAGCGACCATAGTGAAAGTTTTCATAGCTGGTCGAGCAATAGCCGGTGGTTTGTGTTTGCCAGTAAAAGAAAGGATCGCCTGTGTTCCAGATTGTATTTTAGTTATGTTGACTCACTGGGAAATGTGTATAAGTCATTTTTGATGCCGCAAAAAGACCCCACGTTTTATGATACATATATCATGAACTATAACGTACCGGAGTTGATTGATGGACCGGTAACAGTCAGTCACTGGAATCTTATGAAGGTTGCTCATAAAGCACCTATGAACGCAAATTTTGACCCAACAGTTGATGTCGATGCTCTATCAGGTGCTACAAAAGTGGTAAAAAAAGAACAAAAATAAAACCTTTGTGAGCTTTGTGGTTCAATATTTTTTGGAAGTTGGGATGAGATTCCGAATTCCGGTTTCTAACTTCTTTTTTATGCTATTCGTTGTTAACCCCTTTGTACTAAAGGATAAACGTCAAGTAGAAAATACGAATTATTATAAAAACAGCTAAAAAGCCTTGACTTACAAGAGAAATTGCTTATAGTTTAATAGTCGTAGATTTATTAGGGTTATGAAATTTTCTTCAAAGGGGTTGTCAGCTTTATTGTTATTTGAAATGTAGCCATACTCTAAAAAAGGAGGGTAATATGGCAATAAAGAAAAAAGCGGCGTCTAAGAAGAAAGCAAAAAGTAAGGCTAAACCCAAGAAGAAAACTACTAAGAAAGCAAAAAAGAGAAAGTAAGCGTTTCTGATTTTTAGTTTTTTTAGTGATTAAAAAGAGTTCCCACTTGAGCTCGGCGGATTCTTTTGTAAATTATGTAGTTAATTGACGCTTTGAGTTTGAAGATTCTAGGGTTCAAGTAAAAAAGAGCAAAGAATCTTTGTGTTCTTTGTAAGATAGGTTTTTTGCTTCTGAATTCTTTCTCTGTGTTCTTTGTGTATACAATTTTGTCATTAGTCGCTGGTCATTAGGGCGTATTGCCGAAAGGCTTTTCGCTATCCAAAGTAATGTCTTTGCGAATTTGTCCTCTTGCTCGACTTTCGCGAAGTAATCTCTTGTGATAAAATTAAAGGGCTTAATT
>Ga0315545_1002197_pt1 | contig 17895 bp, 11 predicted proteins | sample SalMarSW160210MG_FD_203096 | JGI IMG/M metagenome (GOLD analysis project Ga0315545, IMG submission 203096) | Salt marsh sediment microbial communities from the Plum Island Ecosystem LTER, Massachusetts, United States - Salt Marsh Sediment SW1602-10 ...
CCTTGAAGCTGTTCGCCTTGCTCGAGCTGGGAATGGGAGCTTATGCAATTGCATTCCCAATGATCCTGTCTGCGACAGATGTTTTATATCGATGGTTCTTCCGCAGTTTTCATCCGAGCTTTTATCCGCTAAGCCTTTTTCGGTTCGCACTGTCGATTATTATCTTACTGATTCCGACAGCCTTTATGGGAGGTACGCTTCCGGTTCTGAGCAGGCTCTGGGCGAATTCGCCAGGAAAGGGCGACTCCGAGGAAGGTATCGGGCGAAGTGTTGGCTTCTTGTATGCAATGAATACCTTCGGTGCAGTGGCGGGCAGTTTTCTTGCAGGATATTTACTCATAAGGACCCTCGGCGTAAGCAACACTATCTATTTAGCAGCTTCTGTGAACATCGGGGTCGCATTTTTCTCATTGATTTTATCTGGCGTGATGGGCCGGCAATCACCTGCGAAAAAGCAGAAACGCTCAAAGCGTAAATCCAGGCGGGATGAGATAAGAAGCACGAGGGATGAACCGGAAGATTACCTCGGTGGCAAACGGGTAGTGCTACTGGTTGCTGTAGGGCTGGCGGGCTTTTGTGCCCTTGCCCTGGAAATTTTATGGACAAGGGTGCTGACCTTCGTTCTTGGAACCTCCGTTTATGCTTTTGCCTGCATGTTGACCACTTTTCTTTTCGGAATAGCGCTGGGCAGCTTTCTCTGCAGCCGCCTGTTTCTGGCCAGAATCAAAAATCCTATTTTCACGCTGGGCCTGGTGGAGTTCCTGGTAGCGCTTACCGTGTTGGCATCTGTCCCGTTGCTGGGAATTCTTTGGCATATTGATTATGTGCTGATGGGTAAGCTGGTTGGCGGATTTTCGTTCTGGAAAGAGGTTGCCGCGCACTTCTTGGACGCATCGGTTGTTCTTCTGTTGCCAACGGTGTTGATGGGCGCGGTTTTCCCTATCGCGGTCAAAATTTGCGCCCCATCATGGAAAGCTGTTGGCAGGAGGGTGGGCGAAGTTTATGCAAGCAACACAGTAGGATGTGTAATTGGTTCATTTGCAGCCGGTTTTGTCATGGTGCCTCTGTTGGGATTGCGCGATAGCTTCCTGCTCATCGTAGGTATTCAGCTTTGCCTGGCTGTTGTGGTTATCTTCATTTCGGCCAAAAACCGTGTGGCATTCGGAGTATCCGCAGTTGTGGTTTCACTGGCGGTCTTCACTATTAGCGTTCTCAGCATCTCACGTGACGTATTTGTGAGTACAATGAACACATATCATCACCCCAGCAAGATCGTTTACATAAAGGACGATGTGACAGGCACGATTACGGTGCACGACATGCCCGATGGAGACCGCTTCATTGCTGTTGATGGGGTCGACGTGGCAGGCGTCAGTTTTATGCTGCGAACAACCCAAAAGCTCCAGGGATATGTTCCGCTGTTTGTGCACAACAATCCGAGGAAGGTTCTCCAGATAGGCTTTGGTAGTGGAGAGACATCCGGAGTGGGTCTTATGTTCGGCGTGGACGAATACAACATTGTTGAAATATGTCCCGGTGTTTTCGAGGCAGGCAGGTTCTTCGAGAAGATTAATAAAGGCTCGTATAAAGATCCCCGACTCAAAAAAATCATAATGGATGGAAAAAATTTCGTGAAGCTGACCGATGAGAAATTTGACATTATTATGAATGACTCCACCTATCCGGGCACAACCGGCAGCTCAGCGCTTTACACATACAACCACTTTAAACAATGTAAGGAACACTTGAGGCCCGGCGGCGTGCTGTCCTGCTGGCTGCCTCTGGACCTGAGACCAGAGGATTTTCAGGTGATTATCAGGAGCTTCCAGAAGGTTTGTCCCTATTCTTCTCTCTGGATGGCTAACAACTGTCTCAATAAGCATTCTGTTTTGATAGGGACACTATCGCCGATGCGAATTGATTTCCAGCGTGTAAAAAAGTTGGTTGAAAGAAAGGACATCTCCTCCGACCTGCGCCAAATCAATATTCACTCGGTTTATGACTTTCTGGATTGTTTCGTAGTCGGTGAAGACAGTTTGCAAAAAATAGGAGGTGCTGGACCACTCAACACCGATGACAAACCATCTCTTGAGTTCGGGGCAGCCATAAAACGAGATATAGAAGGATGCTGGCTGGTTGTCCTTAATTGGCTCAGTCAAAATCATTGCCCGGTATCGCACTACGTTTATAACACAGGCCGGAACGAGCAAGGCTCGGAGCAGGTGAAGGCTAATTTGGAGCAATACTTTAGGGGTACTAACCACGCTCTCATGGGTCTTTTGGGGATTCTGCAGGGTGACCCGGAGATCATGAATCGAGAATTCGAGATGGCGCTAAAAGCAAATCCCCGGGATAAAGATGTCGAAGCCTGTCTTGAAGAATTGAGCTTGGAGATAGAGACGTTGCTGGAAGCTGTGGAACGTATGCCGGGTAAGGCTCCTCTAAGGGAACGCTTGGCAAGAAGATATCTCCTTTTGCGAGATTACGAGCATGCTGCCGAGCAGTACGGCTACTTCCTAAATCTCAATCCGCACAATGCGGCAGTGTGGAACAACCTCGGAACTTGCTACAAAAAAATGGAGAAGTTCGAGAAGGCGGTTTGGGCTTTCGAGAAAGCAATCGAATACGATGCCGAGTTGGTACCGGCTTATATCAATATAGCGGATGTATATGAACGGCTCGGTAATATGGTGGCGGCCTCGAAAAACTACAAGATGGCTATCTCGTTAAGCCCTGTCTCTCAACAGGTTTACCTCTATGACAAGCTCGCACGGGCGTATTTCATGCAGAAAAAATATGTTCTGGCGATTGGAACGCTTGAAGAAGCTCTGAAGTTGGTTGGCGAAGGTTCTACTCAGTGGAATTATCTGCAAAATCGAAGAGAGCATGTGATGCGTGCTGCTGAAAGTGACCAGCCCTGAGATTTTCAGCAGATCACTGCAATCTCAAAAGTTCGTGAAACATTAGAATAAAGAAGCCCTGTGTCGCTCGGCCTTTTTTTCATATCCTTTTAAGAATCGCAGCCACTTTGTCCAGGCCTTCGTGTAAATTTCGCTCGATACTAAAAAGCCGTCGTTATGGCCGCCGAAAATCTCGATGAACTCCTTCGGCGTGGTCTTCGGTAATACGGTTTTTGTAGTAAGCACAGTTCTGACGGCGTTCATGCTGGGCTTGGCAGTGGGCAGTTGGCTGTTTGGACCGTTTGTCATTTCATGGGTTCAGTGGAGTAAATATCTTCAGGCGGAGCATTGACAGAGGGAAACAATCGCTATATATTATTCCTTGATACTCCAATGTGTTCAAGAGTTGTTAACAACTGTTGGGCAAGTAATGCAGGCATTTAAAGCGGGGCAGAGCTATCAATAAGAGGGATAAGCTTGCGTAAATCTGTCATATATATCGTCTTTGGCGTTAGCATAGTGGCTGTAATTGGTATTGCGGTCACACTAATCTTCTCCTATGCAAACAAAATCCGCATAAAGAACATATTAGCAGTTTATCGAGAGGAAGCTGAATACAGCGGATTGACGATTCTCTATCCGCTTGACGAAACACTTTTTCCTCCTGAAGTTACATCACCCAAATTTCGCTGGAAGGATGACAGGCCCGAGTCTGATATCTGGTTGGTTACAATCGAGTTCCAGGACGACGGAGGACGTATGAATTTCGTGACGTCCAAACAACAATGGAATCCCAAAGAGAAAACATGGGAGGTTATTAAAAAGCGTTCTCTGGAAAAAGAGGCGGAGGTTACCATACTGGGCGTCAGTCCTTCGAGTCACCGAAAGATCGTTTCAGGAGATAGAATCTCTATCTCCACGTCCAAAGACGAGGTCGGAGCGCCTATATTTTACCGGGAAGTGGATTTGCCCTTTGTTGATGCCGTCAAAGACCCTTCGCACATCCGGTGGCGTTTTGGGACAATCTCCTCGCCGAAGCAGCCGCCTGTTGTTCTTGAAAAACTGCCGGTTTGTGGCAACTGCCACTCCTTTACAAAAGATGCCGGAATTTTCGCTATGGATGTGGATTACGCAAATAGTAAGGGTTCATACGTTATTACCCCGGTCGCGAATCAGATGGTTCTGGCCACAAGTGATATTATAACCTGGGACGATTACAGGAAGGATGATGGGGAGCCGACCTTCGGTTTGCTTTCTCAGGTCTCTCCCGATGGAAAGGTTGTTGTCAGCACAGTCAAGGATGAGTCGGTTTTTGTTCCAAAACCAGGTTTGGCATTCTCTCAACTTTTTTTCCCTATCAAGGGAATTTTATGCATATATGATCGGGAAACAAAAACTTTTCACTCGTTGACGGGAGCGGATGACCCGGATTATGTACAGAGCAACCCAAGCTGGAGTCCTGATGGCAGGTATATCGTTTTTGCCCGAAGTAATGTATACCGCCTTAAGAACGTTCGCAAGGAAAGAAGTGTGCTTTTGTCACCGGAAGAATGCAGGGAATTCCTCGAAGAAGGAAAGCCCTTCAGGTTTGACTTATACAGGATTCCATATAACGATGGAAAAGGTGGCAAGCCTGAACCTCTTGAAGGTGCTTCCGGCAATGGTATGAGCAACTACTTTGCAAAATATTCGCCCGACGGAAAGTGGATTGTGTTTTGCAGAGCGAAGAATTATATGCTGCTTCAACCTGACAGCGAACTTTACATCATCCCGGCTGAGGGGGGCAAAGCCAGAAGATTGAGTGCCAATACGAGCAGAATGAACTCTTGGCACAGTTGGTCGACCAACGGCAAATGGCTGGTGTTTTCCTCAAAGGCCAATACGATTTACACACAACTTTTTCTCACCCACATCGACGAACAAGGTTACAGTACTCCTCCCGTATTGTTAGAACATTTTACTACTCCGGACAGGGCTGCCAATATACCGGAGTTTGTCAACACTACGTCCTCCGCAATTAAGAAAATCCGTGAACACTTCGTTGATGACTTATCTTATGTCAGAGCTGCAAATGAGTGTCTTAAAGGTAATGATTATGAGCACGCCGTACGTCACTGCAAAAAAGCGCTGGCTCTGAATCCAAAGAACAGTGATGCGCACCAGAACCTTGGATTGGCGCTGTTTGGTCAGGGACGGTACGATGAGGCAATCAAGCATTTATCCGAGGCGATGCGGATGGAACCTCAAAATGCCGAAATACACAGTCAGCTCGGAACCGTTTTAGTCTCCAGAGGTATGTTCGCTGAGGCTCTGGATGTTTTGTCAGAGGCAATACGGCTCGACCCGAACTATTCCGATGCTCACTACAATTTGGGCGTGGCGATGTTTCGGTTGGGAAAAGTAGACGAGGCGGTCAGATATTGGTCGAAGACGGTATTGCTCAAACCGAGTGACACCGATGCTCACTATAACCTTGCATTAGTAATGATGCGCCGCGAAAACTTTCCCAAGGCGGCCGAGCATTTGTTGAAGGTTGTGCATTATAAACCGGACCACGCTGAGGCGCACCACAATCTCGGCCTGGCGCTTATTCAACAAAAAAATATCGAGGATGCGACGGTTCATTTATACGAGGCCGTACGCCTTGACCCTAACAACGGTGACTATCACTACATCCTCGCTGTTGCGCTGGCTTCGCAGGGAAAAACAGACGAGACCATCAGGCATTTGACTGCAGCGGTACAGATTAATCCGAACCACGCCGGAGCACATTATAACCTGGGTGTGATGTTATCTCGCCGGGGAAAGATAAATGAAGCAATCAAGCATTGGTCACAGTCAGCACGTCTTGACCCCAAAGACATTAACTCGCTGTTGCATTTAGGGGAAGGATATGCCGAAATCGGTCGATTCTCCGAAGCTGTTTTGGTTACAGAAAAGGCTGTCAATCTTGCTCGTGCCGCCGGCCAGGAGCAGCGTGCACTGCAGATACAGAAACGCCTTGAATTCTACAAACAGAATAAACCTCTTGGCAGTTCCATCGAAAGAAAAAGTAAGAAATAATACAAATTTGCACGCCTTGGGCCTTTCCGAAAGAAAAGTATTCGATTTGCAATAAGCTCGGCGATTTCGCCGCCTCCTCGCAAAACTATGAAAAGGTTCTAAGTCCCCGTTCGATGAAAACTTACATCTGCAATAAACTCGCCTATACGCACTTTATGCAGAAGCAATACCCTCTTGCGCTGAGAGCCATCGAAAAAGCACTGGAACACGCTCCAAACGACCCTGCTCTGTTGGAGCATCTGAAAAATCGAAGAAAGGAAGTGTCGCGTGCTGCTGAAAGTGACCAGCCCTGAGATATTCGGCGGAACACTGCAATCTCACAAGTACGTGACACCTTAGAACATAGAAGCCCGATGCACTTTGGGATGCAGTAAGAGTTATTTTAAAAAGCGTGCCCTAAAAACGATGAACAACACTCTGTGAGCTGTTAAGAAGCCCTGTGTCGCTCGGCCTTTTTTTCATATCCTTTTAAGAATCGCAGCCACTTTGCCCAGGCTTTTTTGTAAATCTCGCTCGATACCAAAAAACCATCGTTATGGCTGCCAAAAATCTCGACGAATTCCTTCGGCTCATTCGCCGCTTCGTATAGCTCCCGGCCAAACTCGAACGGCACAATTTCATCATTCCTGCTGTGAATTATCATCACCGGACAACGAACATCCTTAATATAATCGATAGTCCTGTAGCCAAACCTCGCAAACCATCGCACGGGCATATAAGGGTAAAATTTCCTGCCAACGTCAACGTATGATGTAAACGCGCTCTCAATAACAAGGGAGTCGGCCTTGACTTTAGCTGCCAGCTGCGCAGCGATGCTGCCGCCAAGAGACCTGCCGAAGATAATAATATCATCCGGTGAAATCTTTTTTTCCCGGGTCAGCCACCTGTAGGCAGCCATAGCATCGAGATACGTTCCTTCTTCGGTGGTTTTTCCTTCGCTGTTTCCGTAGCCGCGATAGTCGAAAACAAAGCAGCTTAATCCAAGCTTGGAAAAGAAATTTATGCTGTCCAACCGGTGCATGATATTGCCGCCGTTGCCGTGACAGAAAAGAACCGTAAACTGTGAATTTGCCGCCGGCCCCGTTAGAAGCGAACCTTCAGATTGGACCGACCCCGTTAGAGACTTTTGCCTCCGGGCCTCTAACGGGGCGGGTATATACCAGCCGTTCAGACGCAGGCCGTCGTCAGTCTGGAAAACCACTTCCTCAAAATCCAGGTCGAACTCCTCCGGCGTATAGGAAACCTCCCGCGTAGGGCAGTACAAAAAGGTAGGCTGCATAAAGTACAGTATCGTACCCAGGCCCCAGTAAGCGATAAATAAAACGACAAAAAAAGAAACCAACATCGAACCCATAACTATTCACCATACAACAGTCAGTACACAATATTCAATAAGCAATCAGACGGAGACAGTATTTTAATTTGCCCGTCAATCTAAAACAAGTTACAATTCTGAAAAGAAAAAAGATTAGCCACAAAGACACGAAGTCACAAAGAATTTGTAAATTAAAAAAAACTTGGTGTCCTGGTGCCTTTGTGGCAAAAATTAAATATGACTAAAAGAAGAAAAACAAAAACCGTTAAGGTCGGGCAGGTTAGAATCGGCTCTTCTGCCCCAATCGTCATCCAGTCGATGACGAAGGTGCCGACGACCGATATCGGGCGGTGCGTAAGGCAGATAAATCAGCTTGTCAAGGCCGGCTGCCAACTGGTGAGAATTGCTGTTCCCACTCGTGCCGATACCAATGCCTTTGCGAAAATCGTCCGGAAGGTAAATGTTCCCTTGATCGCCGATGTTCACTTCAGTCCCGCGAGGGCTATTGAAGCGATAGAGGCCGGGGCAGCCAAAGTGAGGCTGAATCCAGGCAATATCAAAAGTCGAGAAAGTATTATGCGAATCATAGACGCAGCCAGGATGCACAAGACTGCTATCCGCATCGGCGTCAACGAGGCAAGCATCAGAGACCTGAAAAAACAGGCTGTTCCCCTCAGGAAACGGACGGCTTTGATGCTGACAGAAATGAAAAAGTACATCCGGCTCTTCGAAAAAAGTGACTTCACCCAACTGGTTCTCAGCGCAAAAAGCAGCGATGTGCTGCGAACCATCGAGATTAACCGCCTTATTGCCAATAGCTTTGACTATCCAATCCACCTTGGACTGACTCACGCGGGCCTGCCTGAAGATGCACAGATACCTTCGGCTATTGCCCTGGGGACACTTCTGGCCGAAGGTATAGGCGACACTATAAGAGTCAGTGCCGCGGCTCACCCCATTATTGAGACCGAAATTGCAAAACAGATTCTAATCTCGCTGGGCCTTTATAAACGCTCGGCGCCGGTGCTGTACGTCTGCCCGATGTGCGCACGCGCCGAGATGGATATTACCAAACTGGGGCGTCGAGTCGAAGAGGCCTTACGCTGCATTGATAAACCGGTGCGTGTTGCCGTGATGGGCTGTGTGGTCAATGGGCCAGGCGAAGCTGCCGACGCAGACCTGGCCGTCTGTGCGGCTAAAAATAAAGGATATATTTACCGAAAGGGGAGAAAAATCGCAACAGTACCGGAAAGCAAAATCATCCCGACATTAATTAAGGAATTGAAAAAACTATAACACTATGTGTGCTGAAAAAAAATTGCCGAATATAACCTCAGAACCCTTGAAAACAACAATAACACGATTTGTTATCGCGGTCGTCTTCAGCATCGCGTTTGCATACATTGAATCTGCGGTGGTCGTGTACCTTCGAGTTATCTTTCATCCCGATGGTTTCACGTTCCCGCTGAGTAACGTCGATACGATACTACAGCACAAGGCCCTCCTATTGACCGAGATAGGCAGGGAGGCTGCTACAATCGTTCTGGTATTTACGGGCGCCTGGCTGTTCGGACGAAATCTCCGGCAGCGATTTGCTTATTTTCTGACCATCTTCGCGGTCTGGGACATCTTCTATTATGTCTGGCTGAAAGTCCTCAGTGCGTGTCTCAAAGCCATTCCGAACTGGCCCCAGTCGATTATGGATTGGGACATCTTATTTCTAATACCTTTCGTCTGGGCTGGCCCTGTTGTGGCGCCGGTTCTCGTTTCAATTATACTGCTTGTGTTTGCTGTGATACTACTCTACAGGGACTGCTGCGGCAGGCCCATTAGAGCAAGCCGCATAGAATGGCTTGGTTTTATTGCCGCCGGCGTTTTTGTCGTTGTCTCTTTTTGCATACCAGGACCACACATCGCCGAGCCTGACTACCAATCGCATTTCTATTGGCCGATTTTTGCTCTTGGAAACATCATAGCCGTCGCGCTGTTCATAAAATGCCTTTTGAAGTCGAAATAAAAAATCTCACTCAGACTGATCGTTTTCTATTGTCATGCTGAACCGAAGGCCAAACCCCGATAAATCGGGGGTTTTAATATCGCCAAATGACGTTTCATCATAGATCAGATTCTTCGCTTCACTCGATGGGTGGTAGCCTCATCCCGATGTCGTCCATCGGGATGGGGATGTCTTCCCGCCGGTTACGCAGAGCGCAGCATTTAATTACAACGGGTATAATACAGGTGAATTTCGCTGTCAAATCTTCGGCCGGTGAACATATAAGGATTGCCGTATTTGCTTTCAGCTAATTGTTTATTATTCTGATTGAGGATTCGCGGATTGCCATAGACGGCGTACTGGTATTTCTCAACGACTCTGCCTACAGTATCAGACAGTACCATAATAGAGCCAATGCCATTCAAGCAACCATAGCAGATATTCTAAACATCAAAAAGCCACCTTTTTTTCAATGTACTCTGATACTCGGCGGCGGGCTTCTATAGTACCTGTTAGTTCTTGTTGTTCTTCTTTTGCGCGTACTTTTCGAACTTGCCGAAAATCATTTTGCCTGCCGAAGTCTGAAGCGAGCTGGTTATGCTAATGGCCAAATCACGCCCAATCTTATCGCGAGCGCCCTCGACAACAACCATCGTCCCGTCGGGCAGATACCCGATACCCTGCTCAGCCTCCTCGCCGGGCTTTATGATTTTAACTTCCATAGTCTCACCCGGCAAAGCAACCGTCTTTAGAGTATTGGCCAAATCGTTGATGTTAACGACATCGACCTCACGAACATGAGCGACCTTTGTGAGGTTATAGTCCGTCGTTGCCACGCGCCCGTCTCGGCTCTTGGCGAATACCATCAGTTTCTGGTCGACGCCGCTGACCTCCTCAACCTCCGGCAGCACAGTGTCATCAATCTCCACATCAAAGACGGAGCTGGACTGCATCTGATTGAGTATATCAAGCCCCCGTCTGCCGCGGGTGCGCTTGAGCCTGTCGGCCGAATCCGCTATCAACTGCAGCTCATTAAGCACAAAACGCGGAACAACCACCGGAGCGTCGAACAGCTTGCTCTCACACAGGTCCGCAATCCGACCGTCAATGATTGCCGACGTGTCTAAAATCAAGGGCCTGGCGCCTTTGGTCTGCTTGGCAAACTCGACATAGGGAATCACGAAACGCACATCGTCCTTGGTCCTCATCACAATACTGATAGTAAGATAACATATACATATGCTCATCATCCATTTGATTGCTTTAGTCGAAGGTTCGATTAAGTCGATGCCGTATGATTCGGTTATCATAGTTACCGCATGCCCCAATGCCATACTTAGAAGCATACCTACCAAAAGGCCAAAAAACACACCGGCTAAAGCACTAAGTTTTTTCTTCGGCGTAAAAAAATCGAGTAGAAAAACAAATATGGCCATTCCACCTGCGCTGTAGAGTACCGCCCAGAAGTTAGTCTGGTCCTCCGCCCCCGCGATCGCGTCAGAACTCAAATTCGCGACCATAACCGACAAAAGAACAACAGCAAAAATAGCTCTGAAAACCCAAAGTAACATAGTTATAAACCTCCCAAAAATTATGATATAGTTTTCTTATTTATGACTTTGACCATTATGTCCCCTTTCCAACATGTTATCAATACGTACGTTATAAGCTATATGTTTGTCGACTCTTATATAAATATCGGGTTTTTTGGACAAACCCCATTAGCCCGGTATTTTTATTTCACGGCCCGGCTTTCTGTGCTATTACTGCCGCAGGCAAACGAGCAATTCTGAACAGCCGCTGAAAAAGGTGAAATGAAAAAAAGAAAAGCGGCCAAAGAAAATAGTCTTTAAGGCACAGTTTGCTCGGCAGGGATAGCTATAAGGAACACAACAAGTTAAGTAAAACCATTGCACACTACAGCCATTAAAAGTCTGCCTTGCTGTATGAACTCAAATCTGGATTCAATAAGCACTATTTGCTGTCGCTGTCTGTCTGTTTCTAAGGACCACTATCGCCGCCGGCTTCGCTGTCTTGTTCCGTACTTTCACTGTCTTGAGATTGCTCGGCCTGGTCCTGTTTAGACTCTTCTGCAACCTTCTCTTCTCCGGCATTGCCGGTTTCCGCCTCAACAGTCTCAGCCTCGGCCTGTTCTCCGGAAGGGGTCCCGGGGACAGGCTCTGCCAAAACTTTCGCCTCCCCAGCATCGTCGGCTTGGGCTTCAACCGCTTCGGCCTCGGTTTGTTCAGGCTCCGGTGACTCTTTCGGCTCATCCGTGTCGCCGCCTTCAGCTTCAGCCGCTTTTGCCTCTTGCTGAGCCAATTCAGGTTCGGCAGCCTCTCCCTGCGGTTTTACAATCTTGTCCATATCGGCATCGGAAACAACGGTCTGAACGCCTACCGGCCTTGGCTGTGGGACAGTCTTGGCCGCCTCTTCTTCAGCGGCCCACTGAACCCTTCGCAAACTTAATCCGATTTTTCGTGACTCGTTATCGACTCTTAGAATCTTAACTTCAACTTCGTCACCCTGCTGAACTATATCCTGAGGCTTATCAATCTTGTGGTCGGCGAGTTCGGATATGTGCAGAAGTCCCTCGAGGTCGGGCTCAAGTTCAACAAATGCACCAAAGTTGGTGACCTTTGCTATTTTGCCTTTAATAATATGTCCCGGAATATATTTTTCGGGAATAGCACGGACCCACGGGTCTTCGGTCAACTGCTTTATGCCCAGACTAATCCTTTGTTTTTCTTCATTGACTTCGAGAACAACACACTTTACATCCTGACCCTTTTGCAGGGCCTCGCCCGGATGGTTAAATTTCTTCGTCCAGCTTAAATCCGAGATGTGTATCATACCATCAAGGCCAGGCTCCATCTCCACAAACACCCCAAAATTCGTCAAACTGCGAACCTGGGCGGTAACAATCGTGCCCGGTGGATACTTCTGAGAGGCTATCGTCCAGGGATTGATTTCGGTCTGTTTGATGCCAAGCGATATTTCCTGTTTCTCCTTATTCACGTTCAAAACAACGATGTCAATTTCATCGCCGAGATTAAGTATCTCGCCCGGATGCGCCAAACGCCTCGTCCAGCTCATCTCGCTGATATGCACCAGCCCTTCAATCCCATCTTCAAGCCGAATAAAGGCCCCGTAATTCATCACGTTTACGACCTTGCCTTTCACTCTGACGCCGACAGGATAACGCTCTTCGACATTCTCCCAGGGACTGGGCGTTTTCTGCTTGAGCCCCAGTGAAATTTTCTCCTGTTCCTTATTGACTCCGATAACGACGCATTCTATCTCCTGGTCAAGCTCAACAACTTCCGACGGATGTGAAATTCTTCCCCAGGTCAAATCGGAGATATGCAGCAGGCCGTCAAGCCCTCCCAAATCAACGAACACACCAAAGTCGGCGATGTTTTTGACAATACCTTTTCGCAGCTGACCAACCTCGATTTTGGCCAGGATATTTTCCTTGCTGCTCTGGCGTTCCTCTTCGATAAGACTGCGCCTCGATATGACAATGTTTCTGCCCTCAACATCAATCTTGAGAATTTTACATTCCACTTCCTTGCCGATGAACCTGCTGATATCTCCCGGCTTTCTGATATCAACCTGCGAGGCCGGCAGAAACACAGGCACACCGATATCGACAAGTAAGCCGCCCTTGATACGCCTTATAACCTTGCCGGTAACAACATCGCCTTTCTTTTTCGTATTGATTATCGTTTCCCAGCCTCTGATACGGTCGGCCTTGAGCTTGCTTAAAAGAACAAGGCCACCTTCAGAGTCCGTATCTTCGAGAAAGACATCGATTACCTTACCCTGTGCTATCTCGTCGGGGCTCTCAAATTCACCTGCGTCAACAATACCTTCGCTTTTCAGGCCAACCTCGACAATAACATCATTGCCTACCTGTGATACGATGGTCCCTTTAAGAATAGTGCCCGGCAAACGTGAATCAACATTTGCCCGAAGAACTTTTTCCAAAAAATCATTTTCTTCCTCACCGAACATCTCGCCGACCTGCTGGTCAAGCTTATCTTCCGACAAATCCAATCTGTGAGCTATATTTCTATCTACCATAAACAAAAATCCCATTGTGGAGTCTGTTTTTTTGTCGGCTCCTACTTTACAGACCGCAAAGCGCGACCGAAATAAGAACCTCAACCTATCGACGCCCCACATTTACGCCGATAAGCTCCTGTGCAATCCCCCACCAATTGAGCTTAGGCTCACGCCTAATTGGTGCGGGACACAAATTTAAATTTTCCTGTCAATCTATAAAACCGCATTCGCCCACGCAGCGAACGCATAGTACACAGCTTTAACATCTTGGAAAAGGCTTATTTATCAAAATAAAGTAAATTATTTATCCTCCTCCATAACTTCAAAACCAATTAAAGTAGCCAAATCCTTGATTTTTTCTCTGAGATCGCCTAAAGTTCCTGCCCTATGGATTCCATATTCATCAGGAGAAAAATGCCTCTGTATTCCCTTTGCATCATCAACTCTCACAACTAACTTGGTTCTACACATTATATTATCAAAATCTTTATAGAGAGAATGACCATCAGCAGTTTTGCCCGTATAAAGGCCTATTTTCTTGTGAAGTATATAGACTTTCCATATTGTAACAGGTTCATTCGCGGGGTAGTTTACTTGCGCACCAGTACCTGAACCAGGCTTTAGAGTACCTCTTACCGGGCTTTGTGCATGACTCCATATAATATAAGGAATTCTTCTATCGTCTCCCCAAGGATTAAGTGGAGCTCCACAATGGGTAAGAATAGATACATTGTTAAAGGTATCTATCATGAGGTCGCCCAGCATACTCGGCCTACCCGTAAGATAATACCCCATCAGATGAGCGACCATTATATTTTCGTACTCCTGACAGATAGCCTGTATCCCTCGTTTTTGGAACTCCATAAGACCAAGACCCGGCCAGAAGATATCTTCTGCCTTTCCGCTGCCGGTCAGTGTCCTTATCTGAGTCGATACTGCATTGCAGTTATACTTCTTTCTTAATGCTTCAAAGGCCAGATACGACTTGGCGGTTTTTATTACTTCTGATTCGACAGTATCTTTCATACCTTGAGCTTCATCGACCCACATTTTTGCAATCTCTTCTGCTTCTCCTTCTTCAACTTTTTTAACCGCTTCGTAAAACTCCTTAGGCTCTATTCTTAAAAGTTCCACCCCTAATGACTCTTTTAATGCACGAGTATAGGTCTCATTATAATTTTCTGGAAAACGTTTATTTGCATCACCCTGGTAATCTACCTGTGCAAGATACTCATTAGGTGTAACAACCAATATCCTGGATTCTTTCAACTTCTTTATGGCTTGAATTATTTTGATTTTGCCTGCCAGATCCTCAAACATAGCCGAAGAAACAGACGGGTCACAGACATTTCTTCTGTCCAACTGGGCCGTTAAAATTCTTCCGCCTTTGTACTCAGGACCCCCTACTTTTATACTATTTTCTTTTTCCGTATAGTAAAGCTTGTAGGGTACATTCATCCATTCAAAAAGGTTATATACACATATTGTAGGTAATCCGGTAAATGCTAATTTATATTCTTTATTGCCTAAAGCGCCGACGATAAGCACTCCATCTAAACCTTCTATTGAAGCCTCTAATTCATCAAGAGCTGCCTTAAGGCTTGTATCGCGTTCCGTCAAGTCCCTTGCGATGAAATCTATTCCACCGCACTCGCTTTTTAATTTATGCAGTAATTCTTTATTTGTTGTAAGGCCTTTGGGTGTTCCTCCTGCGGGGCACGAACAACCCTGGTTAACAAACACAGTATATATTTGTGTATCTTCCCCTTTCTTGGCCTCAAGTAAACCGCTGCTTGCCAGCACCAGCAAGCACACTATAACGGCAGTTTTTCTAATACCCATTTTCTTTTCCCCTTTTCTGCAAGGCTTTAACTCACCCGCTGCTGGTATCAAAAGTCTCCAGCTTTTCTACAAATTCGGCGATTATCCATTCAGGAGTCGAGGCCCCTGCCGTAACGCCGGCTATATTTTTACCATAAAGTATTTTTTTATCAAGCTCATTCCAGTTTTGTAAATGAAACGTTTCACTGTTTTCTTTTTTGCAGAGGTCGGCCAGCTTGTGCGTATTGGCACTTTCCAGGCCGCCCAGAACGAACATTATATCCACTTGTTTGCACAATCGCACTGCGGACTGCTGCCTCTTCATCGCCTCCTGACACAACGTATTGATAACCTTCAATTCCTTAAAGCCGGTCCGTCCTATTGCTCCAAGCATCCTGCCGAAGTGCTCCGGGCTTTGCGTGGTCTGGCAGACAACGCCCAACAGGGCGTTTTCAGGCAATTTATGTAAATCCGATTCATTGCCAATAACAACCACATCCCTGACGCAGCCTACAACCGCCTGCACCTCAGGATGATTTGCATCGCCGATAACTACAACCTTGTAACCATCCCGTTCAAGCTCCTCGGCTATACGCTGTACTCTTTTAACTAATACGCAGGTGGCATCAACAATATTAAGCCCCTTTTCTTTAAGCTTCGCTATCTGCACGGGGGCGGCACCATGAGAACGGATAAGCACCGTACCCGACTGAATCTGGTCGACTTTACTTACGGTTTTCAGACCGGCTTTTGCCAGGCGGTCAACCATATCCTTGTTATGGATGATGGGACCAAGGCTGTAAACCTCATCTTCCTGCGACAGGATTTTCTCGGCGATTCTGATGGCGTTTTTAACGCCGTGACAAAATCCACACTCTTCGGCAACTATTACTTTCATAAAACCATCTACAAAAAGAAGGTTAAAATATAATTCATTAACCGGAATCTTATATGAAAAATCACCAAATATCCAGTGAAACTTTTCCAATCACCGCCCTTGTAAGTTCCGGCAGAATTGTTATCATAATTATAAAGAGATAAGGATATGATGCTTACCGCGACAAAACAGGTAGATGGCCTTGGCAACAGGGAAAACGTCAACGTCTGGGACGGCAACGATATAACCTACACCGTAGATGACCTGACCAACCGCTATACCAGCGTTGCAGACGCCAACTTAACCTATGATGCCGCAGGCAGCCTGACAAAAGACCGGCAGGGCTACGAATACGAATATGACTACGAAAACCGCAACGTCAAAATCACCAAAGCCGGCCAGACAAAAGCCGAATTTGCGTACGATGCCCTCGGAAGAAAGCAGGGGGACGACTACTACACAGGAAACGGCCTAAAAGATAACATTTTGCTGTTTTTACTTGCTTTTCACTCGCTTCTATGGTATAGAATTGTCTGCTTACAATGATGGAGTTAGGCCATGAACGGAGAAAATAAGTTGCAACGGATTTGCGGGACTTAAATGAATATAATGCAGTGGTGCCCTTTTAAGCGTGAGTAAAAATCAACATTTTTTAAGGGGTAGAGCAATGAGAAATATTTTATTATCGGTTATTGTAACATTAGTTGTTGTCTCCACTTCAGAAGCTACTTGGATGGAAACCTTTGATACTGGGGTTGGAAGATTTAAGTATTATGAAGAAAACGGTGATACTGTTTTTTCTTGGAATTCCCTCACCCAATCTTTAGATGCTACCTTTATAAGACAGACACCAGCCGACAAGAGATATGCCATCATACCAACTATTGAAGACGTGCATTCGGTATATTATGGATTCAGCACTATTATAAGGATAACAGGCGAGCTTCCAGGCCCGACATCTGACCCAGCAAGTGGTCTCTTTGGTTTTATGAACTCAGCCGGAAGTGAGCTTTACGGATGTGCTTTCATTCAGCCAGTAATTAGCCGACCAAGCGAAGGAAGAAAAGAATTTTATATACGAACTGGAGGGCAAACAACAGAGACACATCGAATTTCAACAGAGACAATTCCTTTTGAGTTTGGAACTACTTATTTCGTTGATGCATTTGTAAATGGCCCAGATGACATTTTTCAAGTTGACTTTTATGAAGGAGAAAATAAGAACGGAATTTATCTTGGAACTTTGACTGTAGAATTCGCTCCACAATCAGCAATCGGATTTGATGCTGTGGGTTTCTCTGGGATGTGGGATAGTCAGCAAACTGTAGTCGAAGCCAATTTCGATAATTTCGCGTTTGTACCCGAACCGGCCACGCTTTTACTGCTTAGCCTCGGTGCTATGATGTTGAGGAAAAATGCTGAAAAATGAAAATGACCATATGGAAGATATAACTATGTTTGGTTTTTTCAAAAGGAAAAGAATAGGCGGAGAGATAGCTTTTTACGGTTTACAGGATTGGTGGCTCAACTCTTTTACATCAGAAGAACAGACTTATATTGTCAGAAAATTTCAACCACTTGGGACGGGCCGTTCTAATAGTTTAATCACAGGTTCTATATCTTGGTCTTCGCAATCCGTTGTTTCATTTCTCCAAAGTTTATCAGGGTGGTTTAATAATCCGCAAGACAGGCATATATCTGTAAGAATGTTAAAAAAGGCTGAAGAATTAAGGCACTCTAACAAAACCTAATAATTGAGTAGTTGTTTAGCCGATATAACATCTGGTAAGCAACGGTAAAATGATGTTATGGAGGACATTATCATGGCTAAGCCGCTACTAACAGATGAACTATG
>Ga0315545_1002198_pt1 | contig 17891 bp, 11 predicted proteins | sample SalMarSW160210MG_FD_203096 | JGI IMG/M metagenome (GOLD analysis project Ga0315545, IMG submission 203096) | Salt marsh sediment microbial communities from the Plum Island Ecosystem LTER, Massachusetts, United States - Salt Marsh Sediment SW1602-10 ...
TGGCAACCTGTCATCAGAGAGCGATCCCTATCCTGGACTTCTTGGTCGAGTTGCAGCGTGCTGTGGGAAACCCGCCGTCCCTAGGTCCACCGCAGCCCGCTCCCACTTGACGCTAAACAAGTACGGCTGAAGCATACCGTTGGGCAGCGCGTAGTCGATAGACTGGGGATTTTCAATCGTGATAGGACAGCAGTGAAAAGGGATGCAAGAGTATCTGAAGCAAACTGAGTTGTGCGACTGCGACAACAAAGAATTGAGGGAGAAGGCTTCAAGCATCGTGAAGGGCGTTTGTACACCGATAGACATTTCACAGAGAGTATTCCGATTCGTGAGAGACACAATCCCTTTCAATGCTACCCTCGACATCTATCAGAAAGCATCGGAGACACTCCAAAGGACAGTCGTTGACTATTGCAACAAGATCAATGTTCATGTCGCTTTGCTGCGGGCTGTGGGGATTCCTGCGAGATGCCACTTCGCTCGTGTGAGGAAAGAGATTCTTGGGGCCTTCATCCCCAGCATCATATACGCTCGGCTCCCCGACCCCGTGGGGCATTTCTGGTGTGAGTGCTATATTGCCGAGCAGTGGATAGCATGCGAAGCGCTATTTGACAAGGCATTATATTGGGGGCTGCTCGAAGCGGGTGTAATTTCCAGAGAGCAAGTCCCGACTATAGAGTGGGATGGTAGGAGCGATCTCGTCTTGCTGAAACCGTGGATAGTGAGGGACATGGGAATCCACTCTTCATATGATGACCTGGTCAAACTTGCCCAAGAGGAAGGAATGCCCCCAAAAGCTGTCTGCAAGCTACTCGACTGGTTACCGGTGTTTTTTTTCCAGTCGGCGTACGGATAAGATTCGCAGGGTGCCGCCCAACCACGGCTCCTAAGAACGTGTTGCCTGTCGCGCGTTCTTCCGTGAGGAATGCCGCGTATGCGGCATGGTGACTTGCACCCGATGCCGCTGTCGCAGCCCTGTACCGCAGCGCGATTGGCGGTCGTTGACCATCACCCCCATGGATGAGCGTATCGGAAAGGCGCTCCTGCGTCACGGAAAACGCACACTATGAACGCATCCTCACCCGCCATCACAAAGCGCCCTGGGGGCATGCTGGGATTCACCATCGTCTGGGCCGGGCAGATCATCTCGGTCCCGGCCTCGAACATGACCCACTTCGCTGACGATCTGGGCCTACGAAAAGACCGGCAGAGCGATCGCGCTCGGGGGCACGACCACCTCGTCCATCCTGCCCTTTCTGCTATCATCATCGTGCTGATCGTCTACCTGTTTATCCCGACGATCCGCGACCTGGAAGACAGGCTGCCGGACCACGGCCAGATGGCAAAGCTGGAAGAGGAACCTGCCCCTACCGAAACCGGATGCGCTTGAACGCTTCGGCGTATTCACACGCCAGCGCCTCCCCCGCCTCGCGGGCCCGCTGGCGAATCCGCTCAACCACCTCCTCGAAATTCCCGTCCACCTGGCTGGAATGGCGCGCCAGCGCCGCGATGCGCGCTTCGAAGCAGCAGGTGACGTCCTCCCAATAGTCGGCCCCCTCCGTCCAGAACAGGTACGCCTCCCGGACGCGCCACGGCTCGACCCCGCCCACCAGTTGCTCGGGGAAGATGTACCACTCGCGGGCGGCGTAGACGGCGTCCAGCGCGACCTGGCCCGCGACGCGGTGATCGGGGTGGAGCTGATAGCGCCGCCACGGGTCGATGGTCATCACGATGTGGGGCCGGTGCTGGCGCAGGAGCCCGCACAGCCGGCGGCGCAGGTCCAGCGTGTTCTCCAGCAGGCCGTCGGGGTAGCCTAAGAAGATCACCTGCTCGACCCCCAGGTCTTTGGCGGCAGCCCGCTGCTCCTCCTCCCGCAGTGCGGCCAGTTGGCCGGGCCGCACTGCGGGGTCGGGACTGCCCTTGTCGCCGCTGGTCAGCAGCAGGTACGCAATCGACTTGCCCGCCTGCGCCCACTTCATCACCGTCCCGGCGCAGCCGAACTCGGGGTCGTCGGGATGGGCGCCGACGACCATCACGCGGTCGAGGGGTTCCGTCTCAGCCATAGTGCAAGTCTCCTTGACGTGTTTGACGAGATAGTACCGCGCATCGGGCTTCGTGTCAAATGCAATGGCAGACGAGTCTGCCTCCTTGCCAAAACCCCCGTCTTGCGGTAAACTCCGGCAATCCAAGAGCGGGCAGCCGCACCGGCAGGAGAGGCCATGTCGTCAAATCAAAAGGTCACCGTTGGACTCGCCATCGTCATCATTCTCGCCGTGCTGGCGTTGGTCGGGCGGGTTACCTTCCTGGCCCCGCTTTTCCCCACGCCCACGCCGACCCCCACCCGCACACCCGTGCCCACGGCTACGAACACCCCCACACCAACCAGCACCCCCACGAACACGCCTACACCCACAAACACGCCCACGCCGACCGATACGCCCACGCCCACCTTCACCCCCACGCCAACCTTTACGCCCACGCCCCCACCCATCGCGACCTCCGCGACAACGTCTACCACAAAGTGGTCGGGGGCCGAGGCCACACCCATCACGGATTGCGCCTCTGTGACCCGCTCGCCCCACTCTGCCATCCGCGGCCAGCGGTTCGTCAGCTTCTACGGCACCGTGGGGCCAGGGCTGGGTATCCTGGGCCGCCACTCGATCAGCGACACGCTCAAGATGCTCGACGAGCAGGTTCAGCCCTACCGCGAGCTTGACCCCTGCGTGGAGGTCGTGCCCGCTTTCCACATCATCGTCACCGTGGCCGACGCCAATCCCGGCGAGGACGGCGACTACAACCACCGCATGGAGCACGAGGACGTCCAGACGTGGATAGACAGCATCCAGTCGGCAGGGGGCATTGCCATCCTCGACATCCAGATCGCCCGCAGCACCCTGGTCACCGAGCTGAACTATGTGGAGCCGCTATTGCGACAGACCGGTGTCCACCTGGCGATCGACCCCGAGTTCATCGTCGGAGAGGGCGAGGTCCCCGGCACAAACCTGGGCACCATCGACGGGGAAGCCATCAATCAGGCCCAGGCTTGGCTGAACGGGCTCGCCGAGCAGGTGGGGGAGAACAAGATCCTCGTGATCCACCAGTTCGACGACCGCATGGCGACGAACAAGGACGTCATCCAGGATTACCCGCTGGTCGATCTGGTGTGGGACGCCGACGGCTTTGGCGGGCCGGGGGCCAAGGTGGGGGACTACCACCAGTACCGGGACGAAGGCGGCTTTGAGTACGGCGGCCTCAAGATATTCTACAACTACGACAGCCCGGTCTTGACGCCGGGGCAGGTCATGGCGCTCAACCCGCCCCCGGCGTATATCATCTACCAGTGACGGCGACAGCAAAGACAAGCCCGTCGGGGCCTTGCTATGGAGTCCATCTCACCAACCACAACCCCCCGTTTTCGAAGACGGCGGCGTCCTCCAAGGGCGAAACTACGAACATCCACCCCGTAGGCACACTTACCGTATCGCCAGATGCATGAAGTGGCGAAGGCATCAGCAACGTATCTGTCCCCATATCCAAGTCATAGACACGAACGTCCGCTAAACCATCGGTGAACTCCACCGCGTGCTGATAATACAGACGGCGACTATCGGAGGACCAGTTGGGCATATAACCCCACTGAGCAACCGGCTGAATTTCCCCATCGTCAAGAGAGGCGATATGGAGTGTACCAAAAGCGTCGGGAAAGGCCAGCATCGTCTCGTCCGGCGATAGAGCCACCCAGTGAGAAACAGTCAATCCTTCGAGAGGATCCACAGGTGGAGTTCCGTCTACGCTGGCTATACTCACACCGCCGCCTCCCTCATAGCTGCAGACCAGCAATATCTTTCTCTCCTGAGCAAGCCAAATAGCCTGACCAATATGAGGGCAGCTCTGTAACCTCACGGCGTTGCTCCCATCGGACTGGGCCGTCCATGCCTCGTAGGGGGGCAAGGAGAAGTCATCAGGAGCAGGCGTGTGATTGTATCCCGGCGGCAAGCGGCTGTACACGACTCGTGCACCACTGGGCGAGAGTCCTCCGCCGAACCACACGAAGACATCGTCAACGTAGCTGGCTTCCAACTGGGCCCATATCTCTGGATCTAGCTCAAACGGCGGCTGAATAGGGTGTCGCTCACCTGTTGCGACTTCATGCTGCCACCACTCCTTGATTGTTCCAAGGCGTTCTCCCTGTGTGGCGTACACTACTGACTGACCGTCTTCAGACCACCGGGCACCAACGACTGACTGCTCGGTGATTTGCACTGACTTGAACTTGCCAGGTGTAGGTGTCACTGTTGACACTGTCACCTGTCTCCCCGGCGTGGATAAGTCGGTGGGCGTGCTGGTGGGCAACGGCGTCGCGGTGACCACCGTCGGCAGCGGCAGGGTAGGCGATGGCGGAACCGCGCACCCGGCGCCCAGCGCGGCTATCGCCCCCAGCAGAACCAGGATCCTGCGCTTCGACAGTCTCATTCCATACCCCCTCTCGCCGCCAGGTGCGTCGCACTTCCAAAGTGCGACGCACCTCGTGGCTCACTCTTACTCCTCTTCAGGCGATCCGACGATCGTGAACAGCCCGCCATCGCTGCGCCCGAACACCTCCGGGAAGTACATCTCGTAAACCAGCGTGGGGATCACGCGATACTCGCCCGTCAGGCTGGCGCGGATGTAGTAGCTGTACTCGTATGTCCCGCGCGGCAGGTAGGTGGCAAAGAGCACCGCCTTCTCGTCGCGCATCTCGGCGTGGCTGAACCACCACCAGCCATAGCCGCCACCCCACGGGTTGGGCCGGTCAGTGCGCACCAGCTCCGGTTGCTCGCCCGCCACGCTCGTCGTCTTCAGGCTCTGATCGACGCCCTCGGTGCCGGCCGGGAAGAAATCCTCCACCACCACATAGTGCAGGTCGTTGGGCACGATGATGGTCAGCTTGACGCGGATCACGTCGCCCACCTGGGCGCTGTCTATCGCCCGGCAGCGCTCCTCCTCAGGGTCGCAGTCGGCAGAGGTGTACTGGCGGCTGACGATGATGCCCCGGTTGAGGGCCGTCACCTCCTCCACCGGCTTGTAGTAGCGCAGGTACATGCTGTAGTACAGCCGCCCGCTGCCCTCCTTCTCGCCCTCAGGCGCCGAGCGCTCGATGATGACGCGGTTGGCCTCGTCGGCCAGGAGCGCAGCGACCTCGACCTGCAGCTTGACCGTCTCCTTGATGTTCTCACGTGTCATGCTCCCCTCGCCCAGCTTCTCGCCGTTGACGGCCACCTGCCAGTTGAAATCCGCCTCCAGCTCACCTGTGGCCACCATCCAGTCGGTGAGGGCGATGATGGCCCAGGCCGTCTCCTGCGTCGTCTCCCAGTAGCCGTCCTTGCGCGCGACCATTAGCCAGCGGACGGCGCCGGGCGCTCGCGGGTTCTCCGGATCGAGCCGGGAGAGCGCTGCCAGCACGATGGCGGTGGAGCGAGTGTCGGTGTTCATCGCGTAATAGTCCACCCGCGACTCCTCCCAGTGCGTGCCCGTGGCGCTGGAGATGGCGCTGTTGTTGATGTCGGAGAGCAGCGTATCCACCCGCGCCTGGTAGCGCTCGCCCAGCAGGCCGAACCCCATCGCCAGGTACGCCTTGCCAAAGGTGTCCAGTAGGTCGCGCTGCTCGAAGAGCGTCACCATGCGCGCCGTGTCCTCGCGCCCAGCCTCGGCCAGCACGTACAGGATAAAGGCCCTCCGGTTGGCGTCGTAGTGGTACTTGACGTCACGCGTGCTGCGCAGGTATCCCTCGAGATAGTCCGCCGCCCGGTCCATCACATCTTCATCGACCACGAAACCGGCCCGATCCGCCTCGATCATTCCCAGCAGAACGTAGGCGGTCAGGTACGGGTTGGAGTCGTCGTAGATCCACCACCCCCACCCGCCATCATAGTGCTGCTGGTTATACAGCCGCTGCAGGCCAATGCTGACCAGCCCCGGCAGCCGCGCCTCCAGGTCGGGCCGGTCGAGGCCCAGCTCCTTGAAAGCCCGGTAGGTGACGACGTTGGGCAAGAAGCGGCTCACCGTCTGCTCAGTGCACTCGTAGGGATAGTGCTCCAGGTAGTCGAGGCCGTCCGTCATGCCGGCGGCCAGGGAGGGGTCGAGGTGGATCGACAGCTCCCCCTGGGTTGGATCGTAGCTCGGCGGCAGGGCAGCCGCCTCCAACACCTGCCCATCCTCCGCGAGATAGCCCGCCGTGGCGACCACCTCCGGCGTGCTGTAGCGGTAGACCGGCAGGGTGATCTCGACGGCGTCTGCATAGTCGCCCCCTCGCGCTCCAAAGCGGAGCGTGACCTCCGACACATCCTGCACCACCACCGGCCACGCCACCCTGACCTTGCCGCCGGAGGGGATGCTGATCTGTTGCACCGCCGCGCCGCCGATCTGCAACCCATCCGCCTCGAAGGCCACGGTGACCATCAAGTCACTCTTGGTGTTGTTGTGCACCACCGCACCCAGCTCCGCCTCGTCGCCGACGACAAAGAAGCGCGGGTTTACGGGGCGAATCAGCAGATCCTTGGTGCACATGACGTCCACCTCGGCCTCGCCCACCTGCGTCTCGACGTTGACGCCCCAGGCGGTCATGCGCCAGGTCGTGAGGTTATCCGGCAGCTCCGCGCTGACCGTGGCGTGGCCATCCTCGTCGGTGCGCGCGGTAGGGTTCCAGTAGGCGCTGTCGCGAAAGTCCTTGCGCACCGGGCCGAACTCCTCGCCGCCGCCCCCGCCGCCCAACCCCTTGGCCTCCTCGCCCACCTCCTCGGTGATGCGGTCGGCCGAGAGCGTCAGCCCGGCAGCCGTCGTCACGCCGAGCCCGCGCTCCCGCCAGAAGCGGCCCACGATGTCCTGCCCCGGCCAGTCGGCCAGCGTCAGCACTGAAAGATCGACCAGGCTCAGAGCCAGCTCGGCCTCGACCGGCTTCCCATCGCTGTCGATGACGCGCACGTCGTAGGTCACCGTGTCGCCCGGCTGATAGTGCTCGTCGGCGGGCTTGTCCGGCGTCATCGTGATGGTCAGCTCCTTCTCCGTCGTCTCGATGGAGAGCTGCGCGTAGCCGACCTTGAAGCTCGGCGTCGGGTTGGTCTCGTCCACCCCCTTCACGATGACCACAGAGACGTAGACGTTAGGAATCATATCCTCGGTGATGGGGATATCGAGCTGCTCCGAGTTGGTCTCCAGCGTCTGCACCCAGTAGTCGTAGACGCGCCCTCGCTCGATGGTGACGAGCGCCCGGACCTCCCCCTGATACGGATGGGGGATCAGGATCGTGGCCGTGTCGCCGACCTTGTACTGGCGCTTGTCGGTCACCAGGTCGATCCGGTCGTTGTTATCCATCCCCCAACTGACGTACGCGCGCCCGCTGACCCACATATAGGTCGAGCTGCGTACCTCGTTCCGCTTCGCGTCCAGCCCGCTGGCAGTCACCTTGTAGATGCCGCCCTCTTCGGGAACGAAGCTGGCCGTCCCTTTCCCATTGCTGTCCGTCTTCACCGTGGTGGTATAGACCGGCGTGTCCTCGACGACGCTCTCCCAGTAGTAGCGGTCATCCTCCCCCTGCTTCCTGACGCTGTACCAGTCGTGCTTGTAGAAGACGACCGTCAGCTCTACGTTCGGCGCCGGGTCGCTGGCCCAGTCCACGGTGATGATATTAACGCCCGTATCCTCCCCCGCCTGCCCGACGTACCGCTCCGGCTTCAGCCCGATGTAGTACAACCCCTTGTGGACGATGGCCTCGGTGCGGTTGGAGACCTGCTGGTCGTTGATGTCGGTGACGGTCACCTCCAGCGTGAAGCGCTGGCTGACGATCTTTTCGGCGGTGTCGGCCTCCACGGTGAAGGTGAACCGGCCTTCCGCGTCGGTCGTGCCCTCCCCTTCGGCGATCAGCTCGCCATAGGCGCTGCTCCTATCGTACCAGTACCACCAGGAGCTGAGGTCGCTGTCGGTGAAATCCCACCACCCGGTGCCCTGGTAACGGAAGTAGTGATCGGAGGAAAGCACGGCGTACCGCACCTCGGCGTCGGCGACGGGGCCGCCGAAGAAATAGGTCGCCTGGGCAGTCACCTCGATCTCGTCCCCCTGCACGTACTCCAGCGCGTCCGTCTCCACCTCCACCTGGAACTCGGGCTTGCGGTACTCGGCCACCTGGAAGGAGGTGCCAAAGTAATTGTCTTGGTACTCGGCCTGGATGGAGTAGCGGCCCAACGCAGCCTCCTCGTCCAGGCTGATCTCACCGTACACCGTCCCCATGTCGCTGACGGACAAAGTCTCTCTGTACACCTCTGTGTTCTGCGAGTCCCAGATGCTGACCTGTATCTTGGTGCCCTCTGGAAGCAGGGAGTAGCGCGCATCGTCGTCGGCGCGCAGAATGCCCTTGAAGTAGACCGTCTGGCCGGGGCGATAGATGGGCCGATCGGTGAAAAAGTGGGCCGTGTAAGGCCCGTCGTAGGCCACCGGCAGGTCGAAATCCCAGGGTGAGATACCGCCGCTCCACCCGTTGATGGCGACGGCGAAATTCGCCCCAGGGTCATCCGGATCCCCGGCGAAGGCGAACACGGGCCTCCACCGTTCCGGAAGCCGATAGTCGGCGTTGTAGAAGACGCCGTCCTCATCGGTCTGCCCCTCGACGGTTCGCCCGTCGCCCTTCACCACGATGGGCAGGTCGGTCACCACGTCCCCCGATTGCAGGTCGGTGGCCCAGACGAGCACCCCATCGATGCCCGTCTTCATCGTCAGGTTGTACCGGGAGACAACCAAGACGTGCTTGGTGAGCTCGGGAAAACGATACGATCGTGCCTCCGGATAGATCGACGCCGAGGGCACCGAGACCTCCAGGTAGTAAATCCCCGGCTCCAAGAAGCCGCTCTCAGATAGCCTGGTACCATAGATAGCACGCTGATCCAGCACCGGGTTCACGTCCAGTGTCCACTGCCGGACGAGGTTCTCGCTGCTGCCTCTATACCTATCCCAGTAATTCCAGTCATCGTAGGCGCGGACAAAGTCGTCCGCCGGCATCTCGTAGAGCGCAAAGCTGACCTGGGCCACGTTGCGCACGGTCACGTAGGCGACGGTCTGCGAATAGGCATTGTAGGCAGTCACTCGCCCACGCGTGTGCAGGTAGGCGAACGGGCTCAGAGACTTGGTGTGCCAGCGGATCGTCGTGTCCTCCCCCAGCTCGTGCCCGTAGCACCCTTGCACGTCACCGTCGATGGTCACCTCGTAGTCGGCGTTGGGGCCGATGGGGAAAGAGATCCGGAGCTTGGTGTTGCTGTCCCACCAATAGGTGTAGACGTCCGTCGCCTCCACGGCGGGACTGATGGTAAAGTTGCCGTCGAGCGACGCGGGGTCGATCGGGCTGGAGAAGGTGACCTCCAGCCCGCCCGCGGGATCGGCGGCGGTGTCGCCGTCGTGGGGGTTGGTGCTGACGATGCGTGGATACGCGATGGTCCTGAAGGCGGCCGTTCTCGTGCTGGGGGTGACGCCTCCCCTGGCTCCCTCGGCTCCGGCGGCGATGCTTGCCACGTAGCGTGTATCGAAATCGAGCGGCCGGCTGGGGGTAAAGCCCATCGTCTCCACCCCCACCCGCTCCGGTCCGACGCCGGAATCCCACAACCAGCTATAAGGCTCGTAGGTCCGCATCTGCGGAAGAACCAGCCCTGCGTCGTGCCACTCGAAGGTGCCCGCAACGGCCGCGCCGGTGGATGCGTTCTTGAGTGTGAAAGCCGCCTCCACGGAGGCACGATCCATCGGTTGGTTGAAGGCGACGTAGACGGTCGGCTCGGGGCTGACGTAGACGGTGGACCCACTGGGGTAATAGGCGACGACGGCCGGCAGGATGGTGGTGAACTCCCAGGTAAAGTCCTCCTTCAGCACGCCGCCGGTGGTATCCTCCAACCCGGCCGCGATGCGCGCCTTGTACTCGGTGGCAGGGACAAATCCCTCGTCGGGTGTGAAGGTGTAGATGGACGTGTTGAGCCACTCGCCCTGGCCCCGTACCGGCGGGACAAAGGTCAGTGGCTGCGACAGCCCCTCCTGGTCCTCGATGGCAACCAGCGGCACCACCGGGCGGTTGAACATCACCGTGACGGTGGCGTCGGCGGCGACCTCGGTCGTGCCGTCGTCCGGATAGACAGCGGCCACCTCCAGGAAGCCGACGGTGGCGAACTTGTACTCAAAGTCCGCCTTCAGCCGCTCGCCCCGTGCGCTGCGGGCCTTGTCTGCGATGGTGAGGGTGTACCGTGTGGCGCGCTCGAATCCTTCGTCCTGCGGTGTGAACGTCACGGCGCGGTCGGTGACCCACTCGAACTCGCCATCGACGTCCGGCTCGATGGAGAACGCTTTCTCCACCGACCCGGCGTCCATCGGCTGGTCGAACATGACCTGCACTGGGGCATCGAGCTGCTGCTCCTCCCCCCGCGCCGGCGAGACGTAGACCACCTGCGGCGGCAGCGGCTCCCCCTCCGGCGTCGGCGTCGTTGTCGGCTCGAAAAACACCGCCGGCAGCGAGCACTGGCAGGCCAGGCTGAAGACGGCGATGGCGCTGATGATGCTTGAGATGATCGTTCGGTTTTGGTGTTTCATTTTGGTGCCTCCTCTTTGGAGATTAGAGAGTAGAGATTGGAGACTGAGCAACTAGCCGTTGCTACAAATCACTCTTGAAGCAATACGACCTTCAAGATAAACAACCCGTCACTGCCAACTATGTACACGTATCCATCTGCCACCGCCACACCCCCGGCATGCCCCGTGTCGTAGAAGCCAACCTCGGTAGGGAAAGCTGGGTCAGAGACATCCACCACCCGTAAACCCATATCGGTGGCAATATAGACGTGGCTACCTGAAACAGCCACATCCCACGCCGAGCCGGTCGCTCCGTAGAAACCAACTTCAGCCGGGGCAGTGGGGTCAGACACATCGATCACGCGAAGGCCGGCGGACCCCGCGGCTACGTAGGCATACCCATCTACTACTTCCACGTCTTGTACAGTGCCTGTCATTTCGCAGAAGCCGACTTCAATCGGAGAGGTGGGACCTGAAACGTCAATCACCCGCAGCCCCGAATCGCCAGCAGCAACATAAGCATAGTGACCCACCGCTGTTACGCCGTGACCTGCCCAGGGCACAACATCAGCCTCCGCTTTCATCACACCAACCGTGGTTGGGGTGGCGGGGTTGGAGATATCTATCACACGCAGGCCGTACTCGTCACCTGGTCGGGCACAGTAGGAGCCGCCAGCGACATAGGCATAGTTTCCAACCACTGCCACGCTGCTGGCAAACCAACTCTGATTCACAGGCCACTCGGCTTCTATGTCGGTCAAGGAATAGATACCAAGCTGAGTTGGGATGGTAGGGTTCGACACATCCATTATGCGCATGTCCCCCCAGCACGCAGCAGCGCCGAATTCACACTCTCCATCGGTGACATAGGCAATGTCGCCTGCGACAACTACGTCAGTCGCGATTCGGCCTGTATCGTAAGAACCTACAACAGCTGGGGACATTGGCTGTGATACATCCACTACACCCAGCCTGCCCCACTCCAGGCCAACGGGACCATCTTCCCCCTCAGCAATGTAAGCATAGCCTTTCGACACTGTCACGGCGTAGCCATCCGCCAATGTATCGTAGAGTTCAACTTCAACCGGATTAGCGAGTACCGATACGTCTATTATGTGTACTCCTTCCCAGTCGACAATATAGATATAGTTATCTCCTACAGCCAAGTCTCTGGGCTCAAATAAGGAGACGCTGATGCCATTGATCTTTGCAGGAGCGGAAGGAGCAGATACATCTATTACTTCCAGGCTTCCATATTGCTCAATGACATAGATGTAATCACCTAGCATAGCCAGATCATTAGGCCAGGAGACCATCTCATAGACTCCAACCACAGTCAAAGCAATGGGAGTAGATATTTCTACCACGTACAGACTGCCTTTCAGTCTGCCATCATCGTCCACAAAGCCGGAAGAAATGTAAGCGTAATCCCCTTTCACTACCACATCTTGCACTGTCCCTGGAAAAGCATATGAAACAATCTCAACGAGAGCACTTGGATCGGAGACATCCAAAACTTGTAAGCCTTGTTCACCAGCGGCCAAATAAGCAAAATCCCCTGCCACCGCTATGCCAACAGGTATCCACTGTGGAGAAATATAGGACCCTATCTCAATAGGGATAGAAGGGTTTGAAACGTCCAAGATTCGTACAGCGCCGGAGTCTTCGACAACGTAGATATAGCCACTCACCACCACAACACTCTGAATTGCCCCAGATGTGCCATATGAACCAACCTCAATTGGAATAATGGGGTTTGACACATCCACAACTCGTAAGCCTGAAGCGTTGGTTGCAACGTAGGCGTAATTATCCTTGACGCAGATATCTGAGATACCCCACTTACCAACTGGCAACCGAGTAACACTCACTTGCACAATGTGAATAGGACTAGGCAAATCCCAAATTAAAAAATCTCGACCGGCTCCCACATAGGCATAAGGTTCCTTAACAAATATGACAGAAGGATGCCCTCCAACGCGCCCCACTAATTCCATGTTCCAGGCACTGCCAGCGGGGACAGCAGATGTCACGGTCGGCGCGGCAGTTGGCGGGGGAGAAGCCAGTGTCCTCGTCGGCACCGATGCAACAGTCGGCGTTTCGATTGGCAGTGTAGGACTAGAAGACGGAAACGGTACCTCTCGGGTATCACAGGTGCAAGCCACCAGAGACACGGACAACGTTACGAAAAGAGCGACTCCTCGCTTCTTCACAAACTCTCCCTCCAATCTCCAGTTTCCATTCTCCAACTCACTCCACAACTATGACCACCCGATCACTCTCCAACACCCGCCCGCCCACATCCTTCCCCACCGCCCAGAAGGTGTGCGCGCCCGGCGTCATCTGCCACCGCGCCTGGTACGGCGGACTGCTCAGCGTCGCCAGCGCGCGGCCGTCCACGTACAATGTCACCTCTTGTAGCGCGACGCCATCGACCGGGCGAACGGCCACGAAGATCTGCTGCGACGAGGCGGGAACCTCCGGCGACAGCCAGTAGCGCCCGCCCTGGTCAGGGCCGGTCATGATCAAGGGCGTGCGAGCCACGGGGACTGCAGGGCCGGCGACAGATTCACCCACCGCCGGGCTGCCGGGGCACATGGGCGAATACGCCTCCGGCGGCTGGGGGATGTTCTGCCAGCGCACCCAATCTTGCGCCTCGGCAGGGTAGAGCGTGTATCGCTTCTGGACGGTGTAATCCGGCGCACAGCCGGGACCGGCCAGCAGGCCGTTGCGCGCGTCGAGGGCGTAGGTCCAGTGCCAGTCGTCGGTGCGCGTCGGCTCGGTGCCTTCGATGAACAGCTCATCGATCGTGTGCGGGCAGCGCGCCGACACCCTGCTCCCTGTTCCCTGCCCACTGCTCCCCGGGGCCGGCGGCAGCCCGCTGTCGGCGCACACCGCCACCCGCACCATCCCCGGCGGCTCGACGAACGCGCGCACGGGCCGCCCCTTGTGCAGCGACTCCATCACATCGTGCCAGATGGGGGCCGCGCCCGTCACGCCGCTGACCTGCTCCATCGGCGTGTTGTCGGCGTTGCCCGCCCACACGCCGACGACCAAGTCAGGGGTGTACCCCACCGTCCAGTTATCGCGCCAGTCGGTGGTGGTGCCGGTCTTGACCGCCGCCGGGCGCGTCAGCTTGAGTGCACCGCCCTCGCCAAAGGTCGAGATGCGGGCAAAGTCGTCGCTCAGGATGTCGGTGATCAGGTAGGCCACGCGCGCGTCCATCGCCCGCGGCCCCGGCGCGGTCTCCCACACCTTCAACACCCGCCCGTCGTGATCCTCCACCCGCGTGACGAGCACCGGCTCGACCCGGTAGCCGCCGTTGGCGAAAGCGCCGTAGGCCGCCGTCAACTCCAGCAGCCGCACCTCGCCGCCGCCCAGCGTCAGCGCCAGGCCGAAGCGGTCCGCGTCGTCGAAGGTGGTGATGCCCATCGCGCGCGCCTGCTTCGCCATCTCGCCGACGCCGACCTGGTCCAGCACCTTCACGGCGACCAGGTTGTAGCTGGAGGCCAACGCCTGCCGCAGCAGCACCGGCCCGTGCCACTGCCGGTCATAGTTGCGCGGGACGTAAGGGTCGCCCTCGCGGGTGACAAAGACCGTGCGCACGTCCACCATCATCGTCGCCGCTGTGAGAGGGCTTCGCCCTGAGCTTGTCGAAGGGTCGGGGTCGAAGGCCGCAGCGTAGGTGATGGGCTTGATGGACGAGCCGGGCTGGCGCGTGGCGACGGCGACGTTGACCGCCCCGTCGATCTGCGGATCGAAATAGTCAGGGCTGCCCACCATCGCCAGCACCCCGCCCGTGTGCGGGTCGAGCACGACGACGGCGGCGCTGGTCACGTTGCGCGGCGGCTGGCCCCCGCTCGTATCGGCCAGTTGCTCCAGGCGGCGGCGCACGATACGCTCCGCCGTGTGCTGCGCGTCCAGGTCCAGCGTCGTATGGACCTGCAAGCCCTGGGTGTACAGCGCCTCCAGGCCAAACTCCCGCTCCAGTTGGCTGCGCACCAGCATCACAAAGTGGGGCGCTTCGATGGGAAAGGAGACCGAGGCAAACCGCAGGTCTTCCCTGGCCGCCTGGTCGGCTTCGTCTTGCGTGATAGCGCCGTGCTTGACCATCAGGCCCAGCACGACCCCCTGGCGCTCCCTGGCGGCCCGCGGGTTCTCCAGCGGATTGTAGACGGCGGGCAACTGCGGCAGCCCGGCCAGCAGGGCGCACTCGGCCAGGTCGAGCTCGGCGGCGCTCTTGGCATAATAGGTGTTGGCCGCCGCCTCCAGCCCGTAGGCCAAGTTGCCGTAGTAGGTCTCGTTCAGATAGAGGGTGAGGATCTCGTCCTTGCCGTACGTGCGGGCGATGCGCCAGGCCAGGATCGACTCCCGCAGCTTGCGCTCCAACGTGACCTGCGCCCGCTCCTCCGGCGAAAGCAGCAGGTTGCGCGCGAGCTGCTGGGTGATGGTGCTGCCGCCGGAGAGGATCTCGCCGCCGCGCAGGTTGATCCACACCGCGCGGACGATGGCCCAGCCATCGACGCCGGGGTTGGCGTAAAAGCTGGCATCCTCCGTGGCGATGGTGGCGTCGATGCAGGCCTGGGGGATCTCACTCAGCGGGACGGGGGTGTGCGCGCCGCCGTGCGGGTCGAGGATCTCGTACAGCAGCCGCCCCTGCCGGTCGTAGATGCGGGTGGAGGGGGCGGCGGTGCGCTCGTACAGCCGGTCGGGCGAGGGGAGGTCCACCATCAGCCAGCGGGCCAGGCCAAAGAGGCCCACCGCCAGCAGGATGGCGAGGGCGAGAAGAACGCGAACCGATCGGACGAGAATGAGCCGGCGCCGACTCATCGGCAGTGTACCCCCGGGAATGTGTGCGTTAAGTTGCGATCATTATAGCACAATTCCCGCGCGCTATCTCGACGGACAGCGGACTGCGGCTTGCCGCTTGGCCTACGGGGGTGTGACGGTTGGGGTACGGGAACGAGGCGGCCCGCTCCAAGCCGTGCAGCGCCGCGCCTCGGGCAGGAGCTGCAGCGAGCGCGCTGACTATCTTGCCGCGCGGGGAGACCTGCACTATAATGATGGAGGCCAGGCTCGCTGCACGAGCCCTCGCCGATCTTGCGGACCGTGAATATGACCGGGAAATGTCACAGAGAATAGAACAACTTCGAGAGGAAAACCCCAATTTGACTACTGAGGAACTTGCCGCCAAACTCACCGAGTACAAAGCAGAGCGGCAAATGCGAAAGGATGAACTAAGTCCAAGCACGAAAGTTTTGACGGATAAAAATCTAGTGGTACCATGAAGGGCATGAAACCAACCTACGTACCACCACTGACAAAGCAACAACTTCAGAATTGGGCGAGTTGTATCGGACAACCAAGGCACCTCGCCTGCGAACCCGAGCTCAGATGGTATTGCTTTCAGCCGAGAAGGGCCTAAAGGTCGGTGAGATTGCAGAGATCGTGCGAGAGAGTGAGGCCACAGTGCTACGCTGGCTAAAGCGATACATAGCCGAGGGGGTTGAAGGCCTGAAAGACGCCCCTCGACCAGGCCGCAGCCGGACTGTGACGGACGCGTATCGTGAGAGTCTGATAGAGGCCGTACGTCGCAGACCACGAAGCCTGGGGCTCCCTTTCTCTCTATGGACCTTGCAGCGCCTCGCAGACTACATGGCGGAACAGACTGGGATCCGAGTCTCGGCGGAGACAGTCAGGCGCACCTTGAAGGATGCTGATATTGTGCTCAGTCGCCCGCAGCATACGATCAGCACAGTCCAGATCCAGAGTACAAGGTGAAAAAAAGACGGTTGAGGAGACACGAGACTACCTGATGCCGGGTGATGTGTTCTACTACGCGGACGAGTTCAACATCAGTTGGATGCCGACACTGCAGGCCATCTGGAGTCCGAAAGGGCAGCAGATCATGATTCCCACGCCGGGTCAACCCAAGAAACACTATGGCCTTGGTGCCGTCAACTATCACACAGGCGAAACGGCGGTCATCATCCGCAGACGAAAACGACGTAAAGAGGTGGCCGAACTGCTGCAACTTTTAGTCGACAAGCACCCCACTGGAACCATCTATGTGGCCTGGGACAACGCCAATACCCACGAAGATGACGAAGTGGAAGCCGTTGTTCGGGCTGCCGCTGGACGTCTCGTGCTTCTCTATTTGCCCACCTACAGTCCGTGGTTAAATCCCATCGAGATGCTGTGGCATCACTTCCGGCGTGAGGTGACACACTGCGAGCTGTTTGAAACTGTTAAAGAACTCTTGGACGCTTCGCGCGATTTCTTCAATCATCACAATCAAATGCCTGAGCGGGTACTGTCAATCATTGGCTCGCGCACCACTACTCAGAATTTCTGTGTTTGTACTTAGGTGCCTGTCAACATATTCCTGCTTCGCGCGTTTGGGGAAGAAATCGCCAAGTCTGCCCATGGCGACCTAACTGTCTTGGATGTAGTCTACAAGCAGGTCGCTATCGGGCAATGCCTTCGCAATAGCCTCTAGAGGAATGCCGTCGTTCCTGTCAGACGACTCCCAGGCAGTGTCGTGGCTAAGGTCTTTGAGTTCACCAAATGACAGATGCCCAAACTCCTCAATCGCCGCGTCAAGGCACTCTATATCTGACTCGCTCAACAATTCCAGGGCGGGCTCTCGGAGAGGGACAATGTCGTAGTTCTGGACTGTGAAGGCCTCGGTGATCGGCACATCGGTCCAGCAGAAACCATCGCCGCGAACGTGTTTGACAATATCATACGCTCCGCTTGGCACAGGTCCCAGCTTCATTGCCACGTAGCTGTCTCCGCAGATTAAGCGACCGTACTCAGCCAGATGCTTTTTGTCAGCGAGGTACAGGACCTTAAGAGCCCTATAAGTATCGGGGACCGTTTTTACAATGTAGAGAAGCACTTCAACAGTCTTCTCCACACTGAACATTTGTCTGATGCCCACCGTTTCTTCTCCCCGTCAGGCCATACCCAGAGGATTGCTAGTTCTTTTTATCCGCAACCATTATACTACATTTTTCAAGTTTAGAACGCGTGTGGTAGCTCCACATTTAGCCGTGGTCGCCGATGTAGGCGCGGATTCCTATCCGCGCTGCGCCTTCGCGCGCTTGGAAAGCGCGGCTACAATGCCCGTTTTGAGTCCGAATCGGGTTTCTCGACCCTCATCACGGTTAAATGCAGTCCTACCACGCGTGTTGGTAATGTTTCTCAACAGTTGAGATAAATGGCGAAAGGGCCATCTGGACGCCCCGCGGGGCATTCGAAACACAGTTCAAACTGGCTCAAGATGCTCTTGTCCCCCACGCCGCAAGAAACGCGAG
>Ga0315545_1002199_pt1 | contig 17883 bp, 15 predicted proteins | sample SalMarSW160210MG_FD_203096 | JGI IMG/M metagenome (GOLD analysis project Ga0315545, IMG submission 203096) | Salt marsh sediment microbial communities from the Plum Island Ecosystem LTER, Massachusetts, United States - Salt Marsh Sediment SW1602-10 ...
TGTACAGAAAGTACTCCTGTCCGTTCAAAAATTTAAAGGTTTTCTGCCAGAGATCCTTGGCGTTGTCTATGTACCACTTCATCTTGGAATATGACCACATACTGGAAAGAGGCACGCCTGATATCTGGTGATAGGTTTCTTCGCCGATCTCCCTCTTGATCCACTGGAGTGCCTGATCGGCACGTGCGTCCGACCAGACGATGGATGCCATGAGAGGTTCGATGTGTTTGTCGACAGGGACGAAAGTGCCCCTCTGGCTCGATATCCCCAGAGACTTGATGCTCCTGGCTGGTACTCCTGTTTTCGAAATAACCTCTTTTGTGGCTTCACAAATCTTTTCCCACATGAGGGAAACATCCTGCTCTACCCAACCCGGGTAGGGAAACACGCACGGATACTCCCGGTAGGCCATTCCCAAAATCTTTCCATTCGTGGTGGTAATCAGGGCTTTTACCCCTGTGGTGCCGATGTCAAGACCAGCAAGGTATATTTCCTCAGCCATACGCATCTCCTTTCCACTGTTTTACCGCCATGCAGCTTTCCATTAATCCGTTACCTGAATTGTGTGAAGCTCCTGGATCATGTCGAATATCTCATACAGGGGGCCGTTGAGGATCTTCTCCCGCATTCTGTATATTTTCATGTACATTTCATTGTTCTTTTTGATCGGCGAGAAAGTGTTTTTCACCTTTACCCACTGAGAGATTGTTTTCTTCAGGTCTTTGATGTCTCCAACACCATACGCCGCGAGGAGCGCGTTTCCGAGAACCGCTCCTTCAGTCCTCTGGAGTGTCACATAAGGAGCATTGAGTATATCCGACTTGATCTGGTTCCAGAACGCACCCTTGCTTCCTCCCCCCGTACCGACAACCCGTTTGAGCTGAATGCCCACACTGCGCAGGATTTCAACGTAGGAAAGGTACTCGAATGCAATCGACTCAAGTATCGATCGCCAGAGCGTCGCAGAATTGTTGGATCCGTAGAGGCCGACCCATGCTGCACTAGCGTTCGGCCACGCAGGTGAGCTTCTCCCCTGAAGAAACGGGAAGAAGAGCGAGTACTCCGCTCCGATTGGTGTCTTTTCCGCACGCTTGTTCATACGCTCGTAAAACTCCTCGTCCCCTTTCTGCATGAGAACCTCATCCCTGAACCATCGGAGACTCAACCCTCCTGCTGGGATAAAGCTCCAGTACATGTAATGGTCCTCAAATGTCGCCATGGCATTGATGATTACCTTCTTCTCCGTTACCTCCCGTCTGAAATCCGGGACGGCAAAGGTAAATATCGATGCTGTTCCCGCAACATCGGAGCACATACCAGTATCGATGACTCCAGATCCTAAATTGGACTGCATGATGTCCCCTGCACCCGCAACAAGTGGGATCCCTTCTCGAAGACCGGTTTTTTCCGCCTCCTCACGTGTAAGGGTTCCGACCACATCCCAGGGTTTCTTTGACTTTGGAAGTATTTCATAGGGAATTTCCAGGAGCTCCATCTGTTTTTCCGACCAGTCCCTTTTGCGTGCATCAAACCCTATAACCCATCCGGACATATGGGCGTAGTCGATAAACGCGTCTTTCGCCTTGAGACCGCCCAGTTTCCCCATCACGTAATGAGCCCCTGTCACCAGTTTCTTTGTTTTCTTTCGAAAATCACTGTTATTATTCAGAAGCCATTTGCAGAACATGGGCGGCATATAACTGCCGATATCGGCATTGCCGCTTTCTTCCGCCCACAGAGGGTCGAGATTTTCAGAAACGTGCTTTGCCTCCCTTTTTGCCCTTCCGTCGAGATATGGAATATAGGGGCCCACCGGTTTCCAGTTGTCGTCGATAGGTAAAAACCCGCAGATGATACCGCTGCAGGAAATACCTCGTACACCTTTGGGATCTATCTTGCTCGTGTGCATACACTCCCGTATACACTCAGTCACCACATGATAGAACTGTTCAGGTTCCATTTCCGCCCAGCCCGGTTTCGGGTATTTTATCTCGTGCGGGCGGTAGGCTTCTGCTACCAGCGTCGAGTCATCAGCGTAGATCGCAACCTTTGTACCCATTGTACCGCAGTCGTACCCGATGTAATATCGTGCCATTTTCTCCCCCTTCTAAAATACTACTTTGTACGTTAACGCACAATATATTTTTATATCTTCTCTATTGTCATTTCACTTCCGCAAAATCAGGGAAGCGATACCGACGTTTCGTTTCAGGATTTCAATCCAAAAGACTCTGGCCTGTTTCACCGTCAAAGATATGAATGTGCTCGAACTTGATTTTCAGCCAGACCGGCGAATCAATCTCATATTTCGACCCGACAACGGTCTTGGCCTTCACCATATCGTCACCAATCGTAATATCGATGATCACGTCCTCACCGAGCGGTTCTGTTATATAAATCTTACCGGAAATGTCGTATTTATCGGGCTCTTTCTGGAAGAGGACGAAAGATTCAGGGCGTATGCCGAGTTCGACAATTTTCTCGTCTCCAATTTCCTTTTTTGAGAACTGGGAAGACACGCTTTCGGGCAACTTGAAGTGAAACTGATCATGTACGATGTTATAGGAGCCGTTCTCCTTATTCAGTTTGCACTGGAGGAAATTCATCGGCGGATCCCCGAGAAACCCACCCACAAACTTGTTGGCCGGATGGTTGAACACCTCGTCTGGAGTGCCAATCTGCTGCAGAACGCCGAAATTCAAAACCGCGATTCTGTCAGCCATTGACATCGCCTCGAGCTGGTCGTGGGTGACATAGATCATCGTCGCCTCGAGGTCTCGATGAAGACGCTTCATCTCGCCTCTCATGTGCGTTCTCAGCTTCGCGTCCAGGTGTGAGATCGGCTCATCGAGAAGAAACACCTTAGGATTTCGAACGATTGCCCTTCCGATTGCCACCCGTTGCTTCTGGCCGCCGCTGAGCTGTCGCGGCCACCGGTCGAGCAACGACTCAATATCAAGTATCTTTGCCGCGTGATGAACTTTCTGCTTCAATGTGTTTTCCGCCATCCTCTGAACCCGAAGCGGATATGCCATGTTGTCGAATACTTTCTTGTGGGGGTAGAGGGCGTAGCTTTCAAAAACCATGGCGATATCACGCTTGTGAGGATCAACCTCATTGACCACCACATCGTCGATAATGATCTTTCCTTCGGTAATGTGCTCTAGGCCGGCAATCATCCGCAGGGTCGAGGATTTTCCGCACCCAGAAGGGCCGAGCAAGCAGAGAAACTCCCTGTCCATGCAGTCGATACTGAGGTCTTTTACCGCCTCTACCTTTCCGTATTTTTTCCAAACGTTCTGTAGTTTTACATGAGCCATTTGAATAGTATCTCCTTACTTACGTATAATGTGTTGCGTGCCGCGTGATGAGTCTCATCAGCATTACTCCCGCACCGCTCCCATGGTCAGGCCCTGCACAAGGTATTTCCTGATAAGGATCCCGAGAAATATCATCGGCACGACGAGGATGACCGTTGCAGCGGTGATGGGCCCCCAGCGAATGTAAGCCGTTGTCTGCAGCTCAGGAATAGCGACGGGAACGGTCTTTGCAGGTGCCCCCCCGATGACAGCGGCGAAGAGAAAGTCGTTCCATGAAAAGAGCACACAGAGGACGAATGACGCGACGATTCCCGGTGCGGCGAGCGGAAGTGCGATTTTTCTGAATACTCTCCAGTGTGTGTCTCCGTCGACAAAGGCCGCCTCCTCTATCTCCACAGGGATATCATCAAAAAATCCCTTTATAAGCCACAGCGCAAAGGGGAGGTTAAAGGTAGTGTATGCAGTGATCAACCCCGGAATGGTCTGCAAAAGCCCTGTTTTTCTGAATATGTAGTACAGCGGTACGATGACGACCACAATGGGCGCCATCCTCGTTGATATGATCCAGAAGGAGATATTGTTCTCCTGTTTGAATTTCCCCCGTGAAAGACCGTAGGCACCGAGCGTTCCAAGCACGATAGCGATTACTGCAGAGCTCAGAGATGCCGTGAGCCCGTGCCATACGTATGTTCCGAATTTTTCCTCGATCAGCAGGGCCCTGTAGTGTTGTCCGGTAGGTTTGAACCTGAATACATTCAAAACCCCTTTCCAGTCGCCGATCTCAGGAGTGGCGAAAGCCTCCCGCTCGGTCTTGATCGAGGAAAGTACCATAATACCGAGTGGGGTCACCGTCCACACAAACCAGACGGCGAGTACGATGACGATTATGATCTTTGTCACAATCTTTCTTTCGTGTACGATTGTTTCTACTGATTCTGGCATTACCTCTGCACTCCTTTCCTCTTCAATAGATTGACGAATGCGATCGCAAGTCCGATGGTTAAAAGCATGAGCACGAATCCCATCGCAGCGCCTCGTCCGAGCTCGAAGAAGTGAAACGCGACGTCGAATAGGTAGAATGCAACGGTCTTCGTTGCACCCGCTGGACCTCCAGTAGTCATCACGAATATCTTGTCTATATACCGCATGATGTCCATGAACCTGATGAGTACTGCGATCACGATAACGGGCACCATATTGGGAAATGTCACGTCTATAAAACGCCTTACAGGACCTGCGCCGTCAACTTTTGCCGCCTCCATCTGGTCGAGAGGAACTTTTTTCAAACCCGCAAGGAGAACGAGCGCCATAAACGGAGTCCACTCCCATATATCCGCGATGATGATTCCCGCAAGCGCCCATTGGAGATCTCCGAGTATTGATCCCTTTTTGAGTATGCCGATCGTTCGCAGAAACCAGAAATACCAGCCAAACGACGCATTGAAGATATACAGGTACAAAAACCCTACTGCAACGGGTGCAACCATCATCGGAAAAAGAAATACAGTCGTGAGCGTATTCGCACCACGCCTGATATTGTTGAGCAGTAGTGCGATGGTAAATCCCAGCAGAAACTCAATCGTGAGGGATATTCCGACGTATTTCGCCTGTATACTCCATCCCTTGACCCATAGATGATCCTGAAAGAGCTGTATGTAGTTCCGGAATCCAACAAATTCGTTTTTCGCACCCGGCCTTACCGCAACCTTGAACACGCTCATTACGATCATCCAGAAAAAGGGGTACACCGTGATGGCAAGCAGTAAAATGACGGCCGGGATCACCATCCATCCGTAAAAACTGAGTCCGTATCTTTTCTTGTGGAGGACACTGAGCTGTCTTCCTGATGTTTCCAATACTTCCGAATTGGCCACTTGCTTCTCCTTACCACGTATAAGTCTTTATATATCAATAGAGCGGCGCAAGGATTAAAATCCATGCGCCGCCCTGTTGTAATCTTATACACCGTGCATCTGGTCGAGTCTTTTTTTCAGTATACTCGCTGTCTGTTCGGGGCTCTGTTTTCCTGCGACACACTTCGAGCACTCCACACACTGGAGCACCGAGTACTCATTCCACTTCGGAATCTTCGGGCCTGGAACCACATGCGGCGGTTCGACGCCCACAAGACTTGGTGGATAGGTCAGCGCGTTGGGCATGGTTGTGGGCCGTTTCATGGCCTTCACCACTTCCGGGTCCGTGAGAACGCTCATCCTCGTCGGGGTTCCGCCGAGGCCTTTGAGCACGCTTTTCTGGATCTCAGCCGAGGTTGCATAAACGGCGAAGATGTAGGCAGCCCGCTGCATGTCCTCGGAAAGGTTCCCGTTGATTGCGATCCCGCCGATACCGTAGTTGGTGCCGTTGACGGCCTGGCCGCCGTTGACAATCCATGAGGGTTCACCCTTGGGATCCAATCCGTATGCAGTCCGTCCGCCTGCAGCCTGGGACTGTTCGGGATCTTCAACCGTTGCCGCGAACTCACCGTAGTTCACGCACATCGCGACCTTGCTGGTTTGATATGCCGTGTTCACGCCCGCCCAGTTCCAGCTCAAACTTTCGGGATGGGCGTACTTGTAGAGCTCGCGCAGGGTATAGAGGTTCTTGATCGACTGATCGTCACCCCAGTGGCAGGGTCCTGGGTCTCTTGCGCCAATGAACGGATCATCAAAGCTCCACTCCTCCCACTGTCCGTGAGCAAAGAATACCCGCTGGAAGTCGAGCTGGCCGGCCCAGCCTTCGAGTCCCTGGAAACCAAAACCGTATTCGATCTCAGGAACATCCTTCCCGTTGAAAAACTTCATGAAGTCCAAAACCTGCTTCCATGTGGTGTCGTCGGTGTACTCGAGCGGATAACCAAACTTGGCCTCGAACTTGCCGGCATACTTCTCGAACAGGTCCTGGCGATAGAACATGATCGCTATCGCGTTGTCATAGGGGAAGGCCACGAGTCGGTCCTTGTTGTAGAAGAAACCCGTGACATCGAGCCAGCGGTAGCCCCACTTGTCGACGTCATACCCCTCGGGTTCCTGGGGCAGAGTGTCATCGCCGATGAACTTGAACAGGTCTGCCTGATAATCAGCGAACATCGTGGTCATCGGCTTGTCCTGCGCATAGTTCAACTGATAACCGCCGGTACCGCCCTTGAGGTCAATACCGACCTTCTCCTGTACCGTGGAGAGCACATCCTGCCTGATCTCGATCTCCATACCCGTCAGTTCCTTGAACTCGTTCGCCCTCTCCTTGATTGCGTAGGACGGCGGCGTGTTTTCCGACATAAAGATCAGCTTTGTGCCTGCGTACTGTTTCCACAGGTCACCCTCCACTCCGGGCATCTTTTTTTCTGCTTCTTTCTTGTCTTTCGAACCCAGAACGCTTCTGGGCTTGATAACAGTCCCTCCCACAGCATAGAGAAGACCCCCGCCAAGGGCTGCCTTCCCGGCATGTGAAAGAAACCTTCTTCTTGACATCTTTTCATTAAACATGTGAGTGAATCCCCCTTTCGTAACTTTTTAAGTTACAAAAATTTTTTGATACTGCATACGTAAGCCTGTATCACCTCCCTCTCATGACATGATCCGCCCATAACAGCCATATGCCCCTTGTGTCGATACATTGCATATTCCCGAAAGGTATACGGAGAACCTTTACGTACAAATTACGTCAGAAACCGACTTCAATAAAGAATTCATACTCATCGCCTCTGTACAGCGATTCTTCGTATTCCATCGGCACCATATCGTTTGAATATGTGACGCCCGTGACGAGATATGCGGGTGTGGATAACCCGCAGTGAAGAAGCCCCGCCTCCTCTTTGTTGAGAAACATAAGCCGTAAATGCTGCTTCGCGCCGAGAAGCTTGATGCCGTACCGCTCTTCATATATTTCATAGAGGGAGCCTGAAAGGTCTTCATCGTAAACTCCCGGGCAGTATTTCACATTAATGTACCGAACCTCGAGCATCATCGGGGTACCACTCCCGAAGCGGAGACGTCTGAGCTTCAGGATGGAATCACCCGGCTGAAGTGCGAGCCTTTCCATATACTTACCCGACGCTTTGATAATTGACTTTTCAAGTACATCAGTACTGGGAACGAGGCCGACCTGCTCCATGTTCTTCGTAAAACTGAGCACTTTTTTCAAGCTTCGCTCAACGTGCCTCGACCTGATAAATGTGCCTATTCCCTGCATTCTCGTAATCAAACCTTCGTTTTTCAGAATATCGATGCACTTCCTGACAGTGGTGGATGACACACTGTACTTTTCCTTGAGCTCATTTTCACTCATCAGCTTGTCACCTTCCTGAAGTCTCCCGGAAGTGATGTCACGATGAATGATGTCAACAAGCTGCAGGTATTTTGGTTTGAAATTGTCGAGCAAATCAGCCATAGGCTCTATGGAGAAATTAGCAGTAATTTTACAGTAACATACTAATTTGTAAATAAAAAATATTACTCTTGAAAAAGAGATTTTAAATTGTACAATAACGCACTAATTTGTCAACAGAAATCTGACAATTCAGGCAATTTCACTCCGCCGGGAGAGCGTGTTTTTCCTTTTTATGAATACTATTGTCGTGCAATTCTTCTTTTTTTCCTGTTATTGTATATATATACTGTACGGAGAGATAAAAAATGAAAGCAGTGATTATGAGAAAACCCGGGCCACCTGATGTACTCGAGGTATCGGATTTTCCTGATCCCGAGATCCGCGAAGAACGCCATGTCATCGTGCAACTCGAATCATCTGGGCTAAATCCGGTAGACGCGAAACAGCGTAAACGGGGCACCGTATACCCGGCACCTCCTCCACACATACTCGGAATCGACGGTGCAGGAACGGTGATAGAAAGGGGGAAGAAGGTAACGCGATTGCAGAAGGGAAGCCGTGTGTATTTCATGAACGGAGGAATCGGAAAAAAGCCCGGAACCTATGCACAGTACTGCGTCATCGATGAAGCATTTGCGGCCATTATTCCGGAAGGGCTTTCATTTGTTCAGGCCGCGGCAGTGCCTCTTGGTTTTCTTACCGCCTGGGAGACGCTTTTCGACAGGATAGGGCTGAAAAAAGATGAAAGAATACTCATACATGCCGGAGCCGGGGGGGTCGGACACTTTGCCGTCCAGCTCGCCCGTATCGCAGGAGCACACGTGTGTACCACAGTCTCATCACCGGAGAAAAAAACATTTGTCGAAAAACTCGGTGCAGAAAAGGTTATTCTCTACCGTGAAAAAGACTTTGTTGAAGAAGTCCTTGACTGGACACAGGGAAAAGGAGTCGACTGCGCAGTTGAAACCGTGGGAGGTGAAAATATCTCCCGTACGGTGTCTGCGGTCAAAATCTACGGGCGTATCGGCATGCTGCTCGACCCCGGGGCCGCACACTGGAAGGAGGCCCGATTGAAGAATATTGTGTGTGGCCTTGAGATGGTGCTCACCCCCCAGTACTATGACATACGGGAAAGACGAATCCGCCACCGGCAGATACTCGAGGAGCAGGCACCGTATTTCGAAAACGGCGAACTTCAGGTGAATGTTGGCAGGACTTTTCCGATTGATGCGGCACGGGAGGCTCACCGCATTCTCGAAGAGGGCCACGCACTGGGTAAATATGCGCTCACTGTTGAATGATTGAGAGAAAATGAAAAATTACGGCAGCCCCCAGATGCACACAGCAGAGCACATTCTCAATCAAACGATGGTGCGGATGTTCGACTGCGGCCGAAGCTTCAGCTCACACATAGAAAAGAAAAAGTCAAAATGCGATTACCATTTTCACAGAGATCTCACCGAAGATGAAAAAATAGAAATCGAAAAACGGGTGAACGAGATCATTAAAAAAGACCTGCCTGTATCGGAAGGCTTCCTCCCCTTTGAGAAAGCTTCCCACATCTATAATCTCAAGCGTCTTCCCGGTGGTAAAAAAGACACTGTAAGAATCGTCAAAATCGGCGACTATGACTCCTGCCCGTGTATCGGGGAACACGTGCCGTCAACCGGCACTATAGGTACGTTTAAAATCACGACCTCAAGCTACAACGATGGTGTGCTGAGAGTTCGCTTCAAAGTGTTTTCCGAGCATAACAAAAAGGACTGATACAGTGCTGCCGTTAACCCTCAGTCCGGTTGTTTTACGCTTTTTACACTTTTTCTGCAGATAAGCATTCCTCCCACAAGCACTTTTTCAGCAGGCATTTTTGACATCTCCTCAATCCTGATGATTGCGTGCTTCATCGCGATCTTGCCTATACGTGTTTTTGACACTTTCAGCGTACTGAGAGGCGGTTCCATTACCGCACTCAAGGGAAGGTCGTCAAACCCGATAATCGATATATCTTCAGGTACGGAAAAGCCCCTCTCTTTCAATGCCTTTATGCATCCATACGCGATTATGTCATTTGTCGAAAAAAGAGCTCGCGGAGGTTTCACACCCTTTTTCAGTATTTGCAGCATGTCTGAATACGCACCATCGATTGTTGAATCAACGGAGAACACATATTTTTCATTATATGGAATTTGAAAATGCCTGAGCGCATTTTTATACCCAATCTCCCGTAATCGAAAATTTCTCACCTTAACCGGAGATCGCAAAAAACCAATCTCTTGATGTCCGTTTTCCACAAAATGCTGAATAATTTTCAACACCGCATCGATATTGTTCATATCGATAAAATCATAATTGAAGAAATCAAAATAGGTATCGATGAATACAACGGGGATTTTAAGCCTTTCGAAGTGCTCTATATCCTTAAAATCCAGCTCTGTCCCGAGGGCAATTATTGCCTTCTGCCCAAGATGCTTAACCGTATCGACCAGTTCTGCGATATTGCTGGTTTTAAATGTATTTATTTCCAGTCCATAGCCATTTATCGTCGCCTCCCTGCTTAATCCATCTGTGTAATCCGCAATAAACACTTCATGATCGCGGTTCACGGTATGGGCGTGTTTGGCGATCTTCAGAAATCTAATCGTCCCATTTCCCATCTTCTCGCGGTATAATGAATCCGGTATCCTGTAATTGAGCTCTTTTGCGATTCTCAGTACTTTTTCTCTTGTTTTTTCACCTATACCCGGTTTTCCGTTTATTACAAGAGAAACCGTTGCCATTGATACATTGGCTTTTTCGGCTATGTCTTTTATTCTTACAACCATGCGATATGCACCTTAAACACTTTTTCCAGACCGATCACAGAGCTAAAGGAGCTTTACCCCGGGTATCTCACCTTTCTTTAAAACAGCAACAATCGTCACTGAAATGATTAAAACTGAACCGAGCACGATCTCTTTCATAAAAAACGGCATATTCACCATTATGAATCCATTTTCTAAAACCGCCAGCAATAACGCCCCCACAATCGTTCCCCAAATATTCGGCATTCCATCCCTTAAGAACACTGCTCCCAAAAACATTGCACTTATGCCTGGAATTAAGTTCCCTTCTCCCATTCCGGGTGTTCCTGAGCCCAACAATGAACCGATCATTATTCCACCCAAGCCCGCAGTGGCTCCGGATATCACCAGGGCAAGAAATTTAACCCTCCGCACCTCGATTCCTACATGAATCGATGCGGTGGGGTTCCCTCCGGCTGCATGCAGATAGCGGCCTTTCTTCGTGTGCTCCAGAAAGATCACAAAAACCAGTATCACCAGCAAGAATACTATGACAGGGGTTGGGACTATTTTGAATACGAACGCGCGTCCGAGAATTGGAAATAGATCCGGAAAAGTGGCAAAGTAAAGTGTCGCCCCCTTGGTGATGAACTTTGTGAGCCCTGCAAGTACAGTCATCATCCCTATTGTTTCAATAATGGAAGGGACGCCCAAATACACAATAATGATTCCATTAATGGCGCCGATTCCGATTCCAATTGCCCAGGATATCAACCACGCCGGTATTGCAGGCATATAAAAATGTCCCATCAGGAACACGCTCATCACACCGGTGATACTCGCGATTGCCGCAAAAGACATGTCAAACTCACCAGCAATAATCACAGTGGTAAGCCCAATCGCCAGTATTCCCACGATGCTTGCCTGCCTGACAATTGTTAATACATTCTCTACAGAGTAATACGCTGGCTCGATTGCAGAAAAGATACCAAACATGACCAGGAGGGCGATCAAAACCCCATACTTCCTTATGTATGCGCGAAAATCCATCCGAAATACATGCGTCTCTCCTTCATGTGCACACATCACAAAATCCTCCGCATAAAATATTTTCTTACAGGGCTAAGTGCAGTATTTTTTCACCATCGAACTCTTCACGGGAGAGCTCTCCTGCGATGGTGCCGTCTTTGAATACGTACATTCTGTCACACACTCCGATGAGCTCGGGCAGCTCGGAAGATATAAAAAGCACTCCCGCTTCTCTTTCTTCAGCATGATGCCGTATAATCGTATATACTTCGTACTTCGCTCCCACATCTATGCCCTGTGTCGGTTCATCCATAATCAGCACCTTCACGTCTTCATGGGATATCCACCGACCGATAACAATCTTCTGTTTGTTTCCACCGCTCAGTTCATCTATGTTCTGGTTGATATTGGAATATTTCAATTTCAAGTGTTCTGAATTGGCAATCTTTTTCGCCAGATCAATTGCTTCCCTCTCATTTACGATGCCGAAAAACCGAACGAGTTTGTTGAGAAAAGATATATTCAGGTTTGTTCTGAGGTTGAGGTTGAAAAATAAGCCCTTCTCCCTCCTGTCTTCTGGAACAAGGAACACATTTCTTTCAAGCATTCTTTTCGTGTTTGGGATAATATCTTTACCGTTGAATAATACCTTCCCTCCTTTCATGGGCCTGATCCCGTAAATCAGCTCCGCAACTTCGGTACGTCCCGAGCCTACGAGCCCGTACAATCCGACGACTTCCCCCTTCCTCAGATAGAGGTTGATATCATGAAGAAACCCGGAATCACTTACATTTTCAAGCTCGAGTAGCTTTTCCGTGCCGGATGGGTGTAGTTCAGGAAAAAGGCTTGCAATGTCGCGGTCTACCATATGTCTGATACATTCCTTGCGATCCATCTCACCATTTTTCTTGGTGATGATCTTCTTCCCATTTCGAAATATCGAAATGACATCAGCAATGGAAAACACCTCCTCCATCTTGTGGGAGATGAATATTATGGCGATACCTTCATCCTTTATCTGCCTCACGGTTTTAAACAGTATCTCTACATCCGATTCCGGAAGGCTTGACGTGGGTTCGTCCAGAATGAGCAGCAAAGGCTTGTAGAGAAGGGCTCGTAATATTTCGATCATCTGCCTCTGCGCTGCGCTCATCGCAGAAACTTGAAGGTGGAGCGGAATGTCTACTCCAATTCGTTTTCTCAAGTTGTCGGCATTTTGAAAAAGCATTTTTTCATCTACGATTCCGCCCAACTTTACAGGCTCCTCTCCCAAACAGATATTTTGTGCACCGGTTAAAAAGTGGATGAGGTTTCTTTCCTGGTATACCATTCGAATCCCGGATTGAAGGGCCTGAGCCGGATGAGTAAATTGTCTCATCTCCCCGGATATGAAAATTTCACCCTCATCGGGAGTCATAATTCCGGTCACGAGGTTGCAAAACGTGCTTTTTCCCGCACCGTTTTCCCCGACAATCGCGTGAACTTCACCTCTTTTTACTGTAAGGTCGACTTTGTCGAGCGCGGTAACTCCTGGGAAATGCTTTGTGATCCCTCTTACTTCCAACACAGGAGTGTGATTATCCAGCTTTGATTGCTGCCGGTTTTGTTTCACTTCTGGTTCTTTCATTTTTCTCCCTCTAATAGAAAAACAGGCTTCTTGAAAGATCGCTAGAACATCATCCGAAGGATGACTAATAAAGAATCCAAGGGAGCGAATCATCGCTCCCTTGGATCGATAGAGTTGAACGCTTCCCTATTTCTGTATCATGTAGGGGCCGCCCTTCTCTTTCCAGTTATACCACGCATTCATGTCGTTTGGATCCTGTCCGTAGTAGTCGAACACCGCATGAATGGATAGGCCTGGTTCGGGGACATTCGTTTCGTCAGTAAGCACCGGTGTATGGTAAATGTGCCCGCTTGAAGGAACCATTGAACCCCTGGCCCCCGGTTTGATTCCCTTTACCTGAACTTCATTAATGGCCTCGAAAATCGTATGAGCATAGAGCTCAAACGGCTGGCTTATACAGGCAACAAAAGGTGTTCCCTTTCTGATCATGGAATATGCCTGTGAACCACCGTCTATTCCGGTAATGAATATATCATCCCGGGTAAATCCCGCCTGTTCGACAGCACGAGCAGCATATATTCCCGGAATGTCCCAAGCTGCGAATATCCAGTCGAGTTCATTTCCGTATTTGGTCATCCAATTCGCCGCAGTATTGTACGCTCTTTCAGGATATCCCTCCAGAATGAGAAATTCCTCAGCAAGCAGGTTTACAGCCGGAAAATCACGCTCGAACAGGGTGGCCGCAACATATGCCCGACGCCTCAGTATATGCCATTTTGCACTCAAAATCGCAACATTCCCTTTGAGGCTCATTCTGTGCAGACCCCAGTAGGTTATTATCGATCCTGCAACAGCATTATTCTGGGTGACGTTCAGGATCACTCCTGGCCTTACCTCTGTATCGAGGTTGTACACTCCGATTCCCTTTTTCCGTGCCTTGATCACGAGATCGGCAACGGCTTCCATATCGAAGTAGGTGATTACAATGGCATCCACGTTCTTCTGGATAAGTGTTTCTAGTGCACTGCGCTGCTCCGCACCGGTAAACCCTGCGGTCATGGCGTCTATCATTTTCCAGCCTCTGTGGGCGCATTCAATTTTGTACTGCTGGAAGTCTCTCTGACAGGATTCCGCTTCGAGCCCATGGCAGCACACTGCAACCGTCAATTTCCCATCCCTTTTTACCCTTGGATTAGGCAAAGACTGTGCGCTTGCCACTACCGTCCCAAACACGAACAGCACCATCGTTACTACAACGAGCAATCCAACAAATGTTCTTCTTCTCATTTACATTCTCCTTTAAAAAAATTATAAAATTGTACACAAAATTAATCAATTCTGTAGTTGTCTGTTTGTTTTCACCCCCTTTCTTTTCTCTATTACATTTGCTGCAGTAAGAAAGGTGAGTGTGAGTGCGCATCAAGTAATTTTTTCAGCTCAGTGTCGAGTTTGAACAGAGAAATTGATGCGCCCTTCATTTCCATAGAAGTTGCATACTCACCCACAAAAGGTTTGTAAATCTTTATCTTATGATCCTCGAGGATCATACTCACCTTCCGGAACAGTATGAACAGCTCCTGGGGCGCTGTTGCCCCAAGACCGTTTATAAGGACTGAAACCTCATCACCACTCTTGAACGGGAGGTCCTCGATCACCCGGGTGGTCATGATTTCAGCAATTTCATCTGCAGTTTTCAGCTTTCCTCTCTCCACCCCCTTTTCACCGTGGATACCCATACCGATCTCCATCTCATCATCGCCTATGGTAAAAGTGGGCACACCTGCTGCAGGTATTGTACACGGACTGAGCGCCACCCCCATTGTTCTGGTGTTTTCAATCGCCCTTTCCGTCCAGTCCTTTACTTCTTGAAGCGATGCTCCGGATGCCGCTTTTGCTCCTGCAATTTTATAGGCATAGAGTATCCCTGCAATCCCTCTCCGCTTCTGTTTTTCCTCAGGCGGGGCGGAAGCCACGTCGTCCGTACCTATTGAGGTGGCGGTTTCAATGCCCTCTTCGTCTGCCATGTCAGCAGCCATATCAAAGTTCATGATGTCCCCACCGTAGTTCCCGTAGAGGTAGAGCACGCCCTGCCCACCGTGAACTGCTTTTGTCAGTTTAAAAATTTCGTTCGAAGACGGTGAAGAGAAAACATCGCCCACTGCAGTACCGTCAAGGAGCCCCTGCCCTGTGTATCCCAGGAAAAGCGGCAGATGGCCGGAACCTCCGCCCGTTATGATCGCCACCTTCCCTTTAATGGGCGCTTCTGAAAGCATTACAGTTCTCTTTGTACCGTCCGCCCTTTTCAGATGCCCGGGATATGCCCTGAGCATACCTTCGAGCATCTCATCCACAACTCTTTCAGTCGTATTTATTATTTTCTTCATTTATGTAATTTCCTCTATGTAATTTCCTCTATGTAATTTCCTCATATTGATATTGAATCATTTACACGGGACTTACTTACCGGCCAACCATTTCACAACATTCGTCCAGAATTTGCCGTAGTCTTTCCATTCAACCATTCCGCGCCCCCAGTGCGGCGCAGGGTCCGATGCCAGTACCATGGTCCGTCCCTTTCCGTATTTTCCTGCAACGATGATCGGATCGCCACGGTATTCAGCAAGGAGTGTCGCTTCAGGCTTCATCTTCACCTCGTTATACCCTGAAAACATTACCGGTGCTTTTGACCAATCAATACCCTGAAAAAACGGGTGGCTTTCATCAACGAGTGTGGGCGTCATCCCTTCAGACAGCTCAACCCTGTCGTCATAGGGGTAACAGGTTACAGGAAGCACTTCCTCAAGCGGGGTATTGTGCCACTTTGCCATACCGAACATCCCTCCAAAAGACATCCAGCCGCCGACACCGGCCAGGCCGCCTCCGTTTTCGACAAATTTTTTCAATCCAGTAAGGCGGTCCTTTCCCATCGGGCAGTGGAGGAACCTGTCCTCGTACATGATTACCGTATCCGTACCCACGTCACTGTAAATCACCACATCATACTGCATTATGTCTTCAGGCATCGGAAATTCCCGCTGCACCCGATGTGTAGGGATATAGGTCAATTCTATCTCAGGATCACTTTTCAGTGCTTCCCGTAAATGAAAGGATTCATCATGGACAACCCCGTCTGTCCATGCGTTCATTCCTTTTACATAGGTTGTAATAAGCATAACCTCATCACCGCAATAAAATACCTTTATCATTGCCCTCCCCCTCAACTAAATTTTTTATTAAAATTATTCGATTTCTTCAGAGATTTTAACATATGATATTTTTATGTCAAGGTATTTTATTAAAATGATTAAAAATAATTAAGTATTTACTTTATATTTTTCTCTATATGTAAATTTTATTTATATTCTTATTTTTATAATTTTCATAACGAAATAATGCAATATAATTTTATATATTTTCTAAATTGCAAAGCGGTTATTTTTTTATATTTTTTATTGAAAAAAACATAAAATATTATAAAATATGATTTAAATTTTAATTTAAAAAACGGGATCATATTAATATATCATTTTTTTTAATTAAACATTTTAACTATTCGTGTTCACTGTCAGCATAAATAGGAGGCACATATGAAATATGAGAAACCGTTCGTCTTAGGAATAGATGCGGGAACCGGGAGCGTTCGGGTCGGTATCTTCGATGCAAAGGGGAGGCCTGTTTCCTTTTCGATCAAAGAATATGTTACTCGATATCCTGAACCCGGATGGGCGGAACAGGAACCGGATGAATGGTGGGAGGCATTGGTAAACGCGACACATCAAACCATGCAGAAAAGCGGCGTTTCAGCCGACGAAGTCGTCGCCGTCGGTGTTGACGGGACTTCGAGCACCACAGTATTCCTGGACAAGAACGCTCATATACTCTGCCCTGCAATACTCTGGATGGATAACCGTTCTGCGCAGCAGGCAAAAAAAATATTCGATACCAAAGACCCTGTTTTAAAGCGCTCGCAGGCCGGAGTGAGCGCCGAGTGGATGGTCCCGAAAATCCTCTGGTTAAAAGAAAAAAAACCAGAGATATATGAAAAGACCACTGTGTTTATGGAGCAGGCAGACTGGATCAATTACCGGCTCACTGGAGAGCTCACCCTCAGTATCAATCATATCACGCACCGCTGGTTCTATAATGACAAAAAAGGCGGATGGCCCTACAAGTTTTACGAAAACATCGATCTTGAGCACGTAACGGAAAAGTTTCCAAAAAGGATTCTGAAACTTGGGGAGGTTATCGGAAAATTATCAAAAGATGCAGCCCGGCAACTCGGGTTAAATCCGGACACCCTCGTAGCAGAGGGAGGCTGCGACGCATACATTGGAATGCTCGGTCTCAACGTGACGAGGCCCGGCCGCGCCGCATTGATCGCAGGTTCCTCTCACGTACTTTTACCCATTACAGACAAAGACATGTACATAAAGGGAATATTCGGCCCCCATCCCGACTGTGTGGTACCGGGTCTGAACGTCCTGGAGGGCGGCCAGGTGTCGAGTGGATCGATAATCAAATGGTTTAAGGACAACTTCTCGAAAACGGAGGAGATTGAAGCGCAGAAGAGAGGAATCGATCACTATGACGTCCTGAACGAGAAATCTTCGAGTATTCCAATAGGTTCAGAAGGCCTCATCGTGCTCGATTACTGGCAGGGGAATAGAAATCCTTACACTGACTATCTGGTCCAGGGCGCAATCTGGGGCCTCACACTCAAGCACAAACCTGAACACGTTTTCAGGGCAATAATGGAAGGAGTTGCATTCGGAACGGAAAATATCTTACGCACTCTTTCCGAAAACAATTTACACATAGATTCCATCTATATCAGCGGCGGCACCGTGAAAAGCGATCTCTG
>Ga0315545_1002200_pt1 | contig 17879 bp, 16 predicted proteins | sample SalMarSW160210MG_FD_203096 | JGI IMG/M metagenome (GOLD analysis project Ga0315545, IMG submission 203096) | Salt marsh sediment microbial communities from the Plum Island Ecosystem LTER, Massachusetts, United States - Salt Marsh Sediment SW1602-10 ...
GGTGGCTAGCGCCTTTGGCTAACAATAAGGGCTTAGTAGTTTATTAAATAGTTCAGCAAGGAAACTCTTTTATAGCTTATTACGGTTCGCGTCTTCAATACAGTCACCTCCTCGGGGACATACTTGTATTTGGTGACCTCTCCATACTCTATTACTTCTCGATATTTAGTAACCTCTTCCTCTCTATATGTCGGATTGGGCTTTTGGGGAGCATCAACGGAATAGCTAAAGGAAGACAGGGTCTTCAAAAGTGACTGATGATATATTACGACCTTTTGCGTTTCACCTGCCTCTATATATTTCGACGCAGATACTGTGACGTTTACGTCTCCTTGTAATATTAGAAGGAATTCCACGGTAAAAGTGCCGCTTATTACGTCTATGTTCTCGATATATAATTCAACACCGCACCCCGTACCACCATAATAGTTGTAACCCTGCTCACTAACTATTACATAGTCAATCGGAATATATTCCTCGCAGGGCTCCTCGTCACAGTAGATTTCGATGTCCGTATAGGGCTCCAGGACGGTATAAGAATCCTCCTCGGTATAGCTTTCTTCGACATAATAGGTCTCGGTAGCCTGATACGTCTCTTCAGCCGTGTAAGAGACCCGCAAGATAGGCGCAAATAAAAAAACGAGCACAATGACTACCACGAAAGCTACGACTATAGTTAACGCTTTCCCCGATTTAGTCAACTTCTGCCACCATTCGGTCAACTTCTGCCAAATGTTCTTCTTTTGCTTCATAACTATGATAATATGCTGATAACCATATTGGTGTCAAGACGCTACAATAGTGTTAAGCGATATGCTAAACTAATAACTGACTCTTTATACGGGGAAGTGTCGGAATTGGCAGACGAGCATGATTTAGGATCATGTGCCGCAAGGCGTGGGGGTTCAAATCCCCCCTTCCCCAGTTAAAAGGAGGGCGAGATGAGCGACCTATCCATATTCAAGAAGTTTAACTTCGAGCGGCCCCCGGTGGGCATTAAGTACCTGCTCAACAAACCCAAAGGCATCAAAAAGCTGGATAAAACGTTAGCCTTTTGCGAGATGCTTACCGAAGCCCATAAAGGCGTGTCCTTCTACGCCACCAAGGATGACTTCGAGTGCGTGGGGCCCCTGGTGCTGGGCATGGAGGAACCCAACCCCGTCTTCGAGAGCGGGCAGCTGGGCGCCCCGCTGGGGCTCTTTAAGGAGGCGCGCGCCAACCGCAGAATCTATCCGCCCGTTCCCCGACTGGCCCGGGGCACCTGTAGATATATCGTTTTCGCCCCCTTGAACAAGATATCGTTCGAGCCCGACGTGCTGGTGGTTACCGCCGACCCGACCCAGGCCGAAATTCTGACCCGGGCGCACAGCTATACCACCGGCAAGACCTGGACAGCCCATGGGTCGACCGTAATCGGCTGCGCCTGGCTTTTCATCGAGCCCTACCTCACCGGTGAGTTGAACTTTACCGTCACCAATCTAAGCTCGGGCTGGAACTCAAGGCAGGTTCTGCCCAAGGGGCTGATAGTTATGACCATTCCCCACGACCTGCTGCCCATGATGGTAGAAAACTTAAAGGAGATGGAGTGGGTGCCTTCCGATTACCTTAAGGGTAGAGACGCCCACAACAAGCGCTTCCAGGAAGTAGCCGAAGCCGCGGTGAAGGATTTTCACGCCAGCGACTGAGGCAAAGGACAGCCATGAAAATAACCAGCTATACCGATACCAAGCCCATCCAGGAGCTTACCGGGGTATTGAAGCGGGAGGTTATCACCGCCCGGGACGGCGCCCCTAATTTCTGCATGCGGGTCTTCGAGGTCGAGCCGGGCAGCTCCACCCCCGACCATTCCCACCCCTGGGAGCACGAGGTGTTTATCCTGTCGGGGCGGGGGGTGGTGAGGAACGATTCGAGCGAAACCGACATCGGCGAAGGCAGCGTCGTCTTTGTCGCCCCCGGTGAGCAACACTGCTTTATCAACACGGGCGACCAGGTGCTCCGCTTCATCTGCCTCATCCCGAACCAGGATTAAATAAGGGGAAACTAGTCCCTTTCTCCAAGGCAGGCCAACTTCTGTCCTGTTGTGATTGACACCTCGTGTTATAATTGGCGTCAGGGAGAGTGCAGATATGCGTTTCCTAAAGTTCGTCATAGGCGGTTTTTTAATTCTAGGCTCTATAATCCTCGCCCCTCTCATTATATTTGGTGCAGTAGCTACTGATAGCCCGAGCAGTCTTATCATTTGGGGAGCGATTGATTTCCTCGCTTTCCTCAGTGGTCTTTACCTCGTAATACATCACTAGTCAATATCTTGCTCTTATATACCAGCAACATACCAACGCCCAATTTTCCCAAACTCGTCCCGAGGGGCCTTGACAAAAGTCCACAATAGTGGTATAGTGGTAGGTTGTATTATGCCTCTCCGATTTTCACCTTTTATAGCCTCTGGGCTAACCACAGGTATGACTTTTGGTCGAACCGCAACGTGACAAATTTTAGCCGCTTTTTAGGCGTTGAGTAGAGCAGAAACGGATTATATGCCAACAGAAAACATTGAATCGAGGGTGCCTCCCGTTCCCAAGAAATCCTACGCCAGCCTACCCCAGATTTTAGAGGTACCCAATTTAATTCAGGTCCAAACCGATTCCTTCCGCTGGTTCCAGGAGAAGGGGCTGCGCCAGTCGCTGGAGGAGATATCCCCTATTGAGGATTTCACCGGCAACCGTCTGGCGCTCAGCTTCGTGGACTACGAATTCCGCGAGCCCCACTACACCGAGCAGGAGTGCCGCCAGAAAGACATGACCTATTCGGCTCCGCTCTATGTCAGGACGCAACTGCTGGTTAAGGAAACCGGCGAAATCAAGGAGCAGGACCTATTTTTCGGCGACATCCCCCTGATGACGGCCAAGGGCACCTTTATCACCAGTGGCGCCGAGAGAGTAGCGGTAAGCCAGTTGCTGCGCTCGCCGGGCGTCTATTTCACCCTCGAAGAGGATGCCACCAGCGGCCGCTCCCTCTGCCACGCCAAGCTGATTCCTTCCCGCGGTGCCTGGCTGGAGTTCGAGACGAGCAACCGCGACGTCATCTCGGCCAAGATTAACGGCAAGCGCAAGATTCCCATCACCACTTTGATGCGGGCTATCGGTTACAGCAACGAGGATAAACTGCTCGACATGTTCGCCGGCGAGGACAGCGTCCCCGACCACCAGTTCATCAAGGCGACCATGGATCGCGAGCCTATGGTCAAGGACGAGCCCGAAGCCCTGCTCGATATTTATCGAAAGCTGCGCCCGGGCGACCCGCCCAATATCGAGAACGCCCGAAAGCTGATAAAGAACCTCTTCTTCGACCCCCTGCGCTACGACCTGGGGGAGGTGGGGCGCTATAAGCTCAACAAGCGCTTAAAGCTGGAGATTGCCGAAAGCACGCGCGCCCTGACCAAAGAAGATATCGTCGAGATAGTAAGACACATCGTTATGATTAATAACGGCTTCGATAACCCCGACGATATCGACCACCTGGGTAACCGGCGGGTGCGCACCGTCGGCGAGCTGATTCAGAACCAGTTCCGCATCGGATTGCTCAGGTTGCAGCGGGTGGTCAGGGAGAGAATGAGTATCATCGGCGCCGATGCTGCTACCCCCAGTGTCCTGGTCAACATCCGCCCCGTGGTGGCGGCGGTAAGGGAGTTCTTCGGGGGCTCGCAGCTGTCGCAGTTTATGGACCAGACCAACCCCCTGGCGGAATTGACCCATAAGCGCCGCCTTTCGGCAATGGGACCGGGGGGCCTATCCAGGGAGCGAGCCGGCTTCGAGGTGCGCGACGTGCACTTTTCCCACTACGGTAGAATCTGCCCCATCGAGACGCCTGAGGGGCCCAACATCGGTCTTATCGGCTCTCTGGCTACCTACGGGCGGATTAACCAGTACGGTTTTATCGAGACGCCCTACCGACGGGTAATTAACGAGTTGGATAATAGCTCCGAGGCCCTGGTGGGGCGGACGGCCCGGGAGGCGGTGAGCAACAAAGAAGGCAAGACCATCGTCAAAGCCAGAACCACCATTACTCCCCAGCACGCCGCCAAGCTGGCCAAGTCGGCAGGAAAGATTAAGGTTATCCCCTTTGTCTCCGACGAGATCAGCTACATGACCGCCGATAAAGAGGATGAGTACATTATCGCCCAGGCCAACGCCCGCCTCGATGAGAAGAACCAGTTTGTTGAGGAAAGGATTGAAGCCAGATGGGGCGACCACTATATGCTGGAAACCCCTGATAAGATAGATTACATCGACGTATCACCCAAGCAGATAGTCAGCGTCGCCACCGCCCTGATACCCTTCCTAGAGCATAACGACGCCAACCGCGCCCTGATGGGCTCCAATATGCAACGGCAGGCGGTTCCCCTGCTCCGGCCCGAGGCGCCGGTGGTGGCAACGGGCATGGAAATAGAGGTCGCTAAACACAGCGGGCAGGTACTCTTCGCCCGGAATGCCGGAGTGGTGACCTCGGTGACCAGCTCCCAGATTGTGGTCACCACCAACAACAGCGACAACGACGTTTACCCGCTGATGAAATTCGTGCGCACCAACCAGGGCACCTGCATCAACCAGAAGTCCCGGGTGAACCGGGGCGACCGGGTGGAGGCGGGGCAAGTGCTGGCCGATAGCTCCGCCACCGAATACGGGGAGCTGGCGCTGGGCCAGAACGTGACCTGCGCCTTCATGAGCTGGGAAGGCTATAACTTTGAGGATGCTATTATCATCAGCAACCGCCTGGTGGAGCAGGACAAGTTCGCCTCCATTCATATCGAGAAACACGAGGTGGAAGCCCGTGATACCAAGTTGGGTCCCGAAGAGATTACCCGCGACATACCCAACGTCGGCGAGGAGAGCCTGCGCGAGCTGGACGAAGAAGGCATCGTGCGGGTCGGAGCCGAGGTTGGGCCTGACGATATACTGGTGGGTAAGATTACCCCCAAGGGCGAGACCGAGCTCTCGGCAGAGGAGAAACTGCTGCGGGCTATTTTCGGCGAGAAAGCCAGAGAAGTAAAGGACACCTCGCTGCGCGTGCCTCACGGCGAGTGGGGCAAGGTGATTAACGTCAAGGTCTTCTCCCGCGAGAACGGCGACGACCTGCCCGCCGGCGTCAACCAGTGGGTGCAGGCCTGGATCGCCCAGAAGCGCCGCGTCTCGGTAGGCGATAAGCTGGCCGGGCGGCATGGTAACAAGGGGGTCATCTCCATAATAGCGCCCGCCGAAGATATGCCCTTCCTTCCCGACGGAACACCGGTAGATATTATCCTTAATCCTATAGGTGTCCCCTCGCGAATGAACCTAGGGCAGGTACTGGAAACCCACCTGGGCTGGGCCGCCCAACTGCTGGGCTTCCGGGCGGTTACGCCCGTCTTCGACGGCGCCACTGACGCCGATATCGAAGACGCCTTAGCCAGAGCCTGGATTGCCCAGAGGAGCGGCGCCGTCAGCCTTAAACCAGATAACGACCACCCCGCTTTCAAGCTGGAGCTGGCTATGGCCTGGCTCAAAAAGAACGGCTACGACGGGGAAAAGGTGTTCAGCGATAACAACCCCGGCGAAGCCAAGGACGCTTGCCTCCGCCTCTGGCTGGAAGACATGGGTGTAAAGAGTAAATCGCTCGACCAGGAGAAGATGGCCGAAGCTATAGACAAGGTAAAAGCGGAACGGAACCTGCCCCCGCCCATCGTGGGCAAGGTCGTCCTCCGCGACGGGCGCACCGGCGAGCCCTTCGACCAGCCGGTGACGGTGGGCAACATCTACATGATGAAGCTCATCCACCTGGTGGAGGATAAGGTCCACGCCCGCTCCACCGGACCCTACTCCCTGATTACGCAGCAGCCGCTGGGCGGTAAGGCTCAATTCGGCGGGCAGCGTTTCGGCGAGATGGAGGTATGGGCGCTGGAAGCCTACGGCGCCGCCCACAACCTGCAGGAAATCCTGACCATCAAGTCGGATGACGTCACCGGCAGAGCCAAGACCTACGAAGCCATAGTTAAGAACGAGGATATTCTCCAGCCAGGCGTGCCCGAATCTTTCAAGGTCCTGGTCAAGGAGCTGCAAAGCCTGGGGCTGGCTATCGAGGTGATTAACGAAGAGGAGAGAGCCAGCGCCGAGGAAGCCAAGGAAGCCACCGAGGGGGAGAGCGAAGAAGCCGAAATGCTCAAGCTGGAAGCAGCGCTCGGGGCCCCGGAAGAAGCCGCCGAAGCCTCTAAAGCAGAGGCAGAACCCGAGGCTGAGGCTACTGAGCAGACTGAAGAAGCCCCCAAAGCGGAGGTAGAGCCCGAGGCTGCCGAAGAGGAAAAAACCGAAGCCCCCAAGGCGGAGGCTACCGAGAAAAAACCCAAAGCCCCCAAGGCAGAGGCAGAGCCTGAGGCTGAGGCTACTGAGCAGACTGAAGAAGCCCCCAAAGCGGAGATAGAGCCCGAGGCTGCCGAAGAGGAAAAAACCGAAGCCCCCAAAACAGAGGCTACCGAGAAAAAACCCAAAGCCCCTAAAGCAGAGGTAGAGCCCGAGGCTGCAGAGAAAAAACCCAAAGCCACCAAAGCAAAAGCCAAGGCTAAGGCTAAAGATAGTAAAGCTAAGCCAGAGGTAGAAGAGGAAAATGCTGGAAGTTAACGATTTTGATGCTATTCGTATCTCGCTGGCTTCGCCGGAACAGATTCGAAGCTGGTCTTACGGCGAGGTCACCAAGCCCGAGACGGTCAACTACCGCACCCTGAAACCGGAGAGGGACGGGCTTTTTTGCGAGCGTATCTTCGGCCCCACCAAGGACTTTGAATGTTACTGCGGCAAGTACAAGAGGATACGCTACAAGGGCGTTATCTGCGACAAGTGCGGCGTCGAGGTTGCTCGCGCCAAAGTACGACGTGAGCGCATGGGGCACATCGAGCTCGCCTGCCCGGTGAGCCATATCTGGTTCGCCAAGGGGATACCCAGCCGACTGGGGCTATTGCTCGACCTTTCGCCGCGTAGCCTGGAGCGCGTCCTCTACTTTTCGCACTATATTGTCACTTCCATAGATGAAGAGGCGCGCCAGGAAGCCGTCAAGCAGCTGGATGAAAACTACCTGCAGCAGGCGGAGGCCAAGCAGAGCGAGGTGGATGCCGCTATTGCCGAGGCGGAAAAGGCGGAGGCGACCGTAGAGGAAATCAACAAGATGCGGCAGGACCTGGCCGAGGAAAAGGCGCAAATGGAGGAGAAGCTCTCCGCCGATATTGAACAGCTGAGGGACCTGCGCAAGAACGCCCTGCTCACCGAGAGCCAATACTTAGAGCTGAAACAAAAGTTTGAGCCGGCCTTTAACGCCAGCATGGGCGCCGAGGCCATCCTGCAGTTACTCAAGGACATCAACCTTAACGAAGTGCGCAACGAGCTGCTCATAGAGACACGTTCCGCTTCGGGGCAGCGCCGCCGCAAAGCGGCCAAACAGCTGCAGGTGGTGGAGGCCTTCCGCCGCAGCGGCAATAAGCCGGAGTGGATGATTCTGACCGTGCTGCCCGTGCTGCCCCCCGACCTGAGGCCCATGGTGCAGCTGGACGGCGGCAGGTTCGCCACCAGCGACCTCAACGACCTCTACCGGAGGGTCATCAACCGCAATAACCGCCTGCGCCACCTGCTGGAAATAGAGGCGCCCGCGGTTATCATTCGCAACGAGAAGAGAATGCTCCAGGAAGCGGTTGATTCCCTTATCGATAACGGCCGGCGGGGGCGGGCTATCTCGGTCAGCGGCAACCACAAGCTGAAGTCACTCTCCGACATGCTGCGGGGCAAACAGGGGCGCTTCCGCCAGAACCTGCTGGGCAAGCGGGTCGATTACAGCGGACGCTCCGTTATCGTGGTCGGTCCTGAGCTTAAGCTTCACCAGTGCGGGTTGCCGCGGCGAATGGCGGTGGAGCTGTTCAAGCCCTTTATCATGCGCCGCTTGATGGAGCAGGGGCTTAGCCACAACATCAAGAGCGCCCGCCGCCTGGTGGAGAGAAATAAGCCCGAGGTATACGACATACTGGAAGAAGTGGTTAAGGAGCAGCCCGTATTGCTTAACCGCGCTCCCACCCTGCACCGCCTCAGCATCCAGGCTTTCGAGCCGGTGCTTATCGACGGCAGCGCCATACAGATACACCCGCTGGTATGTTCCGCCTTTAACGCCGACTTCGACGGCGACCAGATGGCCGTTCACGTTCCCCTGTCCAAGGCGGCGGTTAAGGGAGCCCGGGAAATCATGCTCAGCACACATAATATGCTACTGCCCAGCTCGGGCGAGCCCATAGTGACCCCCACCCTCGACATGGTCCTCGGTTGCTACTACCTGACCACGGTCATACCTGGAGCTAAGGGTGAAGGCGCTATCCTGGGCAGCTTCGAAGAAGCCAAGCTGAGATACGAACTGGGGCAGATAGACCTCAGGGCCGAGATCGAGGTCAGGAAAGCGCCGGAGAACGGAAAAAGGATTAAAACCAGCGTGGGGCGCATCATCTTTAACGAGGTGCTGCCCCCCCAACTGGGCTTTTACAACGAAGGCATCGATAAGTCGAGCCTGAAGCAGATAGTAACCGATTGCTATAAGCTTTTGCCTAACGAGGAGACGGCGGAGGTGGTGGACAGCATCAAACAGCTGGGCTTCCGCTACGCCACCAAATCGGGGACGACCATCGCCATGAGCGATGTTCAGGTCCCGCTGAGCAAGCCCAAGCTGCTGGAGGAGGCGGGGGAGAGGGTGGCTATTATCGAGAACCAGTATAACAAGGGCTTAATCACCGAGGACGAAAAGTATAATAATACCATCGGCGTCTGGATGGAGACCACCGACAAGATTACCGACGTCATCGCCCAAACCCTCGACCGCTACGGCGGCATTTATATGATGGCGACATCGGGCGCCAAGGGTAACATCTCCCAGATAAGGCAGATGGCGGGCATGCGTGGCTTGATGACCGACCCCGCAGGCAAAATTATCGACTTCCCCATTAAATCGGGGCTGCGCGAGGGCCTGAGCGTGCTGGAGTATTTCATCTCCACCCACGGCGCCCGCAAGGGTCTGGCCGACACGGCACTTCGGACTTCGGACAGCGGCTACCTCACCCGACGCCTCATCGACGTTGCCCAGGACGTTATCACCCGCGAAGAGGACTGCGGCACCACCGACGGCCTCTGGATAACGGAGCCGAAGGAGGGAGAACTGCTGCCGTCACTGTCCGAGCGAATAGTGGGCCGACTCGCCGCCAGCAAGGTGGTCAAACCCAAGACCAAGAAGGTAATCGTCGACCGCAACGAGGAAATAGACGAGGAGAAGGCGAAAGAGATTATCGCCGCGGGCGTAACCAAGGTCCAGGTACGCTCACCCTTAAGCTGCCACTCCCGGCACGGCGCCTGCCAGCGCTGCTACGGGCGAGACCTTGCCCGCGGGCACCTGGTTACACCCCACACCGCCGTGGGCATAATCGCCGCCCAGAGTATCGGCGAGCCGGGCACTCAGCTCACCCTGCGTACCTTCCACACCGGTGGGGTGGTGGGGCTGGATATTACCAGCGGTCTGCCCCGGGTGGAAGAGCTTTTCGAAGCCAGGCCGCCCAAGGGCCAGGCTATTATCTCAGAGATAGCCGGCGTCGCCGAGGTTATTGATAACGAGGAGGGCAAGCTGATAAAGGTCAGCAGCCTTGAGACCTACCGCGACGAATACCCGTTGCCACCCAAATGGAAGGTTACCGTGAAGAAGGGTCAGTGGGTGGATATCGGCGCCGTGCTGGCCGACCCGCCGACGGAGAAGAAAACCAAAACTAAATCTAAAGCTAAAGCCAAAACTAAAGCCAAGGCTAAAGAAGAGTCAGCCGAGCTGACCACGGAAGATAAACCCATCCTGGCGCGCGTCGCCGGCGAAGTAACTATCGAAGACAAGCAGCTGGTTATCAGCTACCACGAGGAGCAGCAGCAGGAGTACGCCGTGCCCGCCAGCGCCCATATTCGCGTCCAGAACAAGGAGCACATCAAGGCGGGGCAGCAACTCACCGAGGGCTCCATCAACCCTCAGGATATACTCCATATTTTAGGTAAGGAAGCCGTCCAGCAGTACCTGGTGGACGAGGTGCAGAAGGTATACCGCTCCCAGGGCGTGAACATTAACGACAAGCACATCGAGGTTATCGTCCACCGCATGCTTTCCAAGGTGCGTATCGATTCCTCGGGGGACACCGACCTGGTGCCCGGCGAGCTGATAGACATCTTCCGCCACGAGGATATCAACGCCAAGGTGCTGGCGGAGGGGGGCGAGCCCGCCACGGCGCACTCGGTGCTGATGGGCATAACCAGGGCTTCGCTCAATACCGACAGCTGGCTGGCGGCCGCTTCCTTCCAGGAGACGACCCGGGTGCTTACCGAAGCCGCGGTCAAGGGCGAAATCGACCGACTGGTCGGGCTTAAAGAGAACGTCATTATCGGCAAGCTCATCCCCGCCTTTGCCAAGGTCTCCGAGGACGAGCCCGAACTGGAGGCCAGCGAAGAAGAAACACCAGGCCTTGAAGGTGGGGAGATGCCGACTCTGAAAGCCAGCCAAGAAGCACTGCCCGCCCTTGAAGCCGAAGAGATGCCGAGCCTGGAAGTCAAAGCTGAAGCCCCCAAGGCAGAGGCTAAAGAGGAAGAAGAAGCCAAAGCTCCTAAAGCTGAGGCTGAGGCTGCCGAGGAGACTAAAGAGACTGGAGAGGCCGAGGAGCCCGAAGAGCCCAAGGAGCCGGAGGATACCGAGACCGCTTAGGCATCCTGCGCTGACTTTTAGAGTTAAAATCGAGCCGCCCGAAAAAGGCGGCTCTTCGTTTTAGCCTGAATTATATGTGTTATAATGAGACTAATTCCAGCGGGTTCCCGGAAAAATCGAAGATTTTTTTGGGTGAAAGCAGGAGAGAGAAAATAGAGCGCATTATTTCGGGCAAACCCAAGACCGAGGATACCACCCTCGACACCAGCCTCCGCCCCCGCCGCTTCGGCGACTTCACCGGGCAGGACAAGGTCAAGGAAAACCTGAAGATAGCCATCACTGCGGCTAAAGGCAGGGGCGAGTCGCTGGACCACGTCCTGCTCTACGGGCCGCCCGGGCTGGGCAAGACCACCCTGGCCTATATCATCGCCGCCGAGATGGGGGTCAACCTCAGGATTACCTCCGGCCCCGCGGTGGAGCGCAGCGGAGACCTGGCGGCTATCCTCACCAATTTGCACAGCCACGACGTACTCTTTATCGACGAGATTCATCGCCTCAACCGGGCGGTGGAAGAGGTGCTATACCCGGCCATGGAGGACTTCGGGCTGGATATCGTTATCGGCAAGGGCGCTGGCGCCCGCAGCCTGCGCTTAAACCTGCCCGACTTTACCCTCATCGGCGCCACTACCCGCTTCGCCCTGCTCAGCCCCCCTTTGCGAGACCGCTTCGGCGCCGTTTACCGCCTTGATTTCTACGAGGAACCATCCATAAAAACCATCCTCGAGCGCTCGGCCGCTATCCTCCAGGTAAAAGCGGATGGGGAGGGCTTAAGCGAGATAGCCCGTCGCGCCCGGGGCACGCCCCGCGTGGCTAACCGCCTGCTGAAAAGAGTCAGGGACTATGCCCAGGTGATGGCCGAGGGCGTGGCTACCCAGCCGGTAGCCGTCGAGGCGTTATCCAAGCTGGAGGTAGACCCCATCGGCCTGGACGAGATAGACCACAAGGTGCTGCTCACCATCATTGAGAAGTTCAACGGGGGGCCGGTGGGCTTAGATACCATCGCCGCCGCCATCAGCGAGGAAGCGGATACCATCATGGACGTCTATGAGCCCTATCTTTTGCAGCTCGGCTTCCTGGAGCGGACGCCGAGAGGCCGATTAGCCACCCAGCTTGCCTACGAACACCTGGGACTGCCCTACAACAAGAAACCGCCCCAAGGAACGTTGCTCTAAATCTCTTCAACAACCCACTCCTCAACCCCACTCTGTTAGCGTACGTTTTTCAGACCCACCCTACCCACCCTATAAGGGTGGTACCCCTTATATCTCCCTATAGGGTTCCGTCCCCGAATCCCTCCCCTTATTCGGGGGTCTGAAAGGGGGCTAGCCCCCTCTTTACCTTAAAGGGCGGTGGGCGGGAAAAGATATAAAACGGGGTGGTGAAATAAAGATAAAAAAGCTTTTAAAGAGGAGAGTTTTTGTAAACTGATGTAAAAGATACTTGACATTTAGTAATATATATCTTACAATATGTATCGTCTGGATTACTTGAGGAGGAGGGAAGTATGGCACCGTTACAGAAAAGGGCGCTACTCACTCTTATCATCGGACTAATCTTCACTATCGCTCTCGTCGTGGTTTTGCTACTCGAAGGCGATATCAACGCCTTTAATCAAAAGGAAACCTTAAGGTGGATAGTATATGCCGCCTTGATTGGAGTGCCGCTAACCTACCTGATATTGATAGACTTAACGCTGCGCAAGCCGACTCAACTCGATGAGCGCGACCGGCTTATCATGGCCAAGTCCAGCCGGGCTCAGTGGCTGGCCGTTGTTTTCGCACTGGCAGCCTGGGTGATTGTACTCACCGAGGTCTATCGGGAGGCGTGTCAGGTGCCGGTTGTTTTTCTCACCCTGATATTTATCTCGACTCTTATCATCAGCATTCTGGCGCAATCGCTGGGCATACTTATCGGCTATTGGAGAGCGAACCGAAATGCCTAGAATAAGCAACCAGATTCGGCGGCTGCGCTTCGACCACGGCGAGATGACACAGGAGGAGCTGGCCCAACGCGCCGGCTGCACGCGCCAGACCATAATCGCCCTGGAGCAGGGCAAGTACGTGCCTTCCATTGAGCTGGCCTTTAAGATTGCCCAAGCTTTCGGCGTATCGCTGGAAGAGGTCTTTCAATACGAGTAGTGAGGGAGACAAAAGATGAACTTTAAACAATTCACCGCAATAAGGATATTCATTCTCATTATTATGGTCGGGCTTATAAGCTGGGCGATAGTCAGCGGCAACGCCTGGATACCGATACCGGTAATCATCGCCGCCCTGGTAATACAGCTCTTCGTTAGAAGAAGAGTCAAGGAGGTGGTCGTCGACGAGAGGGTCTACAGCATCGCCGAAAAGGCGTCGCTGGTTGCCTTCCGCATCTTCGGCATCGCCGCGGCGGTAATCGGCGCCACCCTGGTGGCCCTGGGCTGGCAAAGTGCGTCCGACCTGTATAAGATAGGCTTAACGCTGGCCTACGCCGTCTGCGGGCTGCTGGTGATTTACTATATCGCCTACATTTACTACAATAGGAAATACAGCGGTAAGAAATGAAAAGGCTTTTAGTCCATAGCTGCTGCGCCCACTGCGCCGCCTATACCGTAGAGCACTGGCGGCAGCAGGGTTACGAGGTCAGCGCGCTCTGGTACAACCCCAACATTCACCCCTACACCGAGCACCAGCAGCGCCTGGAGGCGATGCAGGCGCTGGCTGAGGAGATGGCGTTGCCCCTGATAAACACGGGCGGCTATGACATCGTCGAGTACTTCCGCGGGGTGGTGGGGCATGAAGCCGAGCGCTGCCGGCATTGCTTCAGGTTGCGCCTGTCGAAGACGGCGGAAACGGCCAAAGAGATGGGCTTCGACGCCTTTACCACCACCCTACTCATCAGCCCCCACCAGAAGCACGACTTACTCAAGGAAATCGGGGCGGAGCTGGGCGGGGAAAAGGGTGTGGACTTTCTCTACGCCGACCTGAGGAAGCGATACTCGGACAGCCGCCACATCACCAAGCCAATGGATTTGTACCGCCAGCAGTACTGCGGATGTATCTATAGCGAGTGGGAGCGCTACGGCGAGACAACCATAAAATAAGAGGGAGTCCTTCCGAGAAAGACTCCCTCCCGATATCTAGCCTTAGTGGTTGGTTAAGCAGCCGGCTTTATAATCAGCACCACCCGCGCCAGAGCCAGTATTGATACTCCGGCCAGGGTTAATACTTTCGGCATTCTACCCTGACCTCCTCCATTTCAGGCTCCATCTCGCCGGTTAAAATCAGCCAGATAATGGCTAACAACTTCTTCATCTCCAACCTCCTGATTAAAAATCTTTGTTATTCCTCGATGGCGTAAGCCACCTGGACGGTGAGGGTGATCTCCAGCTCTCCGGGGCTGATTGATGTTTGATAATCTTCACCAGCCGCGTCCAACGCCATACCCGCGTCCCTATAGACTACGGGAGAGTAAACGTTGCCTTCCGAGATATAGGTCGCCTTACCCAGCTCGATTCCAGCCAGGTCGGCCAGCTGCTCGGCCTTGTCTTTAGCATCAGCCATGGCCTCTTCCCGCGCCTCTTCGTAGTATTCCGAAGGGTCGTCCACGGAGAAGGCGACGTTGTTGATGCGGATTAAGTCTCCGCCAGCCTCAGCCACAGCGTCAATAATGGTGCCGACGTTATCCATATCCCTTATCTTGGCCGTCACCATATTGGTCACCCGGTAGCCGATGACAACGGGCTCGTCGTCATCCCAGCGGGTAACCTGGTCGATGCTGAAATACTGGGTCTGGATATCGTCATCGTCCACGCCGTTATCGGTCAGGGCGGCCATTACGTTGTCCATAGCTTCCACCGCCTGAGCTTGAGCCTCGGCAACCGTGTCGGCCTGGGCCTCAACGCCTAACCACAGGGTAGCCAGGTCGGGGATGACGATGATTTCACCCTGGCCACTGACCCAGATACCCTCCTGCTGGCTGTTTACGTCCACCGTGCCGATGTTGGTCGGGCCCGCCGTGCAGGCTGAAAAACCGACCAGGGACAGCACCAGTGCCAGACTTATAACCACCACACCTACTCCTAATAGTAAATTCCTTTTCATGATTCACCTCCTTTCCCTAATTGCTTTCGTTGCTTCCACCTATATATAACGAAAAAGTCGCCGTTTGGTTAGCGGCGACTTTAGCCAATTTGGGGCAATCGGGGGTTACTGCAGGGCTTCGAGGACTGCTTCGTAGCCGTCCTCCGATACGGCGATGGCCGCCAGCAGGGCTTCCCGCACCGATTGGGGCACGTCATCCAGCAACGCCTTGAGCACGGCGGGGTTAGTAACCGCCGCGTCAAACATCGCCGCCCTGAGCTCAGCCTCACTTTGAGCCTGACCCCTGCCACCCCATATTCCTCCCCCCTCCTCTACCGTTACCGGCGCCACCGGCTCTGTAGGTTCCGGCGGGGATTCCGTTGGCTCTGCGGGTTCTGCCGGAGGCACAGCGGCTTCTTCACCCCCCGACGTTACTGACAACATCGCGTCGGCACCATTCTTTTCCCCGTCCAACTCCGAGACCAGCATCACCAGCCTCTCCAGGCGGTCGTCCAGGCGCTCGGTGAGCACTTCTATTTCATGGGCGTCGCCCTTCTCGGCCATATAGATTATTTCGGCCACCCTCCTATCGGCAAAGCCGGCGCAAAGCTTTACCCTACCCAGCTCGGAGGTGGTCAGCGCCAGCTGCACATTCTCGGTAGCCAGCTTGACCGGGTAGAGGATGCTATCGGGCATGCTGTTTCTGGCGGCGGCTATGGTGCCTCCCCCCGCCAACAGCACGACGAGGACGATGGCCAGCGCTGTTGCCCACCCTGGCAGCCAGCCGAAGAAGGGGCGGCGTTTGGGGGCGGTTTTCTCCCCCAGCGCCGAGCGGAACTGGTATCTTGCCCTGGCCTTGAACTCGGGCCTCGGCTCGACAGCCGACGCTGCCTTGACCGCCAGCACCGTCTCCAGCAAAGGCTTGAGCTCAGCCGCCTGCTCCGGATAATGCTCAAGGCACTGCTCCAGGGTCTCGCCCCCGAGCACTATCCGCTCCAGGCACTCGTCTAAGATATTATTGAATTCTTTATCCTCTTTCATTGTTCCGTCACCAACATTGTCCGTCGCAGGGCGACGATGGCGCTGTGCTGCAACGCCTTTACCGCCCCCTCGCTCTTGCCCATAACCTTGGCTACCTGAGCGATGGATAGCTCACTAGTAAAGCGCAGCGAGATTACCTCGCGCTGCGTCTCGGTCAACCGCCTGGTCGCCACCAGCAGTTGCTCGATATCAATCTTGCGCTCGGTGGTGGAGTGGGGGCTATCCCCGCTGCTTACCAGCGACTCATCCAAGGGGACAGAGGCGCGCTTTTTCTTTCTTCTCAGGTGGTCAACCGCCTGATTGTGGGCGATGCGGTACAGCCAGGCGGAGAAGGGTACACCCTTCCACCTGAAGGATGAGATTGACCGGAGCGCGTTAAGGAAGACCTGCTGAGTCATATCTTCCGCCTCCATCTCATTGCCTATCCTCAGAGCTAGATAGCGGTAAATCTTATCGAAATACTCCTCGTACAGCTGGGCAAACGCCTCCTGGTCGTTTTTCTGCGCCCGCTGAACCAGGCTCTCTTCACCTTGCACCTGACAACTCCCTCTAGATTAGAGCAACTATGGCGTTATCCTGTGCATATAGTATAACGAAGCAAAAAGCAAAAAGATAGCTCGTAAAGCTCACAAATTACCCCCACCACCCTGATTTTATCTATTCCCACCCGCCACCCTTTTAAGGTAAAGAGGGGGCATAGCCCCCTCTTAAACACCCCCAAAGGGATTAGCACTCTACTCCACAGGGTGGGGTGGTGAGTAACGTGCCCCCAGGTTAAGGAGTTTAACTCCTATAGGGTGGGTTTTGGGTGGGACAATAATACTTACGCTAAACAAGGTGGTGGGGAGGGACGAAAAACGCGGGGGGATATGATAAAATAACCCCGACACCATAACCTCTCCGAGGATGGGATTTAAACGTGCATCTGCGTTTGATGAGCCAGGAAGACGTCCTCCAGGTCACCGAAATCGACCGTGAAGCCTTCCCTACCCTTTGGCCACCAGCCAACTACCAGCGCGAGCTCAAAAACGGCCTGGCCCACTACATCGTCGCCAGTAATGAGGGGGAAGAGAGCCAAGCCATCCCCGAGAAGGGCTTTGCTGGGCTGTTAGCCCGGATAAGGCAGCTCTTCGGCAACGGGCCGGCCCCGCCGGAGGAGCACTATATCATCGGCTTCGCCGGCCTCTGGATGCTGGTGGACGAAGCCCACATAACCAACATCGCCGTACGGGAAAAGCACCGCCGTCAGGGGACAGGAGAGACGCTGCTCATCGCCATTATCGAGCTGGCTATCGAGCTGGGGGCTTGCCTCATTACCCTGGAGGTGCGCGCCTCCAATACCGAAGCCCAGAAGCTCTACGCCAAGTACGGCTTCGTCAGGGTGGGGTTGCGCCGCGGCTACTACACCGATAACCGTGAGGACGCGGTGCTGATGACCATAGAGGATGTCAAATCAGCTGAAGTGCAGGAAAAGCTGGAGCACTTGAAGCGGGCGCATGCCGAGGAAACGGGCACCAGCCTGCTGACCAAAAAGGAGCTATGAGGGCAAACGAGCCTCATCTTCGGGGGGCTTTTTTCTATCCTTATTCAACTGGTACCATTCTTCAAGCCCCTGCCGGCCTTTAGCCAGCGGGTCTCTTAATCTATCCACCCTGATACCGGCCAGGTAACTCACCGACTTTTGCTTTTTAGCCGTCTCTATTTCTCTATTGAAGCCCTCGACGATTTCATGGGCGCTCGCCAGCGTAGCGCGCAGACTCTGGTCGATATAGTCCAGCTTTTTTTTATTCCTCTTCCAGTTGCCCGTCTTGAACTTCTTGTACTGCCACTGGAGGAGGAAGGCTTCCATCAGCTTCTGGTTGTGGTCTATCTCGGCCATCAGGCTCTTAACCACCGCCAGCCGCCGCTTCTGCTCCTGCTGCTTGCGCATGAAAATACTGAAGATGACGAAGATAGCCACCGGTAGCAGGTAGGAGAGAATTTTAGCTATTTCTGCCC